>Ga0209710_1001281_pt1 | contig 19761 bp, 20 predicted proteins | sample ArcticOcean_MG_C_5_FD_187436 | JGI IMG/M metagenome (GOLD analysis project Ga0209710, IMG submission 187436) | Marine microbial communities from western Arctic Ocean - ArcticOcean_MG_CB4_138 (SPAdes) (version 2) | ecosystem: Environmental > Aquatic > Marine > Oceanic | place: Arctic Ocean...
ATCAATAATAAAAATGTTTTAGTAACGGGTGGCGCTGGATTTATTGGATCCCATACCCTGGTGACTTTAATTGAAAAAGGATACACCCCAATAGTTATTGATAACCTCTTAAATGGAAATTATATTATTTTAGATATAGTTAAAACTATAATTAATGTTAAACCTAAATTCTATAAGGGCGATATAAGAGATAGAGATCTACTAAGGAAAATATTCAATGAAAATGTTATTGATTCAGTTATTCATTTTGCAGGTTTAAAGTCAGTCGAGGAGTCAGTTACTAACCCAGAAAAATATTACGATAACAATATTAATGGAACATTAATTCTTTTAGATGCGATGGATGAAGGGGGCGTAACAAAATTTATCTTTTCATCATCCGCAACTGTTTATGGCGAGCCAAACTACTTACCTATAGATGAGAATCATTCGAGAGCGGCAACAAATCCATATGGCGAAACAAAATTAAAAGTTGAAGACATCTTAATCTCATTGGCTAAGAACGAGCCAAAATGGAGTATTACTATACTTCGATACTTTAACCCTATTGGGGCCCACAATTCTGGCTTAATCGGAGAAGATACTGCGAGTAAGCCTCAAAATTTAATGCCATTCTTGACTAACGTTGCGCTTGGTAATATTAATGAATTAAAGATTTATGGAAATGATTACCCAACTCGTGACGGAACAGGAATAAGAGACTATATTCATATAGTTGATTTAGCAGATGGACATCATGCAGCATTGAAACATAACAATAAAAATAAAGGCATAAATTTTTTTAATTTAGGCACTGGCAAAGGGACATCAGTTTTAGAATTATTAAAAACATTTGAAGAGGTAAATAAAGTTAAAATTCCATATTCATTTGCAGAGCGAAGGTCCGGAGATGTGTTCTCATCATTTGCAGATGTTAGTAAAGCAAAAAATATACTAAATTGGGAGTCAAAAAAAAATATAAAGCTAATGTGTGAAGATAGTTGGAGATGGCAAACTAAAAACCCTAACGGATATGAATAATTTGAAAAAAAATAAAAATTTTAGAGATGTATTTTTGAGACTTTGGCCTCATTTGAGTAGGCATCATAAAAGAAAATTTACTTTTATAGTTATTTTAATGGTGATTGCTTCAATTGCTGAAATGTTCAGTATTGCAACTGTAATTCCTTTCCTTGGTGTAATCGCAGCTCCAGAAACTGTATTTAATTTAGAAATTTTCCAAGGATTAATTCAGTTCCTTAGCTTAACATCACCACAACAAATAGTCTTACCAATAACAGTACTCTTTGCTAGCACCGCAATTTTTGCTGGCTTGATGAGGATGCTTTTATTATGGTCAAACATAAAATTCTCATTCTCATGTGGATCAGATTTAAGCGTCAAAATGTATGAAAGAACCATATACCAAAAATATTCAGTTCATTTGAAGAGAAATAGTAGCGAAGTGATTAGTGGGGTAACTGCAAAAACTAATATATTAATTGATATTATTGGACAATTTTTAGTTTTATTGACTAGTATATTTATTGTTACTTCAATTTTAATAATATTGTTGTATTTTAATCCTCTAATTGCTTTATCTGTTTTTTCTTTTTTTGGATTTTTTTATTTCTATGTTTTTAAATTTACCCATAAAAAATTATTAAAAAATAGTAACTTAATTTCATCAAAATTAACTTCAATAATAAAAAATTTAAACGAAGGTTTGGGTGGTATAAGAGATATTTTATTAACTGGAACTCAGTCATATTATGTTGAGTTATATAAGAAATCTGATTTTGGATTAAGAAAAGCTCAAGGAGCCAATCAGTTTGCTGGTCTAAGCCCAAGATACCTTATGGAAGCGATAGGTATGGTTGTGCTTGCAGTTATTGCATACTTTATGACCTTACAGGAAACTGGAATTCTTGAAGCTATACCATTTTTAGCTGCATTGGGACTAGGTGCTCAGAAAATTTTACCTTTAATGCAGCAATCATGGGCTGCTATTTCTACTATCAGAGGTAACCATAAGTCCTTAGAAGATGCTATTAATTTATTAGAACAATCAACAGCAATTAAAGACAATAGAAAAATCATGACTCCTTTATCTTTTAATAATGAGATTTTATTAAAAAATATTTCATTTAGATACACTAAAAAAACTCCCTTTGTTATTAATAATTTTAGTTTATCAATCAAAAAAGGAAGTCGAATTGGTTTTATCGGTAAAACTGGGAGTGGTAAAAGCACTATTATGGACATTGTTATGGGATTATTGGACCCCACAAAAGGTTTATTTTTGGTTGATGGTGAGATAGTCTCTAAAAAAAATATTCAAAATTGGCAAAAAAATGTTGCTCATGTTCCTCAGGTAATTTTTCTTTCTGATGCATCAATCGCAGAAAATATTGCATTTGGGATGCCTCATGAAGAAATAAATTATAATCGAGTAAAGATTGTGGCTAAGATGGCACAAATTGATAGATTTATTGAAACTTTTCCAAAAAAATATAAAGCAGTTATTGGCGAAAGGGGCATTCGTTTATCTGGAGGGCAAAAACAAAGAATTGGAATTGCTAGAGCTTTATACAATAACGCTCAAGTTATTATTTTTGATGAAGCAACTAGCTCACTGGACAGCGAGACAGAGAAGGTTGTTATGGAATCAATTGACTCATTAAGTAAAGATCTTACTATTCTTATTATTGCGCATAGAATTACTACTTTAAAAAATTGTGACCTCATAATATCTTTGGAGGATGGTAAGATTATTAACAAGGGTAGCTTTAATGATATTAACTAAATATAGAGAAGAATATGCTTAAAAACGCATCAATTTTAATAACTGGTGGAACAGGCTCATTCGGCAGTCTTTTCATTCCATTAACATTAAATAAGTTTAATCCAAAAAGATTAATTATTTACTCTAGGGACGAGATGAAGCAATGGGATTTATCTCAAAAATATCTTAATGATCCTAGAGTCCAATTTATTATTGGTGACGTAAGAGATAGAGATAGGCTATCACGGGCGCTAGATGGAGTCGATTATGTTGTCCATGCTGCAGCAACAAAAATTGTTCCAACTGCAGAATATAATCCTTTTGAGTGCGTTAAAACTAATATCATGGGTGCAATGAATTTAATCGATGCTTGTATTGATAGTAATATTAAAAAAGTAGTCGCTTTATCCACTGACAAGGCAAGTAATCCAATAAATCTTTATGGGGCAACCAAGCTTGCATCGGATAAACTTTTTGTAGCTGCTAATTCAAATACAAATAAAACACAGAAGACTCACAACACAGAATTTTCAGTGGTAAGGTATGGTAATGTGATTGGGTCTCGCGGCTCAGTTATACCATTTTTTATGTCTTTAGAAAGTTCAGGAATATTACCCATTACCGATAAAAATATGACTCGCTTTATGATAACTTTGGAGCAAGGAATAGATTTAGTATGGCTTGCATTTGATGATATGAAGGGCGGGGAAATTTATGTAAAAAAAATTCCCTCAATGAAAATTACGGAGATTGCAAAAGCAATTTCACCCAAAGCTAAGCAAGAAATAATTGGAATTAGGCCTGGTGAAAAAATCCATGAGCAAATGATTGGTTTAGAAGATGCTCCATACACATATGAATATAAAGATTATTACAAGATACTCCCTATGATTCATAATTGGTCAAATGATAAAAAAAGAATAAAGAAAGGAAAAAAAGTTAATAAAGACTTTATTTATTCATCTGAAGTTAATGATGAATGGATGACTGCTAAAGATTTAAGTGCATGGATAAAATTAAATAAGAAAAATTTTAAATCGATCTAAATGAATCAAAAAATTTTTATTACAGGCGGTTCTGGTTTGCTAGCATTAAATTGGGCAGTCTCAATGCGAGATAGAGTCGACATTATTTTAAATATGAATAATCGAGATATAAATTTAAGAGGCTCTGTAGTAAAAAAGCTTAATTTAAATTCAATTAGCTCAATCGTTAATTTTTTAGAATCTGATAAACCTAATTATGTTATACATGCAGCAGGTATGACAAATGTGGAAGAATGTGAAAAAAATCCTGATTTAGCCCATAAGGTAAATGTCGGATTAACAGATAACGTTGCGAGAGCGTGTAAAGATATGAAAATACCACTTATTCATATATCAAGTGATCATCTATTTGATGGAAAATCTTCTTTAGCTGATGAGGAAAAATTATTATCTCCGCTTAATGTTTATGGTAAAACAAAAGCTGAGGCTGAAGAAAAAGTATTGTCTATAAATTCAAATAATTTAGTAGTAAGAACTAATTTTTATGGTTGGGGAACGAAATACAGAATTTCTTTAAGTGACTTTGTATTTAATGCTCTTAGAAATAATCAAAAAATTGTACTTTTTAAGGACATTTTTTTTACACCAATTCTTATTGATGTCCTGGCTAATAGAACTATGGAATTGATTGATAAGGGTGCTCAAGGAATATTCCATATAACTGGAGATGATAGGATTAGTAAGTACGATTTTGGACTCTTATTGGCAAAAGAATTTGGATTAAATGCCGACCTCATTAAAGAGGGGTTTATCGGTGAAAAAAAAGAACTTGTTTCACGTCCAAAGGATATGAGCCTTTCAAATCTTAAAATCTCAGAATTTTTAGGAAAAAAAATTGGGAGCCTATCTACCCATTTACAGTTACTTCATAAACAAAAAAATTTAGGCATCGACAAGGAAATTAATATCTTATGATTCCATATGGAAAACATCACATTGATGAAGATGATATTCAGGCAGTAGTTCGCGTCTTACAAGGAAGTATGATAACTCAAGGGCCGGCAATTGAACTATTTGAAAAAAAGGTTCGCGATTATGTGGGTGTAAGATTTGCTGTTGCAGTTTCAAGTGGATCAGCAGCACTTCATCTATCTGCTTTGGCCGCTGACATTCAACCAGGAAAGTCTTTAGTTACGAGCCCAATTACTTTTGTAGCCACCGCTAATGCTGGTTTGCATCCCGGTGGGGATGTAATTTTTGCTGACATTGATCCAGAAACAATTAATATGTCACCTGAAGCGCTCCAAAACATTCTTTCTAAGAATAAATCTGTTAAAGCTATAGTCCCTGTTCATTTTGCAGGCTTGCCTTGTGATATGAAAAATATTAAATCTTTAGCTGATGAAGCTGAGGCGGTTGTTATTGAGGATGCGGCGCATGCATTAGGAGCAACTTACGATAATGGAAATAAAGTAGGGTGCTGCGAAAATTCATTAATGACTATTTTTTCTTTTCACCCTGTTAAGGCAATAGCTGCTGGAGAAGGGGGCATGATTACTACAAATGACGAAGTTATTTATCGTAAACTTTTAAAATTAAGAAGTCATGGGATTAATAAGATCGATGACCCATTATTGTTACCTGAAGCCTATGATGATTCTGAAAGAAATCCATGGTATTACGAAATGCAAGAATTAGGATTTCACTATAGAATTACTGATATTCAATCAAGTTTAGCAACATCTCAATTAAATAAGATTGACGATTTTATAGCTAGACGTAGAACTTTAGTCATGCAATATGACAAAGCTTTTAAAGGCTTAAAAAACTGTCGTCCTGCACAGATTATTGGTAAAGAGCAGAGCGGACATCATTTGTATGTATTACGTATAGATTTTAATTCTATTGGTTTAACTCGCGGTCAGTTTATGAGGGCATTATCAGCTAGCAATATTGGCAGCCAAGTTCATTATGTACCGGTCCCTTTGCACCCTTATTATCAGAAACTAGGGCATAGTCTTAATTCTTTCAAGAATGCAAAAGAATACTATGATCAAGCATTAAGTATTCCATTATTTTATGACTTAACAGACGATGAACAAAATTATGTTATTAAAACTATCAAGGCGCTTTTGGGGTGAAGGTTAGTATTGGAACTGCTCAGTTTGGACTTGATTACGGAATATCCAATATCACTGGAAAAATAAGCCCTAAAGAATTAAAACTAATATTTGATTTTATGAAAAAGTATGATTTAAACGAATTTGATTCCGCTCAAAACTATGGCGAAATAGAAGAGATAATTGGTAATAATTTTTCTGACATAAAAAAACCAGTGAATATAGTTTCAAAATATATTATCAAAAATACCTACCGACCTGGTGATATAAAAAATATCCTAACTTTATCTTTAAATAATTTACAAACTAGCTCAATTTATGGGCTACTGGTCCATAATTTTTTAGATTATTCTAGCAATCCAAAAATATGGGATGAAATGGTTAAGTTAAGAGATGACAGACTAATTAAAAATATAGGATTTTCATTGTACAAACCATCTGAATTGGATTTAATTTTAAACCGTAATCTTGATTTTGATATCATCCAAATACCATTCAATATTTTTGATCAAAGATTTAAGTGTTATTTTGATGAACTAAAAAAGCGCAATGTTCTAATTTATGTACGATCTATTTTTATGCAAGGCCTTGTCTTTCTTAACTCTAACCTTATAGATAAAAAAATAAATTTTGCCAAAAAATATATTAATTTATTAACAAAAATTTCAACTAATAGTGGATTAAGTATTAATAGCCTATGCTTGAATTATGCACTAGCATATGATCAAATTTCTAAGGTAATTATTGGCGTTACATCCTCAAAGCAATTAAGTAATAATATTTCATTAATAAATCAATTTGATAAGTCTGATTTAATTTTTAAAAAATTAGAGAACTTACAGATGGAGGATGATGATTTGTCTAGTATTATGAAGTTTTTGGTAGATTTTCAGATTAATAAAGAAGATTTAAATAAATAGCACTCTTTGGGGATATATATGGGAAAAGGCCAAAAATTATGGAAAAAGGCAAAAAAAATTATACCCGGTGGAAATATGTTGTTATCAAAACGCTCTGAGTTATTTTTGCCAGATATGTGGCCATCATATTTTAGTAAAGCTAAAGGTTGCTATGTATGGGATTTAGACGGTAATAAGTTTATTGATATGTCAATTATGGGGATTGGAACTAATACGTTGGGGTATGGAAATGACAAAGTAGACAGCGCTGTTAAAAATGCTGTTAACCAAGGCAATATGTCAACTTTTAACTGCCCTGAGGAAGTTCAGTTAGCTGAAAAATTGCTTGATATGCACCCCTGGGCAGATATGGCAAGATTTGCAAGGTCAGGAGGGGAGGCAAATGCAATAGCAATTAGAATTGCTAGAGCTGCATCAGGAAAAGATAATGTGGCTATATGTGGCTATCATGGTTGGCATGATTGGTATTTAGCTGGAAATTTAGGTAATTCAGAGGATGCTAAAGATCTGGATACACATATTCTTCCTGGGCTAGAGCCAAAAGGTGTCCCAAGCAATTTACGCGGCACCATCTTTCCTTTTGATTACAATAATTTTGAAATGCTTGAATCGATTATTAAAGAAAACTCAATTGGAGTGGTGAAGATGGAGGTGGTTAGAAATAACCCCCCGGTGAATAATTTTTTACAAAAAGTTAGGGATTTAACAAAAAAATTGGGAATTATTCTAGTTTTTGACGAGTGTACTTCTGGGTTTCGTCAAGCATATGGTGGAATACACAAAATATTTGAGGTTGAGCCTGATATGGCAATATTTGGGAAAGCTCTTGGAAATGGTTATGCTATTACTTCAATTATTGGTAGAAGAGAAATAATGGAGCATGCGCAATCAACCTTTATAAGCAGTACTTTTTGGACTGAAAGAATTGGTCCAACAGCAGCATGTAAAACTTTGGAAGTTATGGATGAAGAAAAATCCTGGGATGTAATTACAAAAATTGGAACCAATATAGCTGACAAATGGAATAAATTAGCAAATGAACATAACTTAGATATTACGACATGTGGAATCCCAGCAATTGCAACCCTAATTTTTAATAGTAAAAATAATCTTGCCTATAAAACCTTAATTTCACAAGAAATGCTAAAAAAAGGCTTTCTAGCTTCAAATTTAATTTTTGTATGTACAGAGCATAAACCTGAAATTATTGAAAAATATTTTACAGAGCTTGAACCTATTTTTTCAAAAATAAAAAAATGTGAAACGGGTGAGTTAAATATACTAGATTTGCTTGATGGGCCAATATGCCATTCTAGTTTTAAAAGGCTAAATTAATGCAAATTCAAATTGGTAATTCTATAATTGGTAAAAATAAACCAACTTTTGTAGTTGCTGAAATGTCAGGAAACCATGGTGGTGATTTAGAGCGAGCTATTCAAATTATAAGAGAGGCAAAAAAATGTGGTGCTAATGCAATTAAATTGCAAACTTATACAGCAGATACAATTACACTAAATTCAAATAAAGAAAGTTTTAAACTTGATGAAGGAAAATGGGGAAAACATTCAACATTATGGGATCTTTATAATGAAGCTCATACTCCATGGGATTGGCATAAACCACTATTCGAAGAAGCAAAAAAGTTAAATATTGAAATTTTCTCAAGTCCTTTTGATGAATCTGCAGTTGATTTTCTCGAGGACTTAAATTGTCCAGCATACAAAATTGCCTCACCTGAAGTTACCCACATCCCTTTGTTAGAATATATTGCGAAAACTAAAAAGCCAATAATATTATCTACTGGTCTCTCAAAATTAAGTGATACAGAGTTAGCAGTTGATACTTTAAGATCTGGAGGTATAAAAGATATTATTATATTAAAGTGTAATACTTCCTATCCTGCACCTATTACTGAGTCAAATTTATTGACTATTCCAGATATTGAAAAAAGATTTAATGTTTTATCTGGATTATCTGATCATACAATCGGAAATATCTCAGCAATTACTGCAGTTGCTCTGGGGTCAAGTTTTATTGAGAAACATTTTAATCTTTCTGATAACGAGATAACTGTAGACTCTTTTTTCTCATCAAATTCAATTGAATTTAAAAAATTAGTAAGTGATATAAGAGCTGTCGAGAAGTCGCTTGGAGAGGTTGATTATAAAATTGCTAAGAGTGCAAGAAAAAGTGTCGCAGGTATGAGGTCGATTTTTACATCTTCAACTATTAAAGCTGGAGAAATTTTATCTCATAAAAATATTAAAGTTGTAAGGCCGGGAGATGGACTCCATCCAAAATTTTATAAAGAAATTATTGGAAAAAAGATCAATTGCGATCTTGAAATGGGTGTACCAATGACCTGGAATGAAATTGAATAAATTAGAAGGTAGGTGGCTAATATTAATATTGTTTTTCGCGTAGACTCTTCACTTAAAATTGGAAGTGGGCATCTGATTCGATGCTTAACTCTTGCAAATCAATTAAGTATCAGTGGGGCAAAAATTCTTTTTATCTGCAGTAAGTTTGATGGTGTAATGGTCGATCTTATAGTTAAGTCTGGGTATCAATATAAATTAATTAATCATTCTTCAGAAAAAAATATCTCTCAAATTGATGATGCCACTCAAACAGTCTCACATGCTCAAAAATTTTTTTATGATTTAACTTCATGGATCATTGTAGATCATTACAAAATCAATATTGATTGGCATCGTTACATTAAAAAATATATCAAAAAATTAATGGTCATTGATGATTTAGCAGATAAAAATTATCATTGCGATGCTTTATTGAATCAAAATTATTATAAAAATATTGATTCGCTATATTCAGATTTAATTCCAAATGAATGTAAATTATTATTAGGCCTTGATTATGTAATGCTTGACCCACAATACCTGACTTTTAGAGATAAAATCCGCTCTAGAGTTAGGGAGAATAAAAAAATATTAATTTATTTTGGAGCTACTGACTCCCAAAATTTGACTATATTGGTTGTAGAGATGCTCCTAGGGTTTAATTTGAAAAATTTAGAAATGGATGTTGTATTAGGTTCCAACAATCAAAACAAGAAGCAAATTTATATGTTATCAAGAATCCATCCAAATATTAACATATACGACTCTCTCCCATCATTAGCTGAGCTTATTTTTTATGCTGATTTAGGTATTGGTGCATGTGGATCAACAACATGGGAGAGATTATGTTTAAATTTACCATCATTTATTTTAAGCATTGCTGATAACCAGCATGAGATGGCAAAGTCTATATCTGATTTTTCTATGATTGCTTATGGAGGGAAATCTGTTAATTTAAAACATGAAGATCTAAAAAAAAACCTTTATAAATTTATTATAAGCAATGAGGTTAATAAAAACATACCTTCTCCAAAATGTATAATTGATGCTAAAGGCACAAGTCGAATTGTTAATTTTTTACTTGATATAAACAATTAAAACCTGATATTTACCTATGATAAGTTTTAAAAAAATTAGAGAACTAGATATGGAGATGTTATTAAATTGGCGGATTTCTCCTGATGTGTCACGCTTTATGAAGACAGATATTGAAAACAATCTTCCTAAACAACTTGAATGGTACGAGAAATCTGTGAAAATTCATCAACCCCCTAGACATTGGATTATTAATTTTAATGACAGGCCAATTGGTTACATATCACTAGAAAAATATGATGAGTTAAATCAAGAAACTTCATGGGGATTTTATATTGGTGAATTAGACGCATTCAATATTGGAGGTGTTGTACCTGCATATTTCTACAACTATATTTTTCTTAAAAGAAACCTTAAGTTAATAAAAGTTACTGGGCATGCGTTTTCTAATCATTTAAAAATTCTTAAGTTACATAAATATTATGGCTGTGAAGAGGTAGGTATTATTAAAAATGCTATTAAAAAGAATGGAATTAATTACGACATTACTAAAATTGAAATGACACGAGATAAATGGTCATTACAAAAAAATAGATTTGGTAATTTATATGCAATTTTTGAAGAATAGAGTTTATAAGTACTTACCATCCATCTTGCTTGCTTTAGACTGAAACTAGGGTAAAATTATCTATATGTTCAATTTTGAACATATATTGATTATAACTAAATTAAAGTTACTTATATGAGAGTAAAAATTAGCTCTATTGCATACCATCTGCCCTCAAATGAGGAAGGTTTAGAGATATTGACTGATGAAAATCCAGAATGGGATATTGACAAAATCACAGAAAAGACAGGTATCTTTAAGCGTTTTATCTCTTCCCCAAACGAAACTGCAACTGATCTAGCTTATATTGCAGCATCAAAACTAATAAAAAGCCTAGATACCCCTAATAATATTGATCTTTTAATTCTAGTTACTCAATCTCCTGACTATACAATCCCAACAAGCGCATGCATCCTTCAAAATAGATTAAATTTATCGAAAAATTGTATGGCATTTGATGTTAACTTAGGTTGTTCAGGCTTTGTTTATGCGTTAAGTGTTGCCGGATCATTAATTGATTCAGGTGTGGCACAAAAAGGTCTAATAATTTGTTCAGATACATATACAAAATATATTAAAAAAAATGACCGAACTTGCAGACCAATTTTTAGCGATGGGGCAGCAGCTATATTATTAGAGCCATCAAATAATAATGATATAGGCCCTTTTGATTTTGGTACTGATGGGTCAGGCTATGAGCATCTAATTGTAAGAGGAAGTGGTTTACGAAAGAATATTGCTTTAAATAATAACTCAATTAGAAATCTTGAGATGGCGGGGAGCGAAATTTTTTTGTTTACTTTGAGAGAGGTTCCAAATTCGATAGAAAGGCTTATGCTTCGGACTGGAATTACTTTAGATGATATTAATTTAGTTATTTTTCATCAAGCCAGTAAGCTTGTTATAGACAGTCTTATAAAGTCGGTTAATATCCCAAAAAGTAAAGTTTTCAATAATTTACATCAAATCGGCAACACTGTATCTGCATCAATACCAATTGCATTAAGTAATGCTGAATCTCAGAAAAAATTAAAATCTGGGGACCTTGTTCTACTTGTTGGTTTTGGGGTAGGATTATCTTGGGGATCAACAACAATAAGGTGGAAGCAAAAGTGATTATTTTGACTGGTGCATCAGGAGGTATTGGTAAGACAATCCTCCCACTCTTAACAGAATTAGATAGTGTTATAGCGATATATAAAACTAATGAAATAGATGAAGTTTTAGAGAATGTTGAGTCATTTAAGCTAGATTTAAATAGTGAAGATGAAATTGAAAATTTCATTAAAATTATGGGTCCTAAATTAAAAAATATTACAATCATTCATGGAGCTTCAATAAGTAATGATAGCCTAGCAATAAATTGTAAAACTGAAGATTGGGATAAGACTATGAACTGCAATCTTCGTGCAGATTTTATACTTACTCGATCACTACTAAGCACAATGGTTAATGATAAGTGGGGAAGAATAATTCATTTATCTTCTACAGCATCGGTCATTGGTGTCCCAGGCACTATTGCTTATTCAACTTCAAAATCAGGCTTAATAGGAATGTCTAAAGTCATTTCTAAAGAATACGGTAGGTTAGGAATAACTTCTAATGTCCTCATGTTGGGATATTTTAATACAGGCTTGTTCGACACACTAAGTGAAGAACATAAAAAAGATATTATTAAGTCAATACCGATTAAGCGTCTCGGTGAGCCAAATAATATAGTAAATGGTATTGAGTATCTTATAAAGTCAGACTTCGTAAATGGAAGTATTTTAAATATTGATGGAGGGATGTAATTAAGTTGAATTCTATCGTTTTTAATAATATTAAGTATTCCATCTCAAAGAAGGATGAGTTTGATTTGGATTGGTTGCCGGGTGTTTTCAAGCCGAATCTAACAACAGAACTCTTAATAAAAGCCGTTAGTTCTAAAATTATGCGTACTTCTAAAGTTTTAGAGTTGGGCTGCGGAACGGGTATTGTTGGACTTGCTCTGAATGCAGAAGGGATGATTTCTCAACCTATTTATGCTTCAGATTTAAGTGAGGCAGCCACAAATTGTTCAAAAAGTAATTTTTCTAAATATGGATGCGATGCTGAGGTAAGAAAAGGGTCATTATTTGATCCCTGGGCAGAATATAAATTTGATGTTGTTGTTGATGATATTTCAGGAATTTCTGAGGAAGTAGCAAAAATTTCACCATGGTTTCAAGGAGTACCTTGCCAAACAGGAAAAAATGGAACTAATTTAACGATCGAAATTATCGAAAAAGCTTCAAAATATTTAACGGAAAATGGCCTTTTATTTTTTCCAGTTTTATCTCTTTCTGATTCAAATTCAATACTTCAGGTTGCAAAAGAAAATTTTAAAAATATAGAAAAAGTCGCTCATAAAGAGTGGCCCTTACCTGATGAACTAAAAAGCCATATTGACACACTAAAGATTTTGAGAGATGAAGGATCAATAGATTTAAATGAGAAATTTGGGATGTTTATTTGCTATACGGATGTTTATTGCGTCAGGGACCCATTTTAATTTTTAACTTACCAGGGCTAAAATATGAAAAAAATTACTGAAATAGATATATATACACTAATAGAAAAGGCTCTAGAAATTAAAGTAAATACAATTGTTGATAACCCAGAAGTAACTCATGAATCATTTGAAGCATGGGATTCATTAGGACAAATCAGCATTCTTGTTGCATTAGATAAACTGTTTGATGGAAAAATCGCAGCAATTAGCGAAATGGCTTCTGCTAATTCAGTCTCAAAAATTATTGAAATTTTAAAAAAAAATTCATTAATCTAACCTTGAAAAATTTGTATAAAAAAATGGCCTTTAACCAATGAAGAGATTAGCAATTATCCCAGCAAGAGGTGGATCAAAAAGAATCCCACAAAAAAATATCAAGAATTTTTGTGGAAGACCAATGATTTCATATGTTATTGAGACAGCGAAATCTACCAACCTCTTCGACACAATACATGTGTCAACAGATTGTAATAGGGTAGCGAAAGTAGTCGAGCTATTATCTTTAACAATCGACTTTATGAGGCCAGCTAATTTAGCAGATGATCTCACCCCTATAATGCCAGTTCTTAAATTTGTTGTTAACGAGTATAAATCCCAAGGGATTATTTTCGATGAAGTATGGCTTCTGATGGCTTGTAGCCCTCTCTTAAAAAAAGTTGATTTGATAAAAGCATCAAATATTTATCAAAATTCTGTCAAGACTAAGTCATTACTTGGTGTTGCGGAATACCCCGTTCCAATTGAATGGGCATTCCAAATTGATGATAAGAAAAATTTAAAACCAATAAAGCCAGGAGCATTCTTAAATAGATCTCAAGATATTGAAAAGAAATACTTTGATACAGGAACTTTTGGGATTTTTTCAACGGAGACAATTTTAAATTCAGATCAAGGTTCTGATAAAGAATTTATTGGCTACGTGCTTCCAAAATTTTCATCAATAGATATTGATACAGATGAGGATTGGGCGCATGCAGAAAAAATATTCGCGAGTGATTGTTAATAATGGTGATGCAAACTATTAAAACTGAAAGAAATTTAAGGATGAATTATTTAGTAAAGCAAAATTCAGATTATTTACATAGCCTTGAAGAAAAAGTTTTATCCTCTGAATCACGCGATAATATTAATTTAATTATTAAAGGCCTTAACTTTGCTAAAGAAATTGAATATGAACACCCAGGACAATCTAAAGAAGTTTATCTAGCGCATCCATTTAGGGTCTCGTGTATATATAAAGATATTGTAAAACCTAATAAATTAGATGGCATTCTACTAGCAATTTTACATAATATATATGAGGTAACAGCTATTAACAAATGCTTTTGTAATAAATATTTTAGTAAAAATATTTGCGATGCAATTTCTATTTTAACGATTGATAGGTCTTTACAGAATGATAAACATTACTTAGAACTTTACTATAAGAGAATTTCAGAATCTGATGATTTTGTTTGTCAAATCAAGGCTCTTGATAAATTAGATAATCTTTTTCTATTGTGTCTAAATCCCTCAGAATCTGTTAGGCTGAATTATTTAAAAGAGATTGAAGAATTTGTTTTACCAATCGTAAAAATGCATATGTCACATTTGTTTGATTATTATATTTCGGTTATTGATGACGTAAAAAAAACTGGTCACTTTTCAATTGACGAATTTAAAAAGGAAAATATATGAAAATAAATTTTTCTAAAAAACTTGTTCTAATTTCAGGTGCAAGCAGAGGCATAGGTAGGTCAATATCAAAAAGTTTTGCTTCTAGCGGAGCAAAGGTTTGTCTTATTTCAAGAGATATAAAGAATTTGAAGTTACTTAGTGATGAGATTCAAAAAGAATATAATATCACTCCATCTATTTATGTTGGGGATAATAGTAATAAGAGTTTTGTAACTGAAACTATTAAGAAGATTAATGACGAAGTAGGATCAATTGATATACTAATTAATAACGGTGGTGGACCAATACCGGGCAATTATTTAAGTTTTGACCATCTAGATTGGCAAAAAGCTTATGATGAAATTCTATATGCTCCAATTAACTACATAACCCAAGTTTCACCATCAATGATTAAAAATGGTTGGGGTAGGATTATTAATATTTCATCTATTGTAGCTGTTGAGCCTTCTTCTGAGATGGTCCTATCTGCAACAACCCGCTCAGGTTTATTAGCTTTTTCTAAGGCTATCTCAAAAGAAATTGCATCCTCTGGTGTTACTATTAATACTGTATGTCCAAGCGCTGTTTTAACAGACCGAATGGTTGATTTAACTAATCATGCAGCAAAAAAACAAAATGTATCATATGATTCAATTCTTGATTCAGCAAAAAAAACAATACCTTTAGGTAGATTTTCAACTCCTGAAGAAGTTGCTGATTTAATTCTATTTCTAGCTTCGGAATCAGCTTCCTATATAACAGGCCAAACCATCCTAATAGATGGTGGGGCATCAAAAAAGATTTAGAGGACTTACCTAATTGTTCTCACCTGATCTCTTCTCAAACCCAATAGCTAAATATGATTTGGTTTTGGATAATAAATCTCATACTGCTAAAAATATTATTCATAAACATTATGAACACATCAATTTTGAAAATTTTAAAATTTTAAAATTAAATGGAATTGAAATTAATTCAAATAATTTTTACTTAAAAGGTCAAAAAAAAAGTTATATTTTAAAAAAATTAAACAAAGAAGAAGATTTTAATTTAGTCAATAAACAGTTACTTTTAACAAATTGGCTAAGTACTCAAAATATTCCTATTCCTAGAGTTATTTCACCAGATAACTCATTAAATCAATTAGTTAATTATAATGATTACAAGTATTACTTAATGGAATTTATTGATGGTTTATATTATGAGGGCTTTGAGAATTCGCTTACCAATAGTGTTGAAGTTATATTAGATCTATTTAGCAATCTTGACTCAGCTCCAAAAATCTACAAGGGTAAAAATAAACAAATTGATTATTGTTTTTCTTCTTTTAAGAACACAATAGAAGAAGCAGATAGTGTTAGAAATAAATGGAAGCAAATATTTGGAAGTGGCTATGAATTACTAGATTCATCATGGAAAAAAATAAGAACAACATTTGATTTGTTATCGCAACGTGAGGTAGAGTTTAACTCAAGCCCACATGGGTTATGCCATATTGATTTACATCCACATAATATTCTAATGCGTAAAGATAAAATCATAGGGATTTTAGATTTTTCATCTTTCTTAAATAGCTCAATTAATTCATCGATATCATTTGGTTTTTTTAAATTAGCAAGACAAGCAGCAGTCTTCGAAAAAAATAATACGAATATTGAATCAATCTTTCCTATGCTTATTAAAGCATACAAACTTTTTACTATAAGAGGTTACGTTGATGATCCAAAAGATTTTCTTTTCTATTCTCAGGTTGAAATAATTAGACGATTGTTATTAATAATAGAATTAAATATTAATCATAATAATAAAGATTGGAATGATATTCTACCAGTTCAAATTTCTGCACTTTATGAATCTGAGTTTTTATTTAATCATGTTGTAAAAAGAAAATAGATCAGATGAACTTAATTGAGCAGGTACATGAAAAAAAGATTTTAATTCTATTGAAAATATATGAAGAGGTTCAGCTAAGAACCCTTCAGGAAAAAGATGTTACTGACAAATATGTTAATTGGATGAATGATTATGAGGTTGTAAAATTTACTGAACAACATTCTTTTACTCACACCAAAGAAATGGTTTATACGAAATTGATAAAATTTTAGAAAAATAATTATTTTAAGTACAATTATAGTATTGAATTACATGAATCACTTTCAAACTTATATCGCTAGAGGTAAAAGATAATTATCAATAATGAAAAATTTAATAATAAAAACAAATAGATTTATATTAAGACCTATTAATATTAACGATGCTAATGAAAGATATAGTGAATGGCTATCAAATCCAAAAACAAGCGAGTTTATAAGCGTAAGACCAAACCTTAAAGAACTAAAAGACTACGTTAGAAAAGAAATTGCGAAGAGAGATATTTTATTTTTAGCAATTTGTACAATTGAAGAAAAGCTACATATTGGAAACATAAAATATGACCCTATTGACATTAAAAATAAATATGCGTTAATGGGAATATTAATCGGAGATCAAAGTTGGTGGGGTAAGGGAGCAGCATCAGAAATAATAACTGCAAGTGCTAAATATTTAAAAGACAAGTATTTTATTGATGAAATTATTTTAGGGGTAAAAGAAACTAATATATCAGCTATTAAGGCCTATAAAAAAACCGGATTTGGTTTTTGTTCGTCTAAATATATTGAACAGAATAAAGATAGTTCATTAACCATGACTTTAAAAACAAAGTCTTTGTTTTGATAAATTTGATTTTCGTTATATATGAATAAGCGTTCAATACTATATAAATATAAAATTATTCATGACCTTATTGACACAACATCCATTGTGAATTCAAATATTTTAGGTTTAAATTTTGATGATATTTACAATAAGCATTTAATTCAAAAAATAATGCAACTTGGCGAAGGTGAGTTTCTTAATGATAAAAATTTTAATACTTTAATAACAGAAAATAAAGTCAGAACTCAAAACTTTAAAATTTCGAGAGATAAGGGTTTTGAATCAATTTCAATTGTCCTTTTTTTTAAATCATTAATCGTATTTTTTGTGCTGTGGCTTTTATTATTTTTTTATTATTTTTTCGCTCTTATAAATTTTAATCAGTGTAAAAAAATACCGAGGAATAAAATAATTATATTTGGCGTTGAGCATCTAAATTTCAATAATAATGAGATAAAAAATAATTTTATTTCATTCATAAAAAAATATATTAATATTTCAAGTGGAGATGATGTCTTAGTATCTTCTAATATTTATAAATCTTCAATACTTAAAAATTTTATATTTAAGAAATATCCTCATACTATTATTCTTAATTCTGGATTAAGATTCAAAGATTTTTTTAAAATACAATCCCTTCATTTAAGATACTTATTAATTTTCTTACTTAACACCTTAAGAGATAGTAGGGGCTCTATCCTTGCAAAAGATTTTGCAATGATGTCTCTATTTGATTTTTCAAATAGTAAAAAAATAATTAAATCAATTATTTTTACTAATACAAATATGAATTATCAGCCATTATGGAGCTCGAATTATATCGATAGGAAGTTTTCGACATCTATGTTTTGGTATTCCGAAAATACAAGTCCAGTTGTAAGAGACGTTAAGAACAATAAGCAATATTTCAATCAATATCATCCGCATATTAGTTTATTGAGTGTTGATAATCACTATGTATGGACAAAATTTTTTGCGAATATATTAAAAAAGTTCACTTCTGCTAAAAAATTATATGTAATAGGACCAATTTTATGGAAAAATATTAAAAAAAATACTAAATCAATTGCCATAGAAAAAAATATTTTAATTTTTGATGTGACAGCACTTACAGATGAGTGGAAAAAAATGAGTGGATATAGTGACGTATTCTATTCATATAAAAACATGAAGCTATTCATTTCAGATATTATCGAATGTAAAAATAGTATTAAAAGTTTGTCCGATTATAAGCTAATTTTGAAGCCTAAAAGGAAAGCACTTCCTCAAAATGATTCTAAATATATAAATTATTTAAAAATGCTTGAGTCTCAGAATAATATTATGATTATTGATTCAAATACAGATATCGATAGTGCAATTAAAAATTCTTCTTTTATAATATGCATTCCTTTCACTTCCCCTTTAATTCTTGCAAATTATTTAAACAAGAACTCTATATACTATGATCCAACAGACTCTATTATTGCTTATGATGCCCAAGAAAAATTTTTAATTAAGGGAAAAAAATCATTGTATAAAGAATTATTAAAAATCAATAAAAGAGATATCTGTTAAATGTACCCTTTTTATCCGTTATTAAAGGCTCCTAATTGCGAAGGCTTCACAGTAGTCCATAATTACGCACCAAATAATTGGGAAGTTAGAAAAAATTACAAAAAATACATCAACATTACATGGTCAGATGGATCTTGTTGGCATACCAAAATTATTGGCACTTTAGGTCAGAATAAATCTTTTAAAATTGAAGAAAAGGCTTTAAATTTTTTACCTAAAAATTCTTTGGCACTTTCTAGTCTTTCTATCAATAAATTACCACCCGAATCTGATATTTTACCGAATGACATTGATATGCAAACTAATTTACCAGAATGGAGAGCATCAATAGGTTTGGAGAGTAAATTAGGTGGAAGTACGAGCTTTCAAGGCGAAGCTCATGCATTTCCTACTAATGGCTCAATATTATCGTTTGCACCATTCTTTCAAAAAGGAAAAGATTTAAGCTCTTATCTTTTATTCATTAGTATTGAAAAATCACCATCATTTCGTAATACATCATTATTTTTTTTAGATGCTTACGGTG
>Ga0209710_1001283_pt1 | contig 19727 bp, 18 predicted proteins | sample ArcticOcean_MG_C_5_FD_187436 | JGI IMG/M metagenome (GOLD analysis project Ga0209710, IMG submission 187436) | Marine microbial communities from western Arctic Ocean - ArcticOcean_MG_CB4_138 (SPAdes) (version 2) | ecosystem: Environmental > Aquatic > Marine > Oceanic | place: Arctic Ocean...
ATTACAATTGGCAATAGAAGGTGCACATTTACATTTAGATGATAATTTACCTGCACTAACAGATTTAGCTCTAGAAGATCTCGCTAGGCAATACATTGTAGTTAAAGCTATATTTGAAAGATTAGGCAAAACAATACCCTCAGATATAGTCGAAGAGCTCATTGACTTACCAGCGGTCAAAACTGAAATGTTATTAGATTCTAACAAACTTCAAACCTGGGCTGATTCACTAGGGTTTTGTTTAAATGAAAAATCAGGCGCGTCATTATCGTACGATGTGTCGGTTAGTATGGATGAAAATAGTAATCGTTTTGGATTGACCATTAAAAAGAAGATGCACGGCATTTATACAACGTATAGGCTTTCATCAGAATTTTTTAATGGCGCTGACTACACTATTATTGCAAAATTTGTTGATCAATCTATCGATTTATTAACAGACGGATCATTTATAAGCCGTGGGGAACGTAAACAAAATGTACAAAAATTCAGCGAAGTTTATACTTGGCTAATGAAGGAAGCACGCAAAGGACTCAATATACAACGATACAAAGGTTTAGGTGAAATGAACCCAGATCAACTTTGGGAAACTACTATGGATCCAGAAAATAGAAGACTATTACAAGTTAGAATTGAAGACGCTGTAGCAGCCGATGAAGTTTTCACAACACTAATGGGTGATCACGTTGAGCCTCGCAGAATCTTTATAGAGTCAAATGCGTTAAATGTGAATAATCTGGATGTTTAGAGAGTTGATGTTTATAAAAAGATTAATTTTTAAAAACTATAATAATAAATAGATTAGCGCTTTAATTTGAGTCTTAAAAAAGCAATTGAATCAGCCAACCTATCAAAGCAATCACTTACCTAAGTTCAGTTTAATAGAGACGAATACTATTAAACAGGAAATTGAAAAGGTGCTTGGCAGTAACAGAACAGCGATAAAGCTATTATTGAACATTGAAGTAGTTACCTGGGACAGTTTTGTAGTGCCGCTTATGCTATTAGATGACTCGTTAAATAAAACCTGGTCTCCGATTCGACATCTGAACTCCGTAAAGAGCAGTCTCTCATTGCGAAAGGCCTATAATGAATGTTTACCTCTATTGAGTGACTACTCTAGCGAAATGAGTCAGAACAGGGGCTTATTCGAACGTTTTCTTACTATATCTGATTCAATCAGCTTTAATGAATTAAACAGTTCACAAAAAAAAGTGATTAATAATTCAATTAGAAACTTTAAATTAGGCGGTGTTGGTTTAAACAAAAAAAACAAAGTGCAATATCAAAGAATTCAAGCTGAACTATCTGAATTAGAATCTTTATTCGAAAACAACCTACTAGACGCCACTCAATCTTGGGAATATCGAGTAGTTGAAAAAAAAGATCTAGAAGGTTTACCCCAATATGCAAAGGCAATGCTGAAACAAAAAGCGCAGGAAAAAGGCTTGTCTGGTTTTAGCTTAACGCTCGATATACCTTGCTACATAGCAGTCATAACACATGCAGAAAATAGGAGATTACGGGAAAAAATCTATAAAGCTTACATCAGCAGAGCATCAGAGGTAGGGGCTACTAATAGTAAATTTGATAATGCGGCTGTAATGGAAAAAATATTGAGAATAAAACAAGAAAAAGCAAACTTACTTGGATATTCACATTATTCAGATTATTCTCTAGAAACCAAAATGGCAGAGTCTACGGAGCAAGTAATTGAATTTCTGAAAAACTTAGCCCGAAAATCAAACGAAAAAGCTAAAAAAGAAGTCTATGATCGTCAACAATATGCCAAATCTTTAGGTTTTAAAGGTGAGCTTCAACCGTGGGATTTTATTTATTACAGTGAAAAACTAAAACAAGCTCGACACAATATTTGTGATGATGATTTAAAACCTTATTTTTCTGATAAAAGTGTCGTAGCAGGACTCTGCAAAATAGCTGATACGCTTTATAATATTAAAATTGAACAAATAAATTCGGATATAGACCGATGGGATACTTCGGTTCTTTTCTATCAGATCAAAGATCAAAAAGGTCACGTTATTGGTCAATTTTATCTGGATCTTTATGCCCGAAAAAATAAACGTGGTGGGGCATGGATGGATGAGTGTATCTGTCGATATCAAGTCAATGGGCAAATACAGATACCAGTTGCCTTTTTAACCTGCAATCTAACACCACCTATAGGTTCAGAACCAGCTCTTTTCACTCATGACGAAGTAATAACATTGTTTCATGAGTTTGGGCATGGATTACATCATTTGTTAACAAAAGTCGATGAAACCGATGTAGCCGGAATTAATGGAGTTGAATGGGACGCTGTAGAATTGCCAAGCCAGTTTATGGAGAACTACTGTTGGCAAAAAGAAGCACTTAAAATATTTGCAAAGCATTATAAAACGGGTGAAAATCTACCGGATGAATTATTTGATAAATTAGTCGAAACAAAAAACTTTCAAAGTGGACTAAAAATGCTAAGGCAAGTTGAGCTAGCGCTATTTGATATCAAACTTCATAGCAACACAGATCTGAAAAAATATTCAGAAATACAGACCGTCTTAAATCAGGTTAGAGAGGAAATTTCAGTAGTCAAAACAATGCAAAATGACCGGTTTCAAAATGGATTTACCCATATTTTTGCAAGTGGCTACGCAGCTGGGTATTATAGTTATAAATGGGCCGAGGTTTTGTCTGCAGATGTCTTTTCTGCTTTTGAAGAAGAAGGCATTTTTAACCAAGACACTGGCCAAAGGTTTTTGAATTGTATCCTTGAGAAAGGTGGTTCACGTTCCTCAATTGAATCATTTAATTGTTTTCGAGGAAGAAATCCTAATATTGACGCACTACTCCGTCATGGTGGTATCACATAATAAATACTATGATTAAGATAATATTTATATTCCTTACAATAATGTTGATTACAACAAAATTGTGTGCGCGTGATACGGATAAAAAAGAGTCGAATGAAGATAAAGTTCTGTATGTTTCTGATCAACTACGTTTATCACTCTATGAGGGTGAAGAACGAGGAGGGAAATTTATAGAATATTTAATATCAGGGGATAAAGTAAGAGTGACAAAATATGCGGGTCCTTATGCATCGGTTATAACTGAAAGTGGTAAAGAAGGATGGGTGAAAAGACGTTATTTGGTAGCTAAATTACCAAGTATATTACTGCTTGAGGAGGCGCAGTTAAAAAACAAAATCCTACAAAACCAACTAAACAAAAAGTCGAATCCCAAACTTCTTCAGCAAGAACAGGAGACAAACAAAAAATTACGTTTACAACTCAGTACATTGAAAAATAATAATATTGGAATTGAACAATATAAGAAAGAAATTGGAATCCTCAATAATCAATTAGCAAATTTAAAAAAAGCTGAAAGCTTAAATCAATTGGAAATCAATAATTTGAAGCGTCAACAATCAGAAACGGAAAAACATGCTTTAGTCATTGAAAATAGTAATAAACAAGGTAAGCCATTAAAAACTATCATTCAATTGGTACAAACCTATTGGTACTACGTATTTTCAGTTTCTTTAGGGCTTATCCTAATCGGCTTTATCATTGCCAAAAAGATATTGGAAGCTCGAATTAAAAATAAATTCCAAGGTATTAAAGTCTGGTAAGTAAGAGTAATTTTTATTAAAAGCGAATGAATTTGAAAATATGCAATACAAAGACTTGAGAGAGTTTATTGATCAACTCGAAAAAGAGGGTGATCTAAAGCGAATTAAACAAAAAATTGATCCGAATCTTGAAATAACAGAAGTCAGTGATCGAACACTAAGAAAACGAGGTCCAGCACTTTTATTTGAGAGAGCAGGTGATAGCACAATTCCTCTATTAGCCAACCTGTTTGGTACAGAACAACGTGTCGCTAAAGCAATGGGTGAAAACCAAGTAGAAGCTTTACGCGATGTCGGTAAACTTTTAGCATTCTTGAAAGAACCAGAGCCCCCAAAAGGTTTTATAGATGCTATTAAATCTTTGCCTATTTATCGAAAAATCCTCGATATGTCACCAAAAGTTGTAAAAAACCCAAAATGCCAAGAAATTGTCAAAACAGGAAAAGAGGTAGATCTGTCAATCTTACCGATTCAGACTTGTTGGCCAGGGGACGCGGGACCTTTAATAACATGGGGCTTAGTCATAACAAAAGGGCCAACTAAATCACGTCAAAATATGGGCATATACCGACAACAGGTAATTGCCAAGAATAGAGTAATAATGAGGTGGCTGTCGCACCGCGGTGGCGCCTTGGATTATAAAGAGTGGCGTGAACAAAAAGGCAACGAGCCATTTCCCATATCGGTTACTTTAGGTTGTGATCCAGCTACAATTTTGGGTGCGGTTACCCCAATTCCAGATACACTTTCAGAATATGCATTTGCTGGCCTTTTAAGAGGCAGCAAAACCGAAGTGGCTAAATCTATTAGTTCTGATTTGCAGGTGCCAGCCAGGGCCGAAATAGTATTAGAAGGATTTATTTATCCAGATGATGAGGCTGATGAGGGCCCCTTTGGAGATCACACTGGTTACTATAATGAAATAGATCGATTTCCTGTCTTCACTATTGAAACAATGACTATGCGAAAGGATCCTATCTATCACAGTACTTACACAGGACGACCACCCGACGAACCCGCAATTCTTGGCTTAGCGTTAAATGAAGTCTTTATTCCAATATTGCAAAAGCAATACCCGGAAATAATTGATTTCTATCTACCTTCTGAAGGTTGTTCCTATCGAGTTGCCATTGTTAGTATTAAAAAGCAATATCCAGGACACGCAAAACGAGTAATGATGGGCGTCTGGTCATTTCTCAGACAGTTCATGTACACCAAATTTGTTATCGTAGTTGATGATGATATTAATCCACGTGACTGGGAAGATGTTATTTGGGCCATTTCAACTAGAGTAGATCCTGCAAGAGATATTACCATTGTTGAAAACACACCAATTGATTATTTGGATTTTGCTTCACCAGTTTCTGGTCTAGGTTCTAAAATGGGGCTAGACGCCACAAACAAGTTACCCGGTGAAACAACAAGAGAATGGGGTACACCAATCACAATGGATCAAGCGGTAAAAGATAAAATTGATTCAATTTGGTCTGATCTGGGAATTGATTAAAATAGATCAATTGCGACCAATAAAAAATATCGAAACAAGGATAGATAAAGTATGGAAAACCTAGATAAGAATTTAATTCGAGAAATGACGTTATGGCGTCGTCAATTACACAGCCAACCTGAGACAGGTTTTGAAGTGCATCAAACAGCTGAATTAGTTGCTAAATTATTAACCTCATTCGGATTAGAAGTTCATACTGGAATAGGCCAAACAGGCATTGTAGCCTTATTGACCAATGGCGAATCTAATCTAGCCATAGGTTTGAGAGCGGATATGGACGCCCTTCAAATTCAAGAACACAATACATTTGATCATCGATCTAAATATGATGGGAAAATGCATGCTTGTGGCCATGACGGTCATTCAAGTATGTTGTTAGGTGCAGCAAAGCATCTTTCCGAAAACCGTAACTTTAATGGCACTATCTATTTTATTTTCCAGCCAAATGAGGAACATGGTTTAGGTGCACAGGCTATGATAGACGATGGTTTATTTGAACGGTTTCCGATGCAATCAATATTTGGTATTCATAATATGCCGGGTATGGAGGCAGGACGGCTTTCAATGCGGAGTGGTCCTGTAATGGCAAGTGAAGACAATTTCGTTATCACTATCAAAGGTAGAGGAGGACACGCTTCGCAACCTCACCATCATATCGACCCAATTGTTATCGGTGCTGAAATAATAATGGCATTACAAACCATTGTTTCGAGAACCATAAGCCCTGAACAGCAAGCAGTGGTTTCTGTGACTGAAATTAATACTGATGGAGCAGTCAATGTAATACCCAGTAATGTCATTATTAAAGGCGATTGCCGATGTTTTGGTGATGAGGTGCGGGGTCAAATAGAGACACAAATGGGTCAGCTCGTAAAAGGCATTTGTAGGGCACATGGCGCACAACATGAATATGAATATATTCGACTATTTCACTCTACCATTAATGATGAAGAACAAACAATTGCAGCTTACAACGCGGCCGTTGAGGCGGTTGGTGAAGGTAATGTAGAAAAAAATTGTAAACCGTTGACAATATCAGAAGACTTTTCCAGTATGTTACGAGTAAAAGCTGGATGTTATATATTTATAGGAAACGGTATCGATAGTGTTGGTGGCTGTATGCTACACAATCCTAACTATGACTTTAATGATAATATCTCAGCAACAGGTGTACGTTATTGGTCAACGTTAGTGGAGCAAAAACTCCCTTTAAATATATAAAGAGTATGCTCAGTTACAAGCAAGCCCAAGCACTGTTTTTTAGTTTTAATAGAGACATACAATATTTAAACTTAAGTGACTAATCCCGAAAGGCAAGAAAATTTCGATCGAGACTCTTATGTGATCAGTCGTGATAATTAACTCGAAAAGGTTCGGGTGAAAATACAGTATTAACCAATTTTGCGTGTTTCTAATTGTTGCTCGTTAACAGAAGTTATTGCCAAAGATGATCTTTAAAAATTTAACTTGAAATGGCTATTAGATAGTCCTAGTAGGCGAAATTTAACAACGGGTGTAGATTTTCTAAGAGTTTTCTTCAATCACCACAAAGTGTTAACTATGTCATTCGCGACGCACCGACTGATATACCAGTAAACGAAATTGGACATTGTTTTAGACGAGCCCAGAAAGTTAGTGTTTCAGCATTACCTTCTCAAATAAATATGAGATCGGCAACGTCCTTTATACAAAAAAATATTAGCTAAAAGGCGTGTTATACGCAAAGAATGTCGAGAGGTAGTAATCGCTAATCGACGCTAAGAAAACACGAGTGTTTAACCGCAATTACAGAGTTATTTAAAAAAATTTTGTAACGTGCGTTTCCTTAGTGGGTTGTGAAAAATCCAAAATCACAATAGAGCTTCAGAAAAAGGGTTAGATATTTTTGAATTACCGCCTTATTAAGTAGTGCGGGATCTAGACTAATGGGAGCTAGTTATTAAATGGTCAGCTAGCAAACGGAGTCAGCGAGACAATTAAACAATTTTTTTACTTTCCTCTTGACCTTTCATATGCAAAAACAGAATCAATTTATCAGGGGCAAATTAGATACATAATTGTCCAAACTGACGAACGATTGAAGCTAAAACTGCCGGCACAAAATTTTAGACCATTTGTTAGTTTAAATGGAATACGAGGGCAATTTCGACTAGAAACGGATAGACAAAACCGCGTACAAAAAATAGAAAAAATTACTGAGAGTTTTTAATGTGGAGTTTAATATTTTTAGCATGATTCTTATTGGCCTTGTGCTTAGCGGCTATTTTTTTAACATCAGACCCGATATGTAATTCACCACGCTCACTAGCCAATTGAACTTGTTTTTCTCGTTCAATAAATCTTAAACGCGCGATATCAGATTTTTTATTAAAGCAATTTGGGCAACTAACACCCTGCTGGAACTCATTGCTTTTTTTATCGATGTCCGTAATAGGTAATCGGCAGGCGTGGCATTGATCATAGCTACCTTTCTTCAATGCATGGTTAACACTGACGCGATTGTCGAAAACAAAACACTCTCCTTCCCAAAGAGACTCGGATTCAGGCACTTTTTCCAGATATTTTAAAATACCACCCCTCAAGTGGTAAACGTCATCGAAGCCCTGTTGTTTCAAGTAAGCAGTCGATTTTTCACAACGAATCCCTCCAGTACAAAACATAGCAACTTTACGTTGCTTGAAAGAAGCCAGATGATTATTCGAATAGTCAGGAAATTCACGAAACGAGGTTGTATTGGGAATAATAGCGTTTTTAAAAGTTCCTATAGCCGATTCATAATCATTTCTAGTATCTATCAGAATAACATCAGGATCAGATATTAAATCATTCCAATCTTCAGGGCTAACATAAGTACCGGAGGAATAACTCGGATCAATATCTACAACACCCATAGTAACGATCTCTTTTTTTAATTTTACCCGAGTCCTGTAAAAGGGCATTTTTTCATCAAAAGAAAACTTCGCATCCACATTGGCTAAACGTAAGTCAGATTTAATCCAGTCGAGCAATTCATCAATAGACTTTTGAGTCCCAGCCACAGTGCCGTTAATTCCCTCATGGGCTAACAAAAGAGTGCCTTTAATATCAAGCGATAATAACTTATTGAGTAGGGGTTTTTGAAGTGATTGAAAATCATCAAGTTTTGTAAAATAGTAAAGCGCAGCAACTACAATGGGGTAGGACATATAAAACCTGTTAGCTAGCTGAAACGTAAATTCAGTGCCAATGATAAAAAATAATAACCTTAATTAGATTTTAAAGTAACGTTGATAGTGTGGCCATCAAAAAGAATTCTATCACCTGGAATGATCTTTTTCCTTTTTTGGGTTTCAACTTCACCATTGACTCGAACAAGGCCATCAGCAATAACTTGCTTTGCAAATCCACCGCTGTGAGCAAGCCCTTCAAATTTGAGAATTTTATAAAGCTCAACAGATTGAACTTCAAGTTCGGTAACAATAGTGCTTTTGGTCGTCATTAATTAAACCCAGTTCCAGAAGATATGGGTTTGATAGGGGTTAATGCTAAACCGTCAAAAACCACACCACTCCAACCAGTTAACATAAATTCTCGAATATTTTGGTGATCATCACCATTCGGTGACAAAACTACATCCTGATAAACCTCCCCAAAACACAGCAATGTTTGTTGCTCAGTAAATCCCTGTAGTTGGCCAAAGGTCAATATTTTGCAAGAACCATGATTATGCTCGAATGAATTTACAGTATTACCATTACGAAAACTCGTTGGGGTAAATTCATAAAGTAAATCAATTAATGCAATAGAATCATGAAATTCAACACGGCCCAAAGGATCATTTAGAAGATCAAGTAACTGAGTTAAGGTCAAAATATTTTTCCTATTGCCAAGAGTGGTATAAAAAATTAAATTTTAAAATGAGAGTCATTAGAAATAATAAGTCAACACAAGACCCATAAGCAATAATAAACTGAATTATTCCTCCATTCCAATCTTAATATGGCATAGATCAAATAATTATTAAGAGGATGGAAAAAAGAAATTTAAAAACAATTGAAATAATCCGTCCGGTCTTTCTAGAGAAAGGAATTGGTTTGTCAGAGGCAGAAAAAATAAAAAACTAATCACCACAAAACAAGAAAATACCTGATTGTGTTTTTAAGGTGTGCTTTAGGTAATAAAATTGACAGAAATATGGGAGAATGAAAATATAAAGCGTATAGCGATAATAGTAATAGAATTATGATCCAGTGGTATCCCGGTCACATGCACAAGGCGAACAAAGAATTCAAAAAAATTCTGCCTCAAGTTGATATTGTCATTGAAGTGCTCGATGCAAGAATTCCTTTTTCAAGTCAAAATCCATTGTTGGCCAGTATTCGTAAACATAAACCAACTATAAAAATTCTTAATAAAAGTGATTTAAGTGATGAACGTTTATTAGCGCTCTGGCAGACTGAACTAGAGAAAGATAACACGGTAAAAACCCTGACCTGCAATAATTTAGGGTCTGCCTATGATAAAATACGCGGTCTGTGTCGATCACTCATACCCGAACGAAACAATCGATCTTCAATGGTTTATGCAATGATAGCGGGTATTCCTAATGTTGGAAAATCTACCATCATCAATGCCTTAGCAGGACGGTCAATTGCTAAAACAGGCAACGAAGCAGCGGTAACGAAAATGCAGCAACGTATAGAGATTTCTCCTCACCTCACTTTAATCGATACTCCAGGCGTACTCTGGCCTAACATTGAAAATAAAAATAGTGGTTATAGACTAGCAGCAACGGGCGCTATAAAAGACACCGCGATTGATTTACAAGATATAGCCTGTTTTGTTGCCGAGTTTATGCTTGAAAACTATCCAACCAACATCCAATCACGATATGCCCTAGAAAAATTACCAAACGGAGAAATAGAATTGCTTGAAGCCATCGCCCGTAAGCGAGGCTGTATCGTTTCAGGTGGTGTGGTCGATTTCGAAAAGGTATCTCGCATTGTTGTATCTGATTTACGCAGTCGAGGTTTTGACGGAATTTGTATGGAAACACCTACGCAAATAATAAAAGAAATGGCTGAACTGGACGGTTTGCGGGCACTCAAGCTGGAACGAGCGCAAGAAAAGAGATCAAAGAGAAAAGGTAGGTAAAGAACTTAATCAAACCAACTAAATAGACGAGACCCTGAATATGATAATCAGACAGGCTACTATCAATGATGCCCCCGCCATAGCAGAATTTAACATTAAAATGGCAAAAGAAACTGAAGGTATGATTCTAATATCTCACGTTATCAGTGCTGGCGTAAGTAACATGATTAAGAACCCAGCAATGGGTTTTTATCTAGTAGCAGAAGAAGACAATGTAATTCAAGCTTCACTTATGGTGACTACCGAGTGGAGTGACTGGCGGAATGGTTTGTTTTGGTGGATTCAAAGTGTTTATGTTCAACCAAGATTCCGCCGGAAAGGCCTCTATAGTAAACTCTATGAAAAAGTAAAAGCCTTGTCTGAAGCTAAAACTAATGTATGTGGGTTTAGGCTTTATGTAGAGCATGAAAATTTGGTGGCACAACAAACTTACCGAGCGCTTGGTATGGATAAAACAGGTTACCAAATGTTTGAAGAAATGAAATAAGGCATGATGTACCAAGCGATTGAAAATATTATACTAAGCCTTTTTGTCGATAGATTTCAAAGGGATCCTTTACTAACAGACAAAACTGAAAGATTTAAACGCTGTGCGGTCATCACAAAAATGAACAGGCTTTTTCAATTATGTAATTGTCGCTAAGTGGGATGATAAGATTAAGTCACTGAACCAAAAGTCCTGAGGGGAATTGAGAAATACCAAAGAGCCTAAAGTAAAAATGAAGAAAGACATCATAAAAATACTGATAAAAAGCTTTAATCGAATTCCAAAATTATCAGCACATACAATCGATAGTTTTGATATTACCCAATTATCAGGTTATACAAATTTAAACTTTCAGTTAAAAAATGCACAAAACGATTGGATTCTGAGAATTCCCCGAAAAAAAACAAATGCCTACATAAACAGAACTCAAGAAGCTTATAATACAATAATTGCATTTAATCTTGGCCTAGCACCCAAGTGCCTATGGCGTGACAATAGTGGATACAGTCTAAGTGACACTATAAAGCAATCCCGTTCGTTATCAGTGGCTGACCTTCACAATCCTAGCCGATTAAGTCAGCTGGTTGGGTCCTTAAAAAAGCTACATCAAAGTGATCAAGTTTTTCAAGGCACGGTAGACATTACTGAACTCCTTTCACGTTTTTATGAGTTGATGCCAAAATCAAAACAACGGTTCTTTGCCAATACTTACAAGGGTGTGGCTGAAAAAGTAGAGGTTGTATTGAAACAGGTTGAAAAGCATGTCCCTTCACACAACGACCTAATATTGGAAAACATATTACTCGAAAGACAGAGCGACCCTAGAAAAATTTGGATAATCGATTGGGAATACGCCACCATGGCATCTCCTTATTGGGATCTTGCAACCCTATGTAATGAAGGCAAACTTACGGTTTTTCAGGCAGAAAACCTATTGAATCTTTATCAAGGAAAGGAACAGTCTCTCAACATAAAAGTGTTAAATGTTTATCGAAATATTTTAAGCACACTATCAATTTTTTGGCTAACTGCATTTGCTGGTTAACGTCAATTTTATAAATGTTACCGAGTTTCATTTGTTGAAATAATTTGCTTTTCACAGTGGTATGTCCCTATAATCTTACTTAATTTATGTTGATTCACCTACAAATCTTATATTAATAATAAAAAATAATCTTATGACTGAAAGTACGCCTATTAAAGTGAATGCCTACACCATCGATGGTGACTGGTTTAAAGTTATTATTAATGATGAAGAGCAATACTCGATTTGGCCAGAACAAAAAGAAACCCTTGCCGGTTGGTTTGACGTTGGTTTTACTGGCAGTAAAACGGATGTCAGCAAGTACATTGATGATCATTGGACTGATATGCGCCCTTTGAGTTTACGCCAATCGATAGCTGAAAAAACGCACTAACAAAGGGTTGATAACGAACAATAAGATTGACCCTCCTTCCCTTTGTATTAAACCAGCCTGAAATAAATAGATATGCATGATCCTCTTGTATCATTGAAGACTGATGTTGTCATTGAGCCTCTAGTCGAGCGTTGGTATGCCTGGCCTCATCTTGTGTCACCAGTAACTTCATCTTTAAATGCAAAGTTTCGCCATTTGCCAGTGCTGGAATCTTTTGTTGAGGCGCCAGATGCTCACGTTGCAGCTTGTCAGAACCCAAAACTTCGAGGTGGGCCCTTCGTTGATTTGCCCTTAAGTGAGGTTGAGGCGGTTAAAAAGTTGGTTGAAATGAGAGAGAAAGATTAGCCCAGAACGGCTCAAGGAAATTACGACGGTAAAAGCCATCTTTAATGAAAGCAGTGGTTCAGCTGGTGCTAGAACTATTACTACGATAGTCACTGATCGAGGTGTTCCATTAAGTTGATATCGATCGAGCGGTTTGATGAAGCAGTCCCACTAGTCAGCTACCAATTACCAAAGCATGCAAACAAGAAGGGTGTGCAGCCACACCTGAGCATCCCCAATCATCTGGATCGTTAGTTTGATGTAAGTAGGCCGAACGAAGTTTAGTGTGGTGATGTGACTTATATTTGGGCTGGCAATCGCTGGGCTTATCTCGCGATAGTGATGGATCTATTCGCACGTAAGCCCATTAGTTGGGCACTTTCCTATTCACCTAATAGTCAATTAAAAAGCGATGCATTAACAATGGCATTTGAACCTAGAGGACGACCAGACAATGTCATGTTTCACTCTGATCAGGGCATACCTTATACTAGCCTGAAATTTCGCCAAATATTATGGTGTTTTCAATCAAGCAGAGCATGAGGTGTCGTAGTAATTGCTGGGATCACGAGTTGCCAACAATGCAATCTGGACGATTAGCTTGATCAGAATGCGGAGCGATCCGCGTACCCAACAATATGTTGATCGGCGCACAAAAGAAGGCCGGTCGAATAAAGAAATTCAGCGTTGCTTAAAGCGATATATCGCCAGAGAATTATATCCAAAAATACTCAATGATTTAACGAGTGCTGCATGACTTGACATAGGAGCGTCAATTCTCCGATGGAGGGTTTTTTTAGAAGTTTAAAATCAGAATGGGTACCACAGTTAGGTTATTCATCTATCCAGAAAGCAAGGTAAGGTGTTATTAATTATATAATTGGTTATTACAGCCAAGTCCAACCCCATCGACACAACCAGAGCCTCGCGCCCAGCGTGGCAGAAGTTAAATATTGGAATGACTATTATTCTGTGGCCAAAATAACTTGACCACTACATAGACTTAGTTGAGGGGAGCTATGCACAAAGAATAAAAAGGTAAATACTTAAAAAATTAACCTTAGATGTTTAATTGTAGGGACATAAAAAATATGTGAAGTTATTCAAGTTCGGGAAATAATCGACTAAAATATGAATAGATTTTGACACTATTGGCATATATTTGCAGTGAAAAAAGGCACTGTGGTGAATTAAGCGATGTGAACCGTTCTAATGGGGCAGAAGTCTGACGTAGTGAGAGTCAATTTGATTGTTATGTTGGGGTTTTTGGTGTCTTTCTTGCTGCATATAAATGAATTTATTAGTCATGGGACAATTAGTCGGTAATAAGTGAACGAAGAACCTATTTTGATAAAATTGGAACCATACTGCTACCTATAAACATCATTATTAGCTTCGATAAATAGGTCGAGTTAAACAAGTGGGGCCACCTTCGCAACCAATACATAGAGCATCACCCTTAAATACTTTTAAATTGATACCTGCGGCTTCAAGGACATTACGAGTGTCAAGAAAACCGTCAATCATAATGCATTCGCCCGGCGCTATAGTAAGAATATTACCACTGAGTGTTCCACTCGCTTTATACTCTTCAAAAGGTAAGCTAATGAAGTTAAAGCCCATGTCATGCATTAATTGATAAAGGCCTACGGGCAAAAGCATGTCACAAATTGCGGCAGTTTTTGTGTCGACCAAGCTGACCAATGACATCAAATGCAAACAGGCTGCTGAGCCTTGATAAAAAGGCACATCAAAAGCATGGACTGTAATGCCCTGACGAGCCAGAATTTCAATCATTTGGTCAATGCCTAACTGATTGGTGCGAAAACTACGACCCATTGCCAATGTCTTGCTATCCAGCCAAAGCGTGTCACCCGCCTCTGCCCTTGCATTACCATTAATTTCACCTATCACGGGAATTTTAAAGTGTTCATAAAACGCCTGGTGTAAGAATTGCTCACCCTGCCTAAGTGGCTTACCAGGGTTCATTAGAATCGCACCAGCAGGGGTGACGAGTGATGCATCGTAGGTGAAGACCGCATCCGCAATATTTGGGTTATCTTCTTCCATCCATAAGATATCAACACCATAATCGGTTAACAGATCAGTAAAAGCTTCGTGTTGAGAGAGCACCTTATGTCGATCAAAGTTTGATCCATAATGCCACATGGCTGCATCTGCTTCTAATAGCGCAACGCCTGGTTTGCTTAGTGCAACACGACGTAAAGTACAAGTCATTGAGGATACGCCAAACATTACTCGTTCCCTTGTTGGCGTATCAAATCGGGTTTGTCTTCAGAGCAGAGTGACAGGGCATTTTCAGTGGAAATAGCGGTACAAAATTCACCATGCATAGAAGCAACGGCCATCTGATGAACGATTTCAGGCTCATGATCCATACCGTCAAGATCAACACGATTCGTTGTGGCACAAGCGTCTTCAATCAAATAAGTGTCAAAGCCTAAGTTTCCAGCCATACGAACCGTAGTCTCGACACAAAAGTTGGTAAAAAAACCGGCCACTAATAGTCGGCTAATACCCGCACGCCGTAATTCAACTTCTAGGGGTGTCCCAATAAATCCACTATTAACATCTTTGGTAACAACAATATCATTGGGTTTAATTTCTAGACCATCTATCTGTTGGCCTGTTTGAAGTGATAATTTTAACGGTGACGAAGCCTCACGCGAGTCGTGACGAGTAAAGGCAACCTGATTACCCAAGTCGCGAAATCTTTTCAAAAGGCTTCGAATTTTATGTTCTGCTTCTGGATTATTACGCCGACCATTGCCCCCACCCCAGTGTTGAAGCATATTAACGCCAACCTGAACGTCAATGAGTAATAGGCAACTATTACGTCCAAATCTTGTAATCATTGTTTATTTCCCACTTAACTTGACTTAGGTATAGAATAATCTGACCGTCATCGCTATACAATAGGTTAGGGAATTTACTCTGAATAGGATATTGATGCGGAGTTTAAAGGGAAAACTACTTCTATATTGTCAGGATAAATTATAAAAAGCGAAGTTTGAAATCTTGTGAAGAGTTTAAAAAAAATGCTAGTATAAATAATGACTAAATTAAATCCAACGGATGAAACTGAAGGTATAGTTGTATGCAAATAAATAATCAAATTAAAATGAGCAAGGGATTTTTGCCTAGTACTCTGATTCCAATTTTAATTGTGACAGCATTTGGTGGTTTGGGTTGGTACTCATATTATGACAAACAAAAAAGTCATGAGACCGTTGTTCTTATAAATCAGAAAGAAAAAAAAGGTTTGGAAGATGATCTCAAACAAAGTCAGTCCAGTATTAACGCGCTTGAATCTCGCCAGCTAAAGTTAAACGGACAGAATAAAAGGCTCCTAGACCAAGTGAATAATCATCGGCAGCAAACTAACAGTCTAAATCAAAGAATTGTCCAGTTTAAAAATAATTTGATTAGACTCCGAAGTGAACTGGCTGTGTCAAATGACCAAACTACAATAGTCAAAACCGCGTTAATAGAAGAGAGGAAAAATCTAAAGCTTGCAGTTGAAAAGACGGCTAGACTTGAAAATAGCATGCAACAAATGAGAGACCAAGTCGCTAAAAATGTTACTAAATTAGAGAAACAGCTCGAACAGCGGCAAACATTAGAAGCCTCTTTAAGTGCTCAAATTGATTCTGTGAGTGATGAAAAAAAAGCACTATTCGTCAAGTTACAGGGTGAGGAGCAACGCCGGTATCAACTTCAAAATCAGATATTATGGGTTAATAACAACGTAGATATTAAAGCTGAAGCACTTTTAGACGCAAAACAGGGTCTCGATACACTACAAACAAAGTTCAATGAAATACGAATTGAGAAAGATAACGAGGCAGCTGAATTCGTCGCTTTAAGAAAAAAACTCGAACAAGAATTAAACCAAACACAAATACAGTTTACCCAGCTAAAAAATAAAATGCGGATTATTAATTTGACCAGCGAAGTTTTATTTAAGTCAGGTTCAGCAGAAATTAAACCTGAGGGTCAAAAAGTGCTTGTGCTAATCGCAGCTACGTTAAATAATTTTCCTAATAGGCAGGTTTTTATTGAGGGCCATACAGACAATATACCAATGAGTAATAGTTCAGGTTATCGGTCAAACTGGGAGCTATCATCAGCTCGAGCAATATCAGCAGCTTTAATACTGCAAGCGAATAATCAAGTTTCACCTAAAAGGCTTAAAGTGGTTGGTCATAGTGAGTTTAAACCCATCACCAGTAATGAAACTGAGGAAGGCCGTCGACTTAATCGCAGAATCGAAATTAGATTATTACCAGAATCTGAAGATTATCTTTAATTAATTAATTAATACTGTTCGTCTAATAGTGGCCTTCAAATAAAAAACGTATATTTTAATGCTTTTTTTACTTTCTCAAATGTCTGAAGCGCAAATTGGATTTGCTATTGGCTTAAAATATGAATATTTGAGTTCTAATTCTGGCTTTTCCTTTAGGCTCATTCGGAAAGAGAAAGGCTACGACATAAGCCCCTTGATTTAGAAGGGTAACTGCAAACAAGTTAGTGTGTTTAGTGTCATGAAGCATGATTTGAATTATGTGGCGTTCATTTCTTATTGAGTTAAGTGATGAAACCATCCATCAAAAAAACCGCCAGTAGTAATTTGTTTAAATCAAGTACCATACTCCTCTGCTAATTAAAGTTAAGCTTCTAGATCAATCATGTCAGAACTATTATTTCAATAACGTTTGGCTTTACAAAGACGAACTCCATTGTCAATACTCGCATGGTTGAGCTTGTCTGATATAACGGCATTCTGATCATTGAGTACTGTCTCAAATAGCATTGAAATAAGATAAGTACAAGAGGCTGTCTTCCATCAAAGGAACTGATAAAGATTATTCTTTAGTTGTTTATGATTGACCTGTATACCACAAATAAAAGGAACGGATGCCATGCCATAACCCCATTGATCCAAACCAGTTTGAATTGTTGTATTGACTTCAGAGTTAGGAAAAAATGTTAAATTTTATGAACTAAAAGTAGCGCCAAATTCAAGTTTAAAAAGTGCAGTACCTTTTTAGGTTGCTTGTGAATTACTCGCTGTCACTTGGGATAGCGTTTGAGTTGATTCAGGTAGTGCGTAATGTTCATTGGGTGTTAGTAACTTGGCTCATTATTAAGCTGATCTGGAACGTCGTATTGAAAAATAAAGGGTACAACGAGTTAGTTTTTTTTAGTTGTGAGCTATCGATAAATAAGGACATTGTTATTGTGAATTGATACTGACTTATATAAAAGTTTAGTCAATTTAACTGTAACTGACCTAGTGTGATTGTCCTGCCCAATGGTCAAGTCTATTACACAGCGCATTGGTTATGGCCCTTAATAACAGTGTAAAAATGCATAAGGTGACGAGTGCTGCGAACATTAAATCAATTTTGACCCGACCATTAGCCAGCAGCATTAAGTAACCCAGCCCCTGTGACGCGCCTACCCATTCTCCAATGATTGCACCGATGGGCGCATAGACAGTCGCAAGACGGATACCTGATGAGAGAGAAGGTAGAGCAGCGGGTAACCTAACGTGAATTAGGGTGTTAAACCTGGTTGCTCGCATACTCTGGGCTAGGTCCAGAAAGCCTTTGGGTGTCGCGCGCAAACCATCCAGAAAGCTAGAGGCAACAGGGAAATAAATTATTAGGATAGTCATCGCAATTTTAGACCCTAGCCCATAGCCAAACCAGAGGGTTAATATCGGGGCAAGAGCAAATACAGGGACAGTTTGACTGATCACAAGTATCGGCATCATATAGCGTGTTGCTGTGGCTGACATGGTAAGGTACATCGCGGTAGTAATACCTAGTAAAGTGCCCAGTATCAAGCCACCAACAACCTCAATCGCAGTCACCCATGCATGCATAGCAAGTAAGTCTGCATACTTCACTAACGCTTCGGCTACCGCTAACGGGCCAGGTAGTATGTAGCGTGGCACCTCTGTAACCCAAACTACTAGTTGCCAACCAATCAGAATAATCAAAACTGAGACAGCGAGATCCCTACCGTTGATTTTTTGCTTGCTGATCGGTATGTCTGATCTCACTGGTTTGCCTGATAAAATAATTCGAATGTATTTATGATTTTAATACCCTCAACAACTCTGCCTGGGCAGCCAATGTTTTAGGGTGTTCCACCTGGCGAGGCGGTAAGTTTTCGGGTGTTTGATGGTTATGGATACCGTCATGTGTCATCACAAACAGGTGATGTGCAAGGCGGATCGCCTCAGCTGGATCATGGGTAACCAGCAGTACGGTTTTGTCTTTTAGCACATCAAAAGCCAGAGACTGCATGTCGTCTCGGGTGCGTGCATCTAATGCTGAAAAAGGTTCATCTAACAGAACGATTGGTTGATCCTCCATAAGGGTGCGAGCCAGTGCAACCCGTTGGCGCATGCCGCCTGATAGTTGGTGAGGTCTTTTATGTTCATGAGCACCAAGGCCGACTTGATCTATAAGACGATCAACGGTTTGCTTGTAATACAGGGTTGAATTTTTTTCGTGCCGAAGGCGATGTCCCAGCATGATGTTTTGACGAACATCTAACCAGGGAAAAAGCAGGTCAGTTTGTGCCATATAGGAAATAACGTCAGCAACATCATTAGTCATCTGAATATCATTTTGATCAGCGGTTTTAAATTCTGGGTTAGTCTGAATTCGACCGTTAAATTGACCGCCAGTGGATAACCCTGCTAACAATCTGAGCAGGGTCGATTTACCAACACCGGAAGGGCCTAGAAGGCAAGTCCAGCAGCCTTGCTTTAGTTCGAAGGCGATATCAGAAAATAATAGGCTTGTGTCACGCTGAAAGCTGCCGGTAATGCTTAATCCGATTAACGTTGACTGCCTATTATTGACCAACATACTGAATCACCCCGAGTTGCCAAGCCGAAGGCCCATAGACCAAAAATTGGCTTCGAGTTGAGTCGCTGTCTTAAAGCGATTGCACAGTACGGACCAACGTGGATTTAACTCCGGTTTGTCACCCAGCTTTGAATAAGCCACTTGTTCAATTAGTGATGCTACTGAAACACAGACAGGTTTGTAATCATCCGAATGATAGGTATCGATCCACTCCCGATAGAGCGTGGTGGTGTCGTGACATTCTGACAAACGATAGCCAATATCCGCATAACCAAAAACACAGGGTGCGAGAGTTGCAAGCAGGTCGAGGAGATCT
>Ga0209710_1001294_pt1 | contig 19556 bp, 21 predicted proteins | sample ArcticOcean_MG_C_5_FD_187436 | JGI IMG/M metagenome (GOLD analysis project Ga0209710, IMG submission 187436) | Marine microbial communities from western Arctic Ocean - ArcticOcean_MG_CB4_138 (SPAdes) (version 2) | ecosystem: Environmental > Aquatic > Marine > Oceanic | place: Arctic Ocean...
GTCCAGTCCGAATAAGCGTATCTATTAGATATTAGGCTGCCAATGCTGAAATGGGTTTGTCTGGGTGCACCGCCACATACCCAAATTAAGTGGCTGATTTAATTACTATTAATATTAAAACAAAATCTCTACCCACAACCCTACCCACAATGAAACATCAGATCAAAACAGAGTTAATCAGGGGTTACTGTGCCCAATCCATGCAGCTGAGACACAGGCCCATTGAACGGCCCCCCCCTATCGTAGGGCCCCGCGCCTCGGACATCGGCCCTTTAGTATTAGCCTTGTAGATCCATTCGGGGGTGTTCAAGTTTGTCTGACAACACCGGTACGAAGGTCAGTCGCCCATATCCATCTGTCCAAACAGGAAAGGTAGCGCGCAGTTGCAATCCAATTTTCAATGCGTCTGGCGCAACATTCTTCAGGAGTCCGAGCGCACGTACGCCTTCTTCTAGATCCACAGTAGCTAGAGTGTAGGGCAAGTCCGCCCCAAAGCTGGGATGAAATGCATGGTGGGAAACTGTCCAACTATGAACAGTTCCGCGACCGCTAGCATCTATCCATTCAGCGTGTTCGGTGTAACAGCTTGAACAAATTAATTGAGCATAATGCCGAAACCTTCCGCATGCTGAACAGCATTGTAGTACTAGTGCGCCGCGGCTGGTTCCCTCCCAGTATGATGCAGAAAGATCTTTAGCATGGGGTCTTGGATATGATATAGTTTGGTCGGACATGTGTCCTATCCCCTTTGCATTATTGCTATGGCGCCATCGCCCATATCACCATAACCGGTACAAAGTCCTATTTTTGCTCCTAAAACCTGTGCATCGGCACGACCACGCAATTGTCGGACCAGCTCAATGATATGGTTCATCCCCAGCATGTGCGCTTGGCTAAGTAGGCCCCCATGGGTGTTGGTAGGCAGTTGACCACCTAGCGTAAGCCGTCCACCTTCTACAAAGCTTCCGCCTTCACCTTTTTTGCAAAACCCCATGTCTTCAAGCTGGCACAGCACTACCCAAGTAAAGCAGTCATAGATTTCTGCCACGTCGATATCACTGTGACTGACGCCGGCCATATGAAAGGCAATCGGCGCAGCTTTGGCTATCCCTAGAGTTGTTATGTCAGGCCGATGTGTGATGGCGCTGGGGCTGTCGGGGTGACCCTCTGCGATGCCTAAAATATCCACGGGATGGGCGGCCATGTCGCGTGCCTGACGAGACGAACTTATAACCACAGCAGCACCGCCATCGCTTTCTAGAGAACAATCAAATAGCCGGAACGGGTCCGTGATCATCCGGCTGGCCTGATGGTTTTCAATTGTCATCGGCTTTTTCATGATTGCATTATCTGTCATCAGGGCGTGTGCTCGGATTGTCACTGCTATCTCGGCCAACTGCAAACTTGTGGTGCCGTATAATTCCATATGACGCCGAGCCATAGGGGCATAAAGTTGTGCGGGTGATATTGCCCCTAGTGGATATTCGTACTCAGTAATCAAATGAAACTGTGGCATCTGATGGATGCGCACGCCGGCTCTAGCGCCTGATGAGACATTGCGCCCACTGGGTATTAGTACATGGTTGCAGATACCTGCGTCGATTACGGCAATTGCCGTCTGTATCGCTGCGATTCCACTAGCCCCGCCCATCGGGGTCACCGCAGAAAAGCGTAGGTCTGGGATGCCGAAATTAGTTGTAAACGCTTCGGCTGGAGCTCCTGTAAGGCCGATGGGGATTATGCCGTCAATGTCCTTGGGATCTAGACCTGCATCGCGGATAGCCAATAATGATGCCTCAATTTGTAGCGCGAATGCATTTTTCGGAGACGCCCTAGTATAACGCGTTTCCCCTATTCCCGTCACAGCCCCTTTAGCCCTAAGCGTCATGTGTACACCTTTTTGTTATATTAGAGGTTAACAGATATTCCACGTGGTGCAATAAAATACTTGATGGTATATGGGCTACAGCAATTACCTATACTGTTTTTGGGCATTAAAAACACACATACAGAAAAGGAAAGATAACCTTAATGGAAAATCCTGCCCCTCATTATGATCCCATTGATCTTGGCTGGGAAAAACTCGACGAAATTGGATATCCCAAGTCGATGGGGCTGTTCTGGCGAAAACCGGATGGCCAAGGCGCGCTTTATGGGCTGTTGGCTACGAATGATCATCTTAACCAAAATGGACTTAACCAAAATGGACGCGTCCATGGGGCTACCATACCGGGGCTGGTAGATCACGCGTTAGGTCACACAGCCCGAGACTTTGGTGTGAACCAATTGAAAGCAACCGTGCAGCTGGATACGCAGTTCATCCATTCGCCGGCCGCGGGCGATTTTCTGGTGGCTCAAGGATTTCTAGTCAGGCAAACACGATCTATACTATTCATGCACTGTGATATTACTGCAGGCGAAAAGTTGGTAGCTACCGCAAACGGCCTGTGGAAACTTCTGGGAATTAATTGACGCCTGGGCATTCGGACCTTACTTATGACAAACATTAGCCCTCCTCCTAAAAATGAAGCTGAAATTGAATCTGCAGTTAGGGCTACGCTTTGTATTTTTGGTGACCGGCTTCGGACTGGGGACGCGGTGCGGGTACACCATGGGCATGTCATCAATCACATTTCCAACCAACCCCCTGATGCAGTAATCGTCCCCATGACCACTGGTGGGGGTGGCTCAAATTGTTACCCTTTGCGCCGGCAATCACGCCCCAGTCATCCCTTATGGCAGAGGCACATCGCTTGAGAGCCATGTAAACGAGTCTGTAGGCGGATGTGTTGATCTAAGCGGGATGACACGTATTATTTCGGTCCAGTAGGACGATCTAGATTACGTGATAGAAGCACCTGATATTCCTTTTTCTTAAAGTTATAGTGACGAGTACAAAACCCGTCGCTCAATTTGTGGGTGGCAGCTTTACGAGGCTGTGGGTATTGTAAAAGGTGATCGTGTTGCCTCTCAAAAGCAAATGATGCTGAACTACGTATTTTTCGGTGCGCCACAAGTTGCAATCGTAACTGTGCCTAAAGAATTGTGATCCTATGGTTCGTTGGATGCTGGAGCTTTTGTAACTGCATTCACTTTGGTGGCCGAGGCTTTGTGTGTGGCAACCATTACTCAGGCAGCAACAGCAGGCCTCTCTCCCATCGTACGGGAGTTTCTATCGATACCTGACGACCGCAATATTCTGTGCGCGATTTCTTTTGGGTATGTTGATCTGAACCATCCGGCGAATCGGTTTAGAACAACTCAGGCCGAAGTCAGGGAAGTGGTGACGTGGCGATCCTAATGTTGATTAGCTTATGAAAAGTAATGTTCATCTATAACTTTTGAAAAAGATAGGCGATTAAAGAATTTAAATATGCGAACCCACTAAAATTAGAAAAAATACATTATTTGTAGTATCTATATCTCTGAAATTGACTTTATAGGTTTCGTTGGGCGCAGTATTAAATTGTGCTGATTATATTTTATTGAAAATACCAATTAGTATGCTACTATATAAACGAGTATATAAAAAACCAATTAGGTAGGATGCTCAACAAGTAAGTCGCACGCAGAAATAAAATAGCAATTGGTGCGAACCTTAACAATAAATTTTTGGAGGAATTTTATGCTACAATCATCGTACTTCAAATCCGCATTCGTTGGGATAGTCGGCATGGCTCTGAGCTCTGCGGTAGCGGCCCCAGTCCTTGCCGAAGTGGATGGACCCGAGGTCAATTGGCGAATCGCGTTGCATGGCAAACCCCGTGCGGCGACGCAACATCTCGAACGGATGAAGGTTTATCTCGAAGAAGAGACCAACGGGAAATTTACGCTTACACTTGGCTACGGTACATTTGGTGATGCCAAGGAATTCCTCGACCTGCTCAAGATTGGTTCGGTGCAGGGCGCTATGATTGTTGCGCCCTATACGCCAGCGCGTCTACCGCTCTACAATGTTATGAGTCTCCCGTTTTTGCCTATGAGTTCTGCCGATATTCAACGGAAGGTCTATGATGTACTTCACGCAGACCCGCGCATTCAAGCCGAATTCAATGCCTGGGGTGCATTCCCTTTGATGGGAAATTTTGTTCCGGCTTATGAATTGATGGGCGTAGGTGATCAACCGACGTCACTGGACGCACTGAAAGGCAAGCGAGCAAGAGTTGCCGGAGCACAGGGTAAGGCTCTTGAGAACATAGGGGTTGTGCCTACCAGTTTGCCGGCACCGGAGATTTACAATGCTTTCGAACGTGGTCTGGTCGATTTAGTGGCTCTGCCACACTACGCCCATGTGTCTTACAAATCTTATGAGGTCGGCGACTGGGTAACTACAAACCTTTCACTCGGCACTATAGGCTTTCCGACGGTTATCAACAACGATGCTTGGGCCAAATTACCTGAACAGTACAAGGAGTTGATGCACTTGGCAGTCGAGGAGGGCTATACCGCAATGTATAAAGCCCACGCTGAGAGTGATACGGCCGACTTCGCTGCCTACAAGAAAAGAGGTATAACGCTTGTTGAACTAGGAGAATCCGAACTCGCCCAATTCCGTGATGCCGCAGGCCAACCAGTCTGGGATCAATGGGTCAAAGACCGTGAAGCCGAAGGGTTGGCGGGACGAGAAATGTTGGAACTCCTTGTGGCCACAGCGAGAGATGCTGCTAAGTAATCAGTCTTTCTTCTTTTGACATCGTTACTCAAATCGATGGTGGCGCCTTTAAAAGCGCCACCTAATTACTTTTGATATTGCCAAAATATCGAGTAGCGAGCAGCCTGAGAAACTCTGTCGATAGATTGATAATCGTGTGCACGTAAGAGGGTCGATCGGCGTGCGGGCATCGCTGATAACATCAGTTGACAACCATAATTAATGTGGAGTTTCTAACTCAAGACTTTTCGAAATTACTTTGATAAGGCCTTCACAATACTGATTAGTATGTTATATTACGGTTAGTAATAAAAGTGAACGGAGGAGTTAGATTGCCTAATTCAGTTTCAATTAGACGTCTCGTCTTTGACAAAAATGCTTCGTCGGTTATTTTCCAATGACCAAATCACATTTTGTTGAGGAAATGCAAACGTTACCACGACCGAAGGGCGTGCTGGATTTTATTATTACCCGTGTGGAGCAAATTTCGATCGCAATCGCTTCGGTTGCAATATTCGCGCTGATGATGACGGCTGTATTTCAGGTGTTTGCGCGGTATGCCTTCAACGCACCCATTCGCGGATATATTGATTATGTTGAGCAGGCTTCGGCCATACTTGCATTCGCCGCCGTGGGCTATGCTGAACATCTTGGTGCTCACATCCGAATGGAGTTTGTTCCGCAACATCTCAGTGGCAGAGCGCGGAAGCTGCTAGAATCTTTCTGCATTTTTATTGGCCTCGTTTTGATTGCGGCCCTCATCTATGCATGCTGGTTCAATTTTCTAAGAGCCTGGCAGCTTGGAGATAGCACTATGGATGTAGAACTCCTGACGTGGCCGAGCAAACTTCTTGTTCCCGTTGCCTTTGCGTTTTTGTGGTTGCGCATGTGTATCACATTGGTACGTGAACTATTTGGACCCGATGATACTTTGGGTGAAACGTTAAAAAATGAGTAACAGACACCTAGAAAGCTTTGGATTTGCTGTTGAGATGAACTTAGTGGGACGGTGGTTGCGATGGATTTGACACCTGTTGAGATTGGAGCCATCGGCGCCGTTGGATTGGTACTGCTAGGCATACTGGGCGTTCGTATAGCATATGCTGCGGGATTAGTTGGCCTGTTGGGGTTGGTTTGGATTCTTGGTTGGGACAGTGGCTTAAAGACCGCGGGCACCATACCACATGCCAAGAGTACTACTTATTCCCTGACTGTACTGCCAATGTTTATACTCGTCGGTTATCTAGCTCATTATGCTGGAATCACCAAAGCGGCGTTTGAAGCTGCTCGAAGGTGGTTTGGCTGGCTTCCCGGAGGCCTTGCAACTGCGACTGTCCTGGCTGTTGCTGGTTTTGGTGCTGTCTCGGGCTCGAGTGCTGCTGCTGCGGCAGTGTTCGCGCGCGTTGCAATCCCTGAAATGCTGAAGGAGGGTTACTCTAAAGCGCTGGCGAGCGGATCTGTTGCGGCTGGCTCGATTTTGGATTCGTTAATCCCACCGTCAACTCTGCTCGTAATCTATGCTATCATCACCGACCAGTCCGTTGGAAAGCTCCTGATCGCAGGTTTTGTGCCCGGCGTGTTCAGCGCACTCGTCTACGTTGTTATGATAACGCTGCTGGCGACAAAATACCCACACCTAGGCCCAAGAACGCGGGCCTACAGTTGGAGCGAACGATTTGCCAGCGTTCCGGGGGTCATCCCGATATTTGTAGTCATCTTTTTGGTATTTTCTGCCATGCTTTATGGTTGGGCTACGCCTACCGAGGCGGGAGCGCTTGCAGCTTTCTTTGTTTTGATCCTTGCGATTTCTAACCGGACGGCATTCAAAGATTATAAATTGGCGCTGGTAGAAACAGCAAAGCTGACCGTAGTGGTGTTCACTCTTATTTGGAGCATAATGATTTTTGTGCTTTTTCTTGGATTTGCCGACCTGCCAAATTACATCGCTAAATGGGTAAATGGCCTCAATCTTTCTCCACTGATGGTGTTGCTATGCGTCTATCTCCTATACATCGTCCTGGGAATGTTTGTCGATGCACTCGGCATGATGTTATTAACGCTGCCGATCGTGTTTCCACTTCTAATGTCGCTTGGCTACGATCCTATCTGGTTTGGCGTCGTGTTGGTTAAGCTCTGTGGTATTGGGCTGCTTTCGCCGCCCTTCGGTCTGGTTTGTTTTATCGTCAGCGGTGTCAGGCCAGACATTTCAGTGCAGACGGTATTCAAGGGTGTGATGCCGTTCATTGCGGCCGACATACTCATCATTGGCGTTCTGACCGCCTTTCCGGAGATTGTGACATTCGTGGTGGATATCGGAAAGTGAATGGTCCACGTTTGGGTCCGCAAGCATCCGGTCTTACTTGCGTATATCTGTGTTTTGGTTAGCTCAGTTGGTATATGAGCTTACTGTACCACCTAGCCAGCTCTCTCGTTAAGGACATCTATGGTCGTGGGAGTATTGTAGGCGCTGAGCACAAGGCTGCTCATACGTTCCAAATGAACATACCAGAATCGTTCTACGGCAGCGAAGTTACCGTTTCGCATTAACTGTACGACTTCCTCGCGATTTCGAATACTATCCTGGCGAAGGGTATCTACACTTGGCTTAGAGAGGGTGCGTTCGGTGATGTGTTCATGCTGCTTGCGGATGATGTCGAAGATTAACAATCCGAGTAGGCGCAGCGTGTTATTTCCACAATGGTCCATGATGATCAAGGAAAAATCAGCGCTTAGGTCGGCATAGCGCATCAGGTCACTCTTTGAAGCTTCGCGCGCTTCGGCGATGTTGGCATCCAGTTTTTCAAATGTGGCGGTGTCGCCAGAAAGTGTGAGAAGTGCTGCGGCGGGAGGCTCTATTACGGTACGGGCTAGCCAGACGTCTTGCAGGGTCGTCCGTTCTATTTGTAGAAAGACGCCAACCTGGCTGCTGATATTGTTTAGGTCGACAGACGACACTCGCGCACCGCCATATTTACCTCGCGTAATTGTGATCAGAGATTCCGACTCGAGTAGGCGAAGAGCCTCCCGAAGCGTCGGGCGAGAGACAGAGAACTGAGCTTGGAGAATATTTTCAGGCTGAAGCTTGTCGCCCGGTTTCATCCGCCCTGCTACGATCTGCCTGCGAAGTTCCGTGGCAACAATGACGGCGGCTTTGGGACGGTTTGGGGGCTTGACCATTGTGCTCGCATAAAAAGAATTAGTTGTTTGTGGTTTTAAATAGTTATACATTAAACATAAGATTCGACAATCCCCTTTTGACATGAAACGTGTGTTATCCTCTGGATTTAGGCTGCCACCGGGAATGTCTTCATTAGCTACACAGCAAGCGCGCAATAATGTTAATTTTTGGACCCCGAATATGACAGAGACTGACGTTCAAACAAAATCCTCAGCCAAGCCGGCCCTCGCGGGCGTTCGCGTTCTTGAGCTGGGGACCTTCATTTCGGCGCCCTTTGCAGCGACGCTTCTAGGCGATTTCGGCGCCGACGTTCTAAAAATTGAGTTACCTGGAGATGGTGACCCAATGCGGACTTTAGGGGCCTATCCAACGGATGGAGAGAGCAGCTATTGGTGGGCACAGATTGCCCGCAATAAACGATCACTGGCGCTTGACGTGCGTACGCCGGAGGGGCGAGAAATCTTCGGTAGACTGGTTAGTACGTCCGACATCCTAATAGAAAACTTTCGGCCTGGAACTCTTGAACGTTGGGGTATGACGCCGGATTGGTTCGCCGAGCGCAAACCGGATCTTATAATGGTGCGTATCAGCGGTTATGGCCAAGACGGACCCTGGCGGGACGTTCCCGGATTCGACAGAAATGCCCAAGCTTTCTCGGGGCTCGTCTACGTCACAGGTGACCCGGAAACTCAACCGCAACAAGCCGGTTTGCCTGTCTGTGACTACACTTCTGGGCTGTGGGCAGCTTTTGGCGCTGTGGTGGCGATTCTGGGGAAGCTCCGCCACAAGGATACAGGTGGCAACTTAGTTGACTTAGCCCTGTACGAATCCATGCTGCCGTTCCTAAAGGACATACCGATGACCTACGCCCATGAAGGTAAAGTCACCGAAAGGACGGGCAATACCCCAGACTACGTGGCGCCGGGCGGCTCGTACAAGACCGGTGATGGCGAGTGGATTTTTATCAGTGGCACCGGCGACCGTGTCTTTGCTCGGCTGATGACTGCAATTGCGCGCCCAGAGATGATCGAAATGCTCGAATTCAAAGAGAATAAGGCTCGGGTTGCTAACCGCCATTTGATCGATGAGGTCATCAATGCATGGTTGCAGGTGCGTTCAACGAAAGAGGTTCTGGAACAATTTTTTAGCGCTGATGTGCCTGCAGTTAAAATCAATAGTATTGCCGACTTTGTGGGGCACCCACAGGTAATTGCGCGTGAAAATTTCGTAGACTTTCCTGATGGCGATAGGGGTGAAATCCGACTAACGGCACCTGTCCCGCGGTTGTATCGGGGGGGGGCTTCTATCCGTTGGGTTGGCCAGCATATTGGTGAAGCAAATGGTGAAATACTCGGAAAGGAACTTGGAATTTCTGATGAGGAGTTGGCGGACCTAAAAATTCGTGGGGTCGTCGGGTAGGTCTTGAAATGCGTCCACCTATTTTGCTAAATATTGCAAAATATTGATCTTAATATTTTTATCAAGCCCTTGTCTTGCGACATCGCCCCCTGCCTCATCGATGAGGTGCTAATTTTTTGGAGGGCGGTCCGCATATCAAATATAAAGGGGGCTGACCCAGATAACTACTTCAAGTGACGCTTAACCCATTGTCTTAGTAGTAATAACTGTCTTGAAGGGTCACTGTTGTTAAAACGCCACTCACATTCCTTCAAAAATAGACCAAATTGAGCCTTGTGAACACCATTGAATTTGCGCATATGCCGCTTGGCTTGGCCCCAGAAATTCTCGATGCCATTGATATGGTTTTGGCGGTCGGCGAATAGCTTAGAATAGTTGATGCGGAAGTGGTGGAAATCCGACACATCCAGCACGTTGTAGCCTCTCCAGCAGTCTGAATATACGATGCTATCCGGCACAACCTTGCGCTTGATGATCGGGATCAGAGTGGCTCCTGAAGCATCCTGGATAATCTTGGTGTAAACCGTTCCACCCCTTTTTAATAAGTCAAATACAGGGATTTTATCCGCAGCACCACGCCAAATTATCCATATCCAACTGTAAAATAGACAATTAACTGATTTAAATGGAAGTCTGTCGAAAACTCGATAATATCAAGCTGGAAAACAGGCCTTATACTGAGGTGCCACCTATAGTATTTTTATGGATCACCGGTTTTGTTTATCGTTGGCCGCTTGCTATTATCGGCATGTGACTTTGTTGCAATGTAACGTGCAGTAGTACATCGAACTGTAAGTGACATTTCGCGTGAACTTTTTTTTAGTGGCCGAAATTGGCCAAGTCGAATTTTTACAACGTTCCAGAAAATACATTATTTACAAAGCAGATTTCGCAGGAGCGTTTGAATGCGTGTAGTCACATGTGCAAAGCGAATTCTTAGATATTTTACAGTTGCCGAATCCGTTTAAATAGTTATACAATTAAAATGATAAGAGAATTGGGTTAATTGCATTGAAATGATCTTGTCCGATATTATAGGTAAATTGGAGCACGAATATGACGCTTCCAAAAGTCATCTACTGTGAAGAGATCATGCGCGAAGGGTTTGGGATTGCACGCCACGATATCACGCTTGCGACGAGGGTAGCGTTTCTTGATAAGTTGTCCGAAACTGGTCTGAAACGGATTACGCTGGGGGCCTTCGTTAGCCCGCGCTTTGTGCCACAACTCGCAGATTTCGAGGAACTTCTTAGTGCCTTCCATCCGAAGGACGGTGTTTCATATCATGCGTTTACCCACAATTGGAAGGCGCGTCAAAAAGCATTGACTTTCGCGCCGCCTCTGACGATCGAGGATGAAGTACTCACGCTCTTTTTGGATCTTTGCGATGTGCATCAGCGTCGGAATGTTAATCGTTCGATTGTGCAGATCATGGAGGCTTGGCCGGCAATGATCGAGGACGCTAAGTTTCGTGGCGTGACGCAGGCACGGATCGCTATTGGTTCGGCCTGGGGATCGAACTTCCAAGGAGCGTTTTCCCAAGAGTATAGGATGGCCTTCATTCAAAGACAGATGGCAGTTTTGAAACAGGGCGGCCTCGAAGTGATCGAAATAGGTTTGCATGATTCTCAAAGTTTTTGCCTGCCTCATCACATGGAGATGGATTTGTTGCAGATCAAGCGTGATTGGCCATCCATACACCAATTCCATTTGCATATGCACAACGCGCGCGGAATGGCGCTGCCGTCGATCTGGTCTGCACTTCGGACGTTAGAGCGGCACGACACAGTCCTGATCGATGGCACACTAGGCGGTATCGGCGGTGGGCAGTATGGTGGGAACGGCATCGCGTCAGCAATGGTGCCGACAGAAGACTTGATCCACATGCTTGAAGGTATGGGGGTTAACACTGGGGTTGATCTTGTGTGCCTTATTGATTGTGTCTGGCGGCTTGAGGAGATTGTTGGGCACGCGACGTTCGGGCATGTATCAAAAGCCGGACCACGGCCAAAAACCTCGGATATGTTCTACGACCCCAATCTGCCCGCGATAGAGTCGCTTCAAGCAGCTCGGCATTTCCGGCTGGGTGAAAAAGCCTATGTAGGTGAAGCTTATTCTCCTTGGCGAGAACCTATTTTGGGACCATTCTTGCAAGAGCCGCCACTCAAAACAAACTTTTAAAGATGACCTAAGAGGATAGAGATAGATGGATATTAACTATACACAGGATCAAGTGGCATTGCGCGACTCCGTGCGTAAATTTTGTGAAGTAGAGTTGCAGCCGCATTACCAGCGCTGGGACCGCGAGAGCCACAAATGGCTTCCAGATGAATTCATGCAGAAAATAATCGATATGGGACTGCTACATTTGCGTCTTCCTGAGGAATATGGCGGGCAGGGGGCGTCGTTCGTGGATTGTGGTATCGTTTGCGAAGAGATCGGTCGTGCGGATCACAATATTCGCTACATCATCAGTAATGCTATTCATCTTGGCGAGATGGCGCCGTCCATGCACCCTGAGTTACGACAAGAATGGATTCCGCGGATCGCTGGTGGCGAGATGATGTCACTGGCCTTCACTGAGCCGCGTGGTGGAGCAGATGCTGGAAACATAGTGACAAAGGCGGTACGGGACGGCGATGATTGGTTGATTTCTGGTGAGAAGACTTCGATCACTTTTTGCGGCGTCTCAAAAGTGGTCTTTGTCAGCGCGCGCACTGGTGGGCCGGGGCCTAAAGGGCTGTCATTCTTTCTAGTGCCCACAGATCTGCCGGGAGTTAACGTTCATGAGTTCGAACGAATGGGGCAGAAGATTGATCGAGCTGGTAGCTTCTTTTTTGATGATGTTCGGATCCCAGCGCGCAACATGATCGGTGATGAGAATACAGGATTTATTTGGGCGATGACGATCATTGGCTATAATCGGAATTTTGTGCCGCTTGCATGCATTGGTGCAGCGCAAAAATCATTGGAAGAAACTATCGAATACTCGAAGCAACGTCAAATTATGGGTAAGTCGATGTCGCAATGGCAGGCGGTTGCCACTGAGTTGGCTGTTATGTCGACCCAGTTGGAAGCGGCACGTATGCTCTGTTATAAAGCTCTCTCTTTAAAAGATCAGGGACTACGACACGATGCGGAATCGTCGATGGCAAAATGGTGGGGTGTCAAGGTTGCAAATGAAGCAATCCATACGTGCATGCGGCTCCATGGTCATTATGGTTGGGCCTCGTCTCTGCCACTTGAACAGCGCTATCGTGATTGTCTTGGAATGGAATCCGCTGATGGTCCACGCGAAGTTCACCATGGTATTATTGCAAGGGATCTTCTGGGACGAAAATATGCCCCGTTTTAACCACCTGATTTTTTGTTTTCCAATTGGGGGCATGAAATGAAACTAGATGGTATTCGCGTTCTTGATTTGTCACGCTTCTTACCAGGACCTCTGTGCACGCAGATGATGTTGGACCATGGCGCCGAGGTGATAAAGATCGAGGCTGTAGAAGGGGGTGACCCAACACGAAATGCGGGTGGTAAGCGGGACGGAATAAGTGTATTTTTTGCCAACACAAACCGTGGTAAAAAGAGCCTTGCATTGGATCTCAAGTCTACAGATGGAGTGGAGGCGGTGATGCGTTTGGCGGCAACCTGTGATGTTGTGGTTGAAAGCTTTCGTCCCGGTGTGGCGGACAGGCTAGGCATAGGCTACGCCGAAGTGAGGAAACGTGCACCACATATTGTTTACGCTTCAATTTCCTCTTTTGGGCACTCGGGCCCGAAACGCGGCCTCGCAAGCCATGATCTAATGATCGAAGCGGCGGCAGGATCCTTGTCGATTACTCGGGGCAAAGATGGCGCGCCGGTAATTCCTGGACTCGCCGGTGCTGATATCCTAGCCGCGACGACTGCTCTGGCAGGTATCTTGATGGGTCTGTTGCGCCGTCAGAGTACCGGGGAGGGTGATTTTCTTGATATAGCGATGTCCGACTGCCTTCTGGCTGGCCTTGTCAACAATATTGATACGGCCATGATAGAACGTCAGGCGCCTGACGTTATTTCTGGCAGATCGCTTGGTGGGAATGCGCTTTATTCTATATACAAAGCTAGCGATGGCGAATGGGTTGCCATTGGCAGCCAGGAGCCAAAATTTGCAGCAAATATTCTTAACGCTCTAGGTCGTCCAGACCTGATAGCGTTTTCGGAGGCACCTCCAGGCGTTATGCAGTTGCCGTTACGCGAATTTCTTACTGAAATATTTATGACCCGGAGCGCAGCGGATTGGTCAGATTTCTTTGAAGATCTCGATGTTCCAATATCTCCAGTGCGTTCATTACCTGAAGTCTTAGATGACCCACATTTCCGGATGCGAGGCATGGTTTTTAATGACCGAAGGGGGTGGGATCATTTAGGTACACCGATTAAATTTGTTTCCGAACCGGGCGTTCCTGTGTTGGATGTACCGGCTCTCGGGCAGCATTCCATCTCTGTCCTTGCTGGAGTTGGATATTCCACTAAGGACATAAGTACAGCTATTTCTAACGGCGTGATCATGCAAGCGACAGATAAGGAAATCGCTTTGCATTCGGGTTCTTAAGAATATTTAGATGCTACGATACTTCGGTCTGTCATATTTGAATTGTTCTAATTTTATGGTTAAGAAAGTGGATTTTGATGTAGTATACTGGGAGTCCTTGAGTACCCGAGGATTATGTTGACGTTTAGGAGCAAATTGATTCATGTTCTCACATGAACCGTTCAAATTTTCTTTCCCTTGATGACGACACGGTGCATGGCTGGCACAAATAATATCTGTCCGAGGGCTGGGATGCGCTTGCCTTCGACGGCTGGAAAGGCGGTCAGTCCCGTATGAAGCAGGCACAGGAGGTTGCGTTATGCGCTTGGCTGGAAGTCCGCTTCTGTCGCTTGACGGTAGAGATCAGAGCCCATGTCGCAGCTGAGTGCGGTCTGAACTATTCCCACTCTGGCTGCATCAAACTTCTGGCCCGACTGGGCTTTGAATATCGCAAACCGAAGACGCTGCCACGCATGGCCGATGTAGCCAAACAGGCTGAATTTATCTTAATGTATGAGAATATGCTAAATTCATCTGGCTGATGATGAGGCGGTATACTTCGCACCTTCTCGGCGTTTTCAAGCAAACACCTGTCAGGCAATGGGCGCCGTGCATCCAGAATATCAAAGCAAACCTGCCTTTGGTTGGGTGAAGAAGGGTACAAACCCCACGCTCAAAACCACGGCAGGTCGCGCCCGCGTCAACATTCACGGCGCACTGAACCTTGAAACCTTTGATACGCCTTTCGTCGCACCGATCACAGTGGATGGCGTCAGTGCCATGCAATTGCTGGCCAAGATTGAGGCCCGCAATCAAGATAAACGCATCATCCACGTGATCTGGGACAACGCCGCTTACCACAAAGGGCCGGATGTCAGGGCTTTTCTCTCGCGCAAAAACTGCCGCATCCACCTGATCCAGCTGCCGCCCTATTGCCCGCACCTAAATCCAATTGAAAGGCTCTGGGCCGTGATGCACCAACACGTCACCCACAATCGCGCCTATCCCACGCAAAAGCTATTTACCGAAGCCATTCTGAAGTTCTTTCGGAAAATTATCCCAGAGCGATGGCACAACTTCCGGAATCAGGTCACTGATAACTTCCGCATCATCTCAGAACAAAATCTTCGGGTTTTGGAGTGAGTGGAGTATAACACATTAATATATATATTAATAACACCAAGGAGGTCAGAAATTTATGATAATTTCATCAAGTTTTAAGCTTATTGATTTCAATTCTTATGACATCTTTGAACATAAACATGTATTGGGCCTACCCAACTATTATCTACCAAAAAGCAGACATAAATTCTTCATTATGCTTTCAACTATTATATTTTGTTTAGTATCACTACCTGTAAACGCTATGCAGATATTTGTTAAAACTCTGACAGGAACAACTGTCACTCTGGATGTAGAGCCGTCGGATACCATAGAAAGAGTTAAAGCAAAAATTCAAGTTAAAGAAGGTATACCGCCAGATCAACAGCGACTTCTCTTTGCGGGACGGCAACTGGAGGATGGGCGCACATTATCGGATTACAATATACAAAAAGAGGCTACCCTTCATCTTACACTTCCTCTAGGCGCTACCTCTGAGTTTGCCACCCACAAGCTAACTATTAAAAACGCAATAATGGGCGAAGCAAACCGATCATTACGTAGTGGCCTTGCGTCAGATCAACGTATGATGACCAATACCCGAACACGCTTCATTGCAGGCCAATCAGGGCCTGACGCCAATCAGGATGTAGCCTTCTTCGTGGCTGGCTCTGCTGAGCTAACGGCTCCGCACCTAGGTGCGGAGGCTGCAGCGAAGGGCAACTTCTTTAGCCAACAAGCAACAGGTGACGGAACATGGCGTAAACTGGCCTTCGGGGACTTTGATGTTCAAACTGATGACGCCAAGAACGTCAGTGGCTTCCTCAAGGGTCGAATGGCATTTGAAACTAACCTCAACAGTACAACTATGCTGGGATACTTCGTAGGGGGTCAGGTTGGACGTTCAACACTGAAGGGTACATTCGAGGGTAGCCAGAACAGCTTTGGTGCCAGCATTGGCGGCTATCTTGTGCAAACACTAGCTAAAGATGTTTATGCCGATCTATTCGCCTCTCTGGGAGCCAACCGCAATACCTTCAAACTGAGCAATGGCACCCTAGACCTCGACAGCGTCTACAGCACAGTCAGCTCTAAACTTGGCGGCAGTGTCACTGGTGTCTACGCTATGGACAACTTTGAGGTCTGGCCATCACTGACCTTCACCTACGGTAAGACGAATGTGGGTGATGTTGGCTTAACAGGCATAGCTTACGGCCTCACAGACGCAACACTGAGCCTAGACGCTGATAAAGTTAGCCTGACCAGCCTTAGCTTTACGCCAGAAGCGCGTGTGCCATTCGAGCTGCAAGAGGGATCAAGTGCCAGCACTATGGCAACCTTCGCACCTCGTTATACTTGTGAGCAAACCAGCAGTAATTCATCCAGCCGGGAATGTGGCTCTGGTGCAGCTATTGGGCTTACGACAGCATCTGAAGATGGGCTGACAAACCTGAACGCTAAATTCCAGTATGACAAGGTTGGCTCAACGACCCGCAGGTCACTGCAGCTGGGCTTTGAGCGAAAGTTCTAGGCCACACATAAACAACTGGTGGGAGGGCGAATGTGTCCTCCTGCAGCCCACACACCCAGCCTAGCCCCGTCACCATATTAAATAATCTGACGGTATTGTTGCTTTAAAGCAAGTATCAGTGTATCCGAACTATAGGCCCTTAATTACCAACTTGTGCGCCTTGGCATCACGCCTAAAGCACTAAAGCGGAGACACACATGACACTCTCAAAGTATGATACAGATTTTGCTAACGCTATGGCTTTGAAGCTGCGTTTGAACCGTGAAGCACGGCAATCAAGAGACAGCGATGAGGTTAAGCAATCCAAAGAGCATGAAACAGTTATAGTTCCTACAAATGCACTGTATGATCGTAACGAAGAGATTCAGAAATTGGTGGCTAAGCATCCGGGCCTTACGCCAGAGACGGCTGAGCAGGGTCTAAGGGAATTAGGGTTTTGAGCATCTGTTTTCAAAGGGCCGTGCGTCCAAACACTAATCCGTAATCAACCTTTCAGGCATTTATTAACCAACTTGTGCGCCTTGGCATCACGCCTAAAGCACTAAAGCGGAGGCGCAAATGAATAACGTCATTTATGTTGAGTTCCAAAAGCAATCCAAACGTAAGCTCCCCAGAAAAAGGGTCTTTTATCTAGGTCAGTATTACGCTGGTCCACCTCTCTGTCAGTCCTTAGAACATCTATGGCTGAAGAGAAAACCTAACAACCGTTGGGTCTTTCAACAGAAGATATATGGAATAGTTTTTGAGTTTGAAGAATACCACGGCGATGATTTGCTGGATGCTTTAGATGCGGTTCCACTTGCTGATGAAGTCACGATGGATGACTTGTTGGAAATGGGGTGGCGCCATCAGGGTGAAGTCGTTCAATTATAGCTCACAGTTCAATGTGTGAAATTGTTTGTTTAACCACTTTCTCATCTCGCAACTGCCTTGATATTGCAAATATAGTCCTTTCCATCTGCAAAGCCGTTAGGGCCAGCACAATCGAACGTTGCCCTAGCGAACCGCAGCTCCATCGATAGCAACGCCTGAAGCGCCCTTGTAGACGATCTGATAGGTGTTGTTACCTTTAGCTCTGCACTTGGGACAGCTGTACCTCTGGCGTACATCATGGGCTGTGGTGTCGCCTCCAACAACAAGTATGAGGTTAGCCACCTCAAGCATGGAGTGGTGCTTACAGAGACCACAGGTGATGCTGAGGGTGTGATCTGGGATCATCTTGAGTTTGGGTCATTCATCAGTAAGTTTTAGGAACTCTGCACGTTTACTATTCATCCACTGCTGCATCCCACTTGGATCGACCATCAAGGCTTTCATTGATTCCATGGCTGCTATATGTGCAGCATCTTTTGCCTGAAACATTGCCATACTGTGTTGCTTACTTTTTTCCGCTATCTCTTCAAATGTTTCTGCGAAAAACTCTATTTCACAAGCACCACCTAATTGCCTATAAGTCATGCGCTTCATCATAATTCCCTTGTCATGTTTTGGACCTAAGTGCTGACTGCATTTAAGAAAGTGTAACATCAGCTGACATCGCTTGTAGTTTAGTTATCAAAATCTTATTTAGAGATCGAGGCAACCAAATCAGCGTCAATCAAGATGTTTTCATGCTGATATTTATCTCTTACCGGCATGACCACATTCTTACTCCACTCATTCATTGCATTGATGGCGTCATTACCTGAGGCTGAGACAAATGCCGTCATTCTGGTGGGATCATTGCGATCTTTGTTAATATCAACTGAAATGTTAGTTGCGATTGACGGATGCTCCCATGCAAGCCACATTTGCTTTAATTCTTCAATAAAAGCATCATTATCCGCTTCTGATGTAAACTTGTTGAGGTTTAATCGCCTTAATACCGACATTTGATTTCTCCAATATTATCAATATCAGACTGCCAAAGAACAAACCCATCCGCAAACTAAATCTTTGTCTTGGATAAACACCTGCAAAACGGGCCAAGTCAAATCGTTCCAGCATGAATGCGAGGATGCTGACACAGGTCACATATGATGCCAAGTTGATGGAGAGTTTGTCCATGTCGAGGCTTAGATGAGCGATTATGTTAGCAAACGCTCCATGAAATAGACTTTGTCGCGCAATTTTTTTGGAAAACCTTTTGGCTGTGGCATTAGTGCGAAGCCAGCAGCCTCATACATCGCGCGCGCGTGGGTCAAAAAGGTGGCAGATGAAAAGAAAACACGGGTGTATCCATCTGCGATCATTTGCTCCACCATTCGGTTCAGAATTTTTCGACCAAGGCCATGTCCACGACCAGAGACACTCACAAACATTCTATTAAACTCAGCCACCCCTGTGCTAGCTTCGCCATACATCACGCATCCAGCTGGTTTGCCATCTACCGATGCAATCAGGACCCCGCCAAGCGGACGCTTGTACAGGTCGGGTAAAGCCTCAAGAGCTACCTTGAACCTTTGGGGGTTCATAGGATGGTCGTCATCCCTAGGCCAGCCGGCTGGGTAGTTTTTCCAATGCCAATCCAACCACTCTAGACACAATGTACGTGCTGCATCAAAATCGTGTTTATCGCTTGCAAGTCGAACAGTTATTTCTGCCATTGCTACGCACTCCTCAAACTACCCTAAACCCTAGTTTGAACAGTAATGCAGGTCAATCAAGCCCAAGACTGCAAACCCAAGACTGATGCACGCAAACTAAATCTTTACCTTGGATACCCACCTGCAAAACGGGCCGACCCAATTCGCTCCCCAACACATTAATCGTACCAACAGCCCTCACAGCCAACCTAACCCCACACCCAGCCCCTCTTGCGCCTTTAGCGGACCATAGTGGCCGAGAGAGGGATATGGGCTGGCTTTAAAGTAGCGAAATGAAGAATGTTTTGTCATTCGGCATGGTTGCAAATTAGCCCTGCCTGCTTCAAGCAAGTTTACTCTGACAAAGCCGTTATAATAGCTCTGCCTGACCCCAAATTACTTAACAGGTAAAGGTGTCATACCTGTTTCCGCTCTAATAATCTTTCCGTCTTTCACTAGGCGCACTAACATCACCGCATTCCTACCTGTTGGACCATCTAGTATTGAATGACTAACTATAATTTCGTCATTCTCATAGA
>Ga0209710_1001297_pt1 | contig 19529 bp, 30 predicted proteins | sample ArcticOcean_MG_C_5_FD_187436 | JGI IMG/M metagenome (GOLD analysis project Ga0209710, IMG submission 187436) | Marine microbial communities from western Arctic Ocean - ArcticOcean_MG_CB4_138 (SPAdes) (version 2) | ecosystem: Environmental > Aquatic > Marine > Oceanic | place: Arctic Ocean...
TGTCGGTGGCTAAATCTGTAGTTAATCCAAGATAATGATATGCTGGGCCAGTATAAGGAGTTGAACCAGAGGTTATTCTCTTCCACCAAACTTCTATAGTGAAGTCACTGGCTAGACTAATTGGTGTTGTGTATACTGCACCAATTGATCCTGTGCCAAGTATGCTTAATCCTTTTGTGCCAAAATATGAAGCGGCAGTTGCTATTGAACTGTCCCCGCCGCCATCTAGATCAAACTGTTTTCTAATACCATACTGTTCTGGTATCTGTTGTGATCTAACACTGTCAAATATTTTTGGTGTAAGTGTTCCTATGGCAACAGTTGCATCAGCAGTGAATACAATATTAGGCAAGTCACCTTGTGGTGGTAACAGTTGTGGATTGTCTACCACAGTGATGGTTGTGTTGATAACAAATGTTCTTGAACTAGCACTACTGGTAATGGTTGTTCTTAATGTTATATCTGGATTGCTTGCACTGATTGTGCAGTCCTCAGACATGTCCATTAGCACACTACCATATAGATAATCACTTTGTGTGCTTATTCCTGTTATGGTATACTCTGTGCCACTTACTGCGGTTAGTGTTACAGTGTTGTCTGGTGTTACTGCGGTATTCAACACTATGTCGCGGTAGGTATAACTGGTATAGCCTGTGAGAAACACATGGTTGACTGTGAGTGTGCCTGTTGATCCTAGTGTGCCTAGTTCTTTGGCGACATCCCATGTTGACACCGGAACAGTATTCTTTCTGCCTTTGCTGAATGTGGCAGTTGCAGTTGCAGTGGCAACTACGGAGGTTGCACTGTAGGTGTTTAGTTCAGCAAGAGTACTCATGTGGCATTTACCACCAGGGTGAAGTCAGCAGTCGCACCAACATCCTTGAACACATTTGTTATTGTGGTACTTGCGGCACTGCAAGTGGCAACAGAGAAACTGCTGGTCCAATCTTGAAATGTTTTCATACCTGATATGGTTGTGTTTGTGCTACTCACTGTGGTAACTGTTAGTGTGTTGGTTGCATTGGCTATGTTTGGAAATGCCACAGTGCAGTTTGGATGTGTGATATCTATTAGTGCTCCAGCAGTTGCACTTGAACCAATTGTCTTTGCTAGGTCATAGGTTATGTAAGGCACATTGAATGCCACACCAGTATCAATTGATATGTCAAGGTCTGTTGTGGTAAAAGTCACAGTGGTTGCACTGTATGTGTTTAGATCTGCTAGTGAGCCCATTGTTTATGCTCCTATATCTGTACTGGCTATCCCTGCTCCATAGCGAGTGTTTGTCATGTAATCATACAAACAATCTCCAGGCAGTTTCATTGAGTTTGTTATTGTAAACATCATGTTTGGTACACCAGTTACACCTTTGTCTCTACTGTAGGTAACTTTGACAATTGCAAACAATGTGTTGCTCATGGTAAAGGTTGCACCCCAGTTTGGCATGATATTGTAAGCATTGGCTAATCCTGCATTGGTGTAGTATTCTGGAACAACAGGTGCAGTTGAACTGCCAGCAAAGCAATAGACTTCAACTAGATCCTTTACTGATTCATCTCTGTTGCCTTCTCTGTCAATGCCATAGTCTGCATCAGTACCACCTGATTGAAATACCAATCTTTGATCATTGTAGTAGATATCATTGAACACATATGAACTGGCTGAACTGGTGCTCAACAAGTTGCCTGTTTGTTCAGCAATTGCAACACAGAAGTACATGGTTTGATTGTTGTCTGTGAGCCAAGCATCAGTGACAACACCACCTAGTGTGGCTTGTCCATACAACACTGGCAATCTGTGTTCAGTATCTGGTGTAACTTGTACTGCCACTCCTGGATCAACCATTGTGGTTTTGATAGCGGCTCTTTGTGCATCGTTTTCTTTGCTCATCATTGAAGTGACTTTGTTTAAGGCAAAGCCCATCAATGCAGTTTTGGCAACACTTGCTCCAATGGAGTTTGATCCTAGAAAGCCACCAACACTTTTAATAATGCTACCGGCATTGCCAACAATGTCGTTTAACCAACTCATGAAGGGGCTCCGAAGTTGAATTGACTACGCATTAGATTGGGCACCCTATCCATACTAGGATCAGTAGGATAGAATCTTCTTTGATCTGTTGGATTGGTTCTTCTTCCTGTGGTTTTGTTGTTGAGCAAACCAACTTCACTTGCCACAGTGAACACTATGGTATTTGAACTACTCAATGAAGGATGGTCGTGATCTTCACTAAGTCCATAGTTTGTTATCATGCCTCTGAATTCCTGTGCTGGATTGGTTACACCTGCAGTTACCACTAGTTCACCTGTGGTAACATCAAACACACCTCTGTATATTCGAACACTACTTCCTCTGTAGTCCACACTCAATACTGATTGCATTGAACTATCTGGAATACCTGATAATGTGATAATAATCTCTTTGCCACTTGCACGGATTTCACTGGCTTGATTGGTAACACTCAATAGACTGCCTAATCCTGTGAAGGTTACAGAACCAAAGGTGTATGCTTTGAAATAGTCTGAGAATGTGAGTGTTAATGAAGGATTAACACCTATCTCAATGAATGTGTTGCTTCTAAGGGCTACCTGGGTGTCATATGCCATTATACCAAACTCTCATAGAATACAAAGGGTCCACTCCAACTTATTTGATCCCTTTGGAATATGGTCCAATCCGGAAAGTCTGTGCATATCACAGTCCACACACAGTTCTCTGCCACACGCAATGTAACATTGGTACCTGCGGCATCCAACAAGGGTCTGCTGAGTGTAACTGTGTTACTACCAAAAGCAACATCAGCACTGACTGTGTAACATTTACCTGTTGAACCCAACTGTATTACATCACCAGCTTTGAAATTGAAACCTGAAGTTGCTTGTCCACCTGTTAGTGTAATTGTATTGCCTGTGGTCCAACTAGCAGTGATAGCAGTTTTATCTGCGGCATTGCCTTGATATGTCATTAGGTAGTTCACATAACCTGCGGCATTGAATTGAATGTTTGCAGTTGTGTATTTGCCTAATACTTCTGCAGTGGCAATTAAGCCTTTGTATTCGCTCCACTTGGGACCATTGGGTGGTGTAACTTCAAAGCGCCAAACTTGTCCACCTCTTGAAGTTGCTCGCACTGTACCATCTCTTGATGTGGTACTTGCTGTCACACCTCTTTGATTAATACTGATTGATTGTGCGTTATCAAATATCCATTGAAAGCTCATCCGCCTATCTCCTTGTTGCCATGCTACGACGGCCTTGTTCTGTAACTGCGTATATCAATCCAGGATCTCTAGCTACCAATGCGGCAAAGCTCTGAGCATCAACTGCATTGATATTGTAATTGATTGTTTGTCCTCCTGACATTGGTGTTACCATTGCTGGTCCGCTTACCATTTCAGGTCCTCGCTCTCCAACTATACCATAACCACCTGCAGGAATCATTCCGCCATTTGCAAAGAAGCCGGAGAAGAACTTGCCTACTCCACTAACTGCACTTGATATACCACTGCCAATTGAGTCTAAGAAGCCTCCACCACTGCTACTGCTACCGCCGGAACTGCCTCCAAACAAACTGCCAATTGAACCAATAATTGAGTCTAGTCCACCACCGCTTGAACCCTTGCTAGGTGAACTTGAACCACCAAACATATTGCCAATGCCACTAAGCATTGAACCCATGCCGCCACCTCCGCCACCACCACCAGAGCTAGAACCTCCGCCACCAAATAGACTGCCTGGTGATGCGGCTCCAAAGATCTGTGCAATAGTCTGTTGAATTTGTGCTCTTAATAGTTCTTCTAATATTGAACTGACAAAGCCTTTCCATTCAAACTTACCTGTTTTGGCAAATCCTACTATTGAGTCTTCCATGCCTTTGGTTGCTTTGGAGAACACTCTCTCTGCTTGTTTTGAAGCATTGGTTGCATCATCCTTGTAGTCTCTGAATGCCTTGCTCCAACCATGAGCGAATGTTCTTTGATAGTTGTAACTCTGTGACGCCAATGTTGATTGTGCATCTATTGCTTCTTTACCTGCTCGTTTTATGTTTTCTATTGAAGCCGCTATCTGCCCATCTGGATCTCCAGTTTTGGCAATTACTTCTTGTAGTCTTCTAACTTCATTGGTAACATCCTGTGATATGCCTGTTTTGATTTTGAAGATTGACTTCTCAAGCTCGCCCATGTTGAGCATTGCCAAATCGTTTTGTGCATCTCTAGTTGCGTCAGACATCTTCCTTGAGAAGTCTTTGGCACTCTCACTTGCTCTTTCAACTGCATCAGCAATCTTCTTTGTTTGCTCTTCTAATAATCTTGCCGCTTCTGCAGCCTTTTCAAGTGCCCTTGTTTCATCACGGATCTCTGCACTTATCTGTTTGACAACAGGCAGTTGTTCTTGATGTTTCTCTGTGAGTATGGCAATCTGCTTTTGAATCTCTTCATAGTTCTTTTTACCAGCACCAGTTTCTTGATTCTGTTCTTTGGCTTTGAGTCTTAGTGCATCCAGTTGATCAGCATGTTGTTTTTGGAAACTGCTAACACTCTCTAGATACTTGATCTGTTCTGAATTAAGTCCAATCCTGTCTCTTTCAAGTTTGAGACTTGTAATGATTTCTTCGTTTGACTTCTTGTAGCCTTCAACCATACTGTTGGTTGCTTTAAGCAATTCAATAGCGGCATCTTTGACTTTTCTTACTGAGTCTTTTTGCTTTTCAGTTTCGGTAACAACATTACGAGTAGCATCAGCACTCTTCTTTATTTCTTTGTTGACTTCTTTGACTTCTTCTTTGGCAAAGCCCAGTTTCTCTTTTACATAATCCCATCCAGCGCCTATCTTGTCTGTGATAAACTCCAGCGTGTCAAATCCTGTGAGTGCTTTTACCAACAGATTGGCTGCATCTGCAACTGCTATCAGTATGCCTGCAATACCAAGGAACCTAATACCAAATCTGGCTATACCAAATGTAACACCTTTAATGGTTGTGCCTAGTTTGGATTGTCCTTTTATAAATCTACCGAGACTGTTGGTTGCTCCTCCAAGATCACCACTCAGTCCTTTAACTGCGGCTCCCATACCAAAGAAGCCACCAGCACTTGATCTAGTGCCTTTTGATATTATATTGAATAGACCACCTAGACCATTAAGTCCTTTGGTTAGTATGAATATACCAGCACCTAAGCCTGCAATGATCCTTATGAAACTTTTGAAGCCTTCAACACTGATGTTGATGCTTGCGGCTATTTTGTTTAATGGTTCTAGGACTGAGGTAAGTGCCAATTGAAAGTTTGCTATGTTAACACTCAGTGCCTTGTTTGCTTCTGCGGCACTCTTTATTGAATCAGCATATGGACCAACTTCTGATTCTGTAATTCCAAATTGTTCATTTAGTGATTTAAGATCAACACCTTTGACTGATTCACCAAGTATCTTCATTGCCACACTTGATCTAGTGGCCGCATCAGGTATCTTGGTTAAGCCTTCAAGTACTGCTCTGAATACATCTTCTGTTGATAGTCTTCTAAGATCTTCTAAGCCTACACCAGCTTGTCTAAAGCTCTCTTGTAGTTCAGCTGAGCCTCTTGCGGCTTCACCTAGGTTCTTTGTTAAGTCACTTATGGCATCTCTTGCTCTGTCAGCAGTACCACCAGTTTGTGCCATTGCCTGTGAGAATGCAGTGATTGCCGCTACTGATATATCCGTAGCCTTGCTCATGTTAACCATTGCATCAGCACCAAGCAGTATATTTCTTACCAGTGCACCAATTGCTATTGAACCAATAATGGTTTGTAAACCGTTAAGACTATCGCCTAGATTCTTTGTGTTTGCTTGTAATTTTTTTAGACTCTGTTGTGCTCTAGTTGTGCTAACGCCAACAGTGTAATTTAGATCTGCCATGCTATTTCCTCAACAATCTTTTTTTATTTCTTTTGAGATAGTCAAGTGTTGGATCACTCATTCCGTCTGGAGCTTGTTTACTCCAACCAGTGTCCAATCTTTTTGCATAAGGATATCGCAACTGAATTTGGTTACGCTTCTTGAGTGTTCGTCTGCGGGCGTTGCCACTACGGCGTGGTGTTATCCGAACAAAATGTTTGTACGCCTCATCCACAATCTTAGGAATCTGTCGATTCAATCTTTCCAGACTGGCTGTCATTGTATCTTTGGTCTTCCGAACTGTCATCGATCTTGAACCCTCTGCATCATCTCTTCAAGTGTATTTACTGGAATTTGGTGCTCTTGTGGTTTGCCTTCTGCTTGTGCTTTGTGCTTATTTTGTTGATAGTTTTCCCATGATCGTGCTACATCAAGTACCAAGAGATCCAAGGTATCTGATTCACCCAATACAGTGCTCGGCAGACAGCCGTAGCGTTGTCCTATGCCATCAAGAATAAGACAACGCATGAGGTCGGGACTGTCAGGATTTAACTCTCTGCCAGTTACTTTCCCAGTGTTTCAACAACTGTATTCAATACCTTGATCATTACGGCTGCTGGCAATCCAGTGTTTTCTTCCAACACACTTTTACCATCCTCATCAAGGATTAGGTTCTTAAGTGTTTCGAATATCTCACTAGTGTTGTTTGAATCAATCTGTGCCATCTTGAGATACACACTCATAGGTTGTCTATCCCATGTGTAGAATTCAACAGGCTCACCATATTCTTTTACAGTGTCTTCGTCGTCTAAACTGATCTTAATCAGTTGTGGTTCTTTGGCTAGGTCTTTCAGTTGCATGTTTTCTCTCCGTTAATCTGTTAAGCAACAATAGTACAAAACCCAATCTGTTTTGGGCTTTCTCTACATCTCTATTTGCACATGCTATCTCATTCTTGGCTTTGGCAGCCTCCTTGATCATAGTTGTGAGCAAATCTTCTTCTTTGGTTTTATCTATCAAGTCCATTGTGTGATTAGGGCACTGTTGCCAGTGCCCTATTCCTTTATTGTGTTATTGTGTATTCGCCGTCCACTGTGATAGTGATCGGTGATACCCAAACAGGTGCGTCTGCTGATACAGTTGGTGCAAGACCAGTGATGTAGCCTTTGCCACTCATTGTTGTTCCGCCTGCGCCGCCGTCTGTTTTACCAAGAAACAGATCAAAATCAACAAGAACCTTTTGAGTTGACAGTCCAATGATTCCTGCGTCAGCCATTGTAACACTCGGATTGGTTGCCGGAGCTCCAAAGAATGTTGTCTGGTTAAGCACGATATTCATTGCCAAACTGTTTGTTGATGTTGTAGCAACCTGTAGTTTCGCTGTTTCGTCCAATTGTGTCCAGGTGAACACATCGTTAGCGTTGTTAACTGTTACATCTTGTAGTGCTGCCAATACAAGATTTCCAGTTAATGGTGAAGCCGAGGTGTCAGTCAGTGTCAGAGTAACCTCTGAACCTGTAACACCTGGAGCTGGATAGATATAAGCCATTTTTTGTTTCCTTATTTTTGACTAGTTAGTTTACTATTAGTTTAGTAAAATTGAATACAAACTCAGTAACCAAACGATCAGTATTATACTCGGTTGACACATCAGTTGACTTCTGTTGAAAGCCTGTGATGGCAGGGTCGAGCCTAGCACTTTTAATTTGACTAACCAAGGTTGCATATCCCGATGGTAGTACTTTTGCATCTACAACGACAGTAACAGTATTGGTAACAGTTTCTGCTACCACTTGACCGCTAGCGTCTAGTACATCGAGTAAAGGGTCTTGTGAGGTTTGATCTTGATCAACATACACTTTCTTCAAGTTCTTGAGAAACAGTGGTGCACCGTCTCCGTTGTATGGCAATTCCTGAGTAACTGAAAAGTCAGTACCAGTAATTGCCGTTGTAAGAAATGTTAAGAGTGTGTCTCTCATTATCTATATCTCCTCAGATTTACGAATCCGGGTTGCTTCTCTTCGCTAGTGATACCTGTGGCATCATTGTTGAAGTTGTACCAATCCCCAGCTGATATAAGCTCGTTAAACATCTCATCATACTTTAATTGATAATATGCCATCTTGCTTCTTTCAGCTGATTCATCGCTACCAAAGTCCGCAATCATAGGACAAATATAATAATACATGCTATGAAATACACAAAGATCCGTGAAGTCTTTTAGTCTTGCTTGGATCAATGATGCATCCAGAGCAGGAATGTCTGCTCTAGTGCGGATTGAAACTGATGTGCTCTGGCTAATATAATAGCTTTCCCACCAGTTGGTAGCTCTGAATTGTTCTAGAATTCGTTCTGTACTGCGGATCAATAGATCCTCAACCACATCAATAGTTAGACCCTCATTCGATTCAAAAAGCCGCTGATCGCGATCAGTAACATCTCCGTATTCTGCGAAGCTGAGTACTACACCATTTGATATTATGAAAGCCATAACTCGATTCCTTTACTGATTAAACAATCGAACTGTCAAAAGATAATGTCTGACCATATGCGTCAAATATCTCACCAACACCATACTGCATTGAAGCAACAATATCTGTACCGATACGACTTGCATCACGCTGAGTTTCGATGCTCATTTCACCCATCATAGCTAAACCAAGTGCTTCTCTGTGGAATATAGCGCCTGAGCTATCACCAGCAGTGTCTACAATGTTTGCATTTTCAAACACTGGAATACCAAAAAGCATACCTAAGTATCCTTCACGCATTGCTTCGTTAGCATAGTCACCTAGTGGGTTCTGCCAAGCATTTGTGATTGATGATTTAAGATCATATGCAATGTATGGATGTAACACAATAGCAGTATCACTTGTAGGAACTTTTCTTCCTCTTAGTAATGCGGCTGCTTGAGCTACAAGAGCGGCTGTCGCAGTAATTGCGGCACCACCAGTAACATTTGCAAAGCTACCAAGTAAAGCACATAAGTCTGTGTCTACTTTAGTTGCAATAGCTTCACCAAACAATTTACCTAAGTCAGCAGTTACATTTGAAGCGGCACTGTTTAATGCTAAGTCACTTACCAATGTTCTAATACCAACTGTGCCAACTGTTAGTGTAACACCATTAGTTGAAACCACTGTGTCAGATACTGAATCACCTTCTGTAACTGCTGCGGCTGTTTGTGCTGGGTAGATAGGAACAGTAATAGTTTTACCTTGTGCTGGACCAATGTTGTAGTTCTTGACAATACCACGCATGATTGAGCGTTCTTGAGCAACAAACATTGCTTCTGCTACAATCTCAGGTAGTAGGTCATTTAGGGTTGCGGTTGTTGAACCTGCCATTTTTTTTCTCCTTTTAAGATTATCTGGCTAGCCCGTTTGCCTTACGATATTCTGCGTACTGCTTACGGTGCTTTGAATTTGACATATCCAATTTGGTTATGTCTATTTTTGTGCTTTGACCAGAGTCTGAAAAACTGCTCTTACCATTTGTAGTAGCAGGCTTTGCACCCTTAAAGTGAGGATTGCTATCTAGGAATTCTTTTACCAATTCGTCGACTGCAAAAGGTTTTCCTGAGTCTGTATATCTAACTGTACCATCTGTGTTCAATACCTGTGTGTCTCCTTCATCGCTTAGTACTACACTTCTGTTGAGTAGTGTTCGTACTTGCTCTGGATTCACACTGCCATATTGTGCGGCAGCATTGAGCAATGGTGAGTTAACTTTGTACTCACGAATAACCTGATCTCGCTTTGTGATCTCAGCGTCTTTGGCAGCCATCTTTTCCTGAAGTGTTTTCTCGAACTCGCCTCGTTTGAGAGCTTGTTCTTCTGCTCTTTGTTGTGCCTCAGCTTTGAGGTTACGGAGCTCTTCTGGATCTCCCAAGTCTTCATAAGGCTTCAACAATTTTTTCTGCAATGATCCTCTCATGCGAGCCATCATGTTGTCTACTTCTGTTTGACTATAGGTTTTTGTGGTTGCCGGTGCCTGATTTTCTTCTAGATTGTTGTCTATTGCCGCATCAGTTGCGGTTGTTTCTTCTGTTGCCAATGCTTCTGGATGGTCCATTGTAAACCTCGCCTCCTCTGGAGTTTATGTTATGTTATTTAGCGACAGTTCTCAGACTGTTCAAATACTGTCTATCTTGTTGAATTATCACAGGTACTGGTGTGCTTGATCCACCATGTTCAGGATGACTCCACAAGAACTCGTCTTCTGGTTGCACTAGATTGAACCTGTTGCACAGTCTATCAAGTCTTCTTGAACTTGCATGTGGATGAATGTACACCCTAGCTTCAAATGGTTCAAGTTTCACAGGTTTGCCTCGCCACGGTTCAATGCTCACTAGACTTCTTTGCCAAGCACTCCAACTCCAAGGACATACGGCCCGTATGTTCTCAAAGTAAGCATGCCACACAAGGTTATCCGCGTCTTGTTTTCTTTTTCTTACCACCGCGTTTCATCGCCATAGTTCAGCTCCTTTATTAAGTTTTGGAATTATACATCTCCCTGTTCTATCAACTGAGTCTTTGCAGTTTGAATATCCTGTGCGGTGACTTCTGGATGTAGATCAAGTATGCCCTGATCCGTATAGCCTTCCATAATCATCTGCTGAATGTGTGGTGTCTTTTCTGCCGCCTCTAGTGTTGGATGTTCCATAACTGCATCAACATCTTCAGGATCTTCACCAAGCAGTTCCATTAGTTCTCTGTCAATGATTTGATGTATGGCAGGATCTACTGCAATTGATTTTGCCTTTACCAATTGTTCCATAGCACCTTGATTGTCTCTTATGTTGAATGAACCTGGATAGTCAATGTCTGGCTTGCCTTGTAGGTCTTGATACTGAGCATACAGTTTCCAAAGATGTTCTTCAGCAAGTTCTAGGTTTGAACTCTTCTCTGCCAGTCTACTGTTGAGCAATTGAAATTCTGTTTCCAATGCCACACCAGATAGTGTTCTTGATTCAGTAGCTCTAACTCCACCAGTGTTTGCCATCTTGTCTATTGACTCTGTGATACCACTTATGTTTTGTAGTATGTTGGGAATGTTGGCACCATCAAAGTCCAACACATATGGTTTCAATCCTGGGTCTAGGTTTTCTGGCATGTGGATAAATGATCCAGCACCAATACCTGCTTGAGTGTCTGGTGTCAATACCAAACTAGGATGTGAGTCTAATCTAACTGATTGTTCTATTTCACTGTTGCAATTGTATATTGCTCTTTGTGCATCAGCAATGTCTGCTATGTCACTAACGCCAATGCCTTTGAACATGCTTCTTCTGTTGTAGGCTAACACGGCTGGGATCGTACCCAATCCGTTTTCTTCAACTATGTCTTCCACAACTGTTTCTTCAACGCCAGCATCATCAATGTCCACAGATGTTGTTCTAACATATTCAGGTGTCCATATCTTAACAGTTTTTTGATTGCCGTTGATCTCTTCAATGTATTTCAAATATGAAAGACTGTATCTACCATTGATGCCTCTTGAGTATCTCCAATCCAAACATACCAATGGTGTAATTAGATTAAGGTAGGGTCTAACTTCTGCGGCTACTTCATCAGCAACTGTGACTGCACCTATGCTGGGCTTGGTCATGATAATCCAACAGTGTCCGAACACACTGCTCCATGTTGATACATCCTTCATGAATGCATCTAGACTTCTGTCATCATAATCACAGTCCTGTAGGAAACTGTTCACATCCTCTCGTTCGCCCCATACGGCAAAGTCTCGTCTGGGTTCTTCACGGAACAAGAAACTGTTGTAAACACTTACCACTGATTGACAATGATTGTCTAGGTAGGTGCTTCTGGTTCTTGCTAGATACTCACCACCACTTTCAGTTTGGTAACGAGTTAGATGACTGCCTTCTCTGTAGGCATTGCCTCCAAGGTATGATTCCAATAGGTATTGCCATTGGTCCTTGTAGTCTCTATATAATTGATTAGAGGTGAGCACACTATCAGTTTGGTTCTCTATCTCTTGTACGATTGTTGTCATGTTGGGTTTCCTATTTTATGCCCCCAGCGTCCTGGAGGTGGTATTGGTGTGTCGCTCTTTACTGGCCAAATGTAATGTACACAATATCTCAAAGCATCACTCATATGATCTGTGCCACTCTCCTTGTCTGGCTGATTGGTGCCAGGTCGGTAACTGTGGCGTTCCAAACTCTCTACGGTGTATTTACACTTGTTGTCAATCAGCAAGTATAGTTGTTTATTAGCTGTTCTCAGTCTTGAGTTTACACTGTTGATTGAATCTCTAACACTGTCATGTGAGTTGGGACACTTCACTGTGAAGCCTGCGTTCTGTAGTATTGATAGATCAGTTCTGCCACCTGCTGATGTCTTGCGTTGTCGTGATGCAGGATCAGGATAGATCCATATTCTGTTTGCCTGTAGGTAACTGTATCTTGATCGAATCTCATTTACCATTTCATCTGTGTTAGATCCAAACATTCTTATTTCATCTATGATGTGTAAGGTGTTTACATCTGTTCTCACGCCCACTGTGGCACTCATGGGATTGATGTTGAAGTCCATTCCTATAAACAACTGTTGAGGTTGTGCTCCTGTATAGGCTTGAATATTCTCGTCTGTGAAACTGTAGAACACTCTTGAACCAGCATCTTGGAATGTGGCAAGGAACTCCTGTTGGAACAGTCGCTCATCCATTTCTGATTTGGCAGCTTCTACTTCTTCCTCTGGTACTCTGCCACCATCCAAGGTGGTGTACTGAAAGCTATGCCAGTTTGAGTTATCAAGATGCATGTCATAGATTGACTTTGACCAATTGTGAATACCTTTTGGTGTTCCAATGAACAGAGCCGAGCCTTGACGATCCGCCAGTGTTGGTCTGGTTGCAGTCCAGATGTCTGGATCCATATCTGCAAACTCATCATATACTATGAAGTCCACACTGTATCCTCGAGTGCGTTCATAAGCATCTGCACTCATGATTTGTATTTCACTACCGTTAACCAAACTCAACTTCAATTCAGATTCATTGGTTTTGGTTATCCAGTTTAGGTCGTGCAATCGGTCTTTGAGTTCCTGCCACACAATGCCTTTGCCTTGTGCTCTGGTAGGAGCTATGAACCAGCACCTTGATTGGGGTATTCTTGCGAACCTCGCCAGCTCTCGCATGGCCAAATAGGTTTTGCCAAATCTTCTTCCACAGATTGCAACTCTGAATCTTTCATCTGCTTGGGCAATAGCCTGTTGTGGTTCACTAAGTGGCAAATTCTAATCGTTCCAAGGTAAAGGTTCACTGTTGCTTGCGTCTGTTCCTGAATCAGTTTGTCCAAGTAGATTCTTACCTAGCCATATCAGCATAACTGCATTGCCAGTGTAGGCTACTTCCAATTGCTTGCGCCTGAGACTCTGTTTCATTGATTCACGGCCTTTTACAAGTTGCGCCGTGAAATTGTATCTGAGTGTGTCATTTTTGATTCCAAACCAATCGGCTATCTCATGATCCTTACAACCAATAGCGGCCAATTTGAATACTTCTTCTGGTGGCACAACTATTCGGTCTCTGCCTACCACTGGTCCTTCCACAATCTTTGTGCCTTGTTTCTTTTTTGTTGGGTCTGGTCCAGGCTTGCTTTTTTTTGTGTCAGCTCTGTAGTTCGCTTGTGATTCTATTTGATCAGTCATCTCGATTCTCCTATATGACTTCGCCTATCCTCTGTGATAGTATGTTATAGCTTTTTCTTTTTCCGTGTTTTAGGTTTTGTTTTTGGTTCGTCTTTGGGCAATACAAAATTGATAACCCATGATACAAACTGTTCCCAGGTTTGTTTAATCCATTTCTTCATCAGGTATGGTACTCCCATCTTCTACAAACGGTTCTGCTTTTGGCTCGGGCTTAGCTATGCCTGCGGCTTGATCTCGTTGCCAAGACATTTCGCCTCTTGCAGTCAATCTCTCTATGACCTTTTGTCTTTCTAGTTCTCTTTTATTCATCTTTGTCTCCTGTGTGTTACTTAGTTGTGCGGATTAGCCAGTCTAGATCTCGCATAAGTTGTTCTACTGGTGGCTTTTCAGGTCTGTGCCATATTTGACAGTTCTTTGGGAACCATCCCATGTGGTAGCCACTTACTGAATAGTTTACTAGATTGTTCTCTAGATAGGGTCTGCTCACAAAGCCATGATTGTAACTCAGTTGTCTCCAGTATTCTCTGGTTTGACAATTGATGTGTCCTACTCCGCCTTGTCCAGGATGTGCGGCACTAAAGATAACAGTACCTCCTGGAGTTACACTGTTCCACAACACTTCTACTATTTGTTCATTGTGTTCTTCTGCAATGTGTTCTGCAACTTCAATGCACATCACAACTGGTGATTCACTCTTAAACTCAAACAGGTCAGCAGTGATAACACATTCCGGTCTAAGTGGATATGGTTCTGTGTCTATGCCCTGTGCACCTAAGCCAACATCTCTGCAGGCTTTTACATAACAACCAGTGCCAGCACCTATGTCCATCACTGGTCCACCTAGGTGAAACTTGATCCACACTGCCAGTCTTTCAGCAAATGGATACTCTTCATGATCTATAAGTTCGTAATCAAACTTTAGTGTGCTGTCTTCTGCCATCTTTTATCCCCCGGTGTTGATGGTTATTAGGTTATCTGTGGTTAAACTGTTCCAGCCTTTGCCTGTGTACACCTTTGAAATGTTTTCAAACCAACTTTCAAACTCAGGTGCAACTGCATCAAATAGATATTTACTGCCTCTTGCCTCACAAGCACTAGGTTGAATAAGATGTGCATTAGAGATACCATCCACATAGTCTTGCAGTGTGTGACAGAGGTATCCAGTTTCACCATGCACTTGTACTTCTGCAAATGCACCAAAGTGAGGAGCTATCACAGGTGTTCCACTGAGCAATGCTTCACACTGTACACCACCAAATGGTTCCAAGTATGAACTGGCAATGATCAAACATCTTGCATCTCTCATCAATTGTTTTCTCATTGCAGTGTCTGCATAGCCTAGTTCTTCAACATGATCAGGTATAGTTTCATAGCCCAGATCCAACAGACTGCCTTGTCCTGCTATCTTTAGTTTCATGCCTGCGGCTTTGGTTGCTTGAACTGCAACACTTATGCCTTTGAGTTCTGTTACTCTACCCAAGTACAAACACCAAGGTTGTTTTACTCTTGAAAATTCAAAGTCTCTTCTGTCAAAGTAGTTTGGTATAACTCTTGCATACCAATCCTGTCCACCTGCTCCATATGAAACATTTCTCACTGCATGTGATTCAAATGCTCTCCAACGGGCAAACTGTCCTGATGTGTAGCCAATGCCAGGTTCAACTGCTATTACTCCTGATGATTCAACTCTTTCAGCAATAGCCTGATGTCCAATACCCCAATTGCAAAGCAAGAAGTCTCCTGGCTCTGATCTCAATAACACTTCAGGCACGGCTCTAGCTATGAATGTTTGATTGGCATGATCACCTGTGTTGTGAACAAACTGATGTCTACGCCAGTCATGTGAACCATAAGCAGTTTCCAATGTCTCATCATCAGTTACTGAGATATGTTCTGTGCATTCTACTTCACTACGCTCATGTCCATAGTGATATACTTCATGTCCTCTGTTGTGCATCATTGATGCAAACTTTAACACCTTTTGTGTGTAGGCACATGCCACATAGTCAGGATGTGTAACAGTGTGTGGTATCGCTAGATGGTGAAATCTCATTTTATTGCTAGTCCTTTCATTCTGTTCTCGCTTGAGTGTTGTTTTCTTGTTATCACTTGTATGTTGTGCAAGACCCAGTCATCTGCATAGTCTATTCTGGTAAGGCAGTAGCACTCTTGTGTTCTGCCTCTCTGATCATATAGTTCGCCCCAAAGCATGCACCATGTTTCAAAAGTGAGTAACCAAGTTTCTCCACGCCACTGTGCTTGATTTTTCTGTTGTCTATATCTTTTGTGTTTCTCGTGCATAACAGGGTCTGGTCCACTGACCCATGTGTGAGGTCTAGGACCTGGTCGTGACCCTATTGGTTTGCCATTTCTAATCACACTCATGAGAACAGTTGATCCAATAGATTGTGGCTAGGCATGTCTGCTTCTAGCACCATTTCAATAGAGTACTCTGTGTTGCCAAACACTTTGTTCCATCTGTTGATCATTGCTTTGGGCATGTCCTTGCCTGCTATCAATTGTGAGAGTGCATCTGTTAACACATCATAGGTTGTATAGGCAGTACCATCTTTTCTGTAGTGACTGCCAATTCCTTTTTTAAGATGATCATCCACAACACTATCTGTGCCAGCTTCAACACAGATTGTAGCACATCGTTCAATGTGTGCTTTTAGTTTTTGTGTTGATGTCTTGTGCAATTTATAATACTCGGTAGCGTATTTTACGCCTGGACGAGTCTCCATTTTTCTTATTGATAGATATCCAAATTTTGCCATTGTAGTCTCCCTTTTGTTAGTTTTATTTATGGTATAGATTTGTTTCTGTTTATATTCCCAAACTCTCTAAACTTAATTTTGTAGTTTGTTTTGATTGACTGCTTGAAATAACACCAGCCGCTCTCTGTTTAGTGTTGATTGCATTGTTTGTTAGCATTCTTGTAATCAGCTGATCTTTACGCACTACCACTACCAAGTACTCTCCATCTCTAGGCATTGCCGCTACTGCAACACTAAGATAAGGAATAGTTTTACCTTTGCGACTGTTGCCTTTCTGATACATCTTGCTACACATTGGCACAAATCCACTAGTAACCATGTCATCTCTAATTCTCTTTAGCAATGCATAATGTTGTCTGTCCAGACTGCTACTGAGATCCATGTTTCTTTTAACATTACGCCACGGCCCATTGATACTTGCTCTTGCATACACCCACTGTTGATCTGCTTCTCGAAGTATGTTTACTGCCACTCGTAAATTCTGCTTGTTTTCATCTCCATTGTCAAACAGATCAATTTTGAGATATCTCCATTCAGGTGGTAATGGGTCCTCGGAGCCTCCTATACCACTTACCTTTTGACAAGTACCACTTTCTTCGCGAAGCGACTCAAGAGATTCCCTGAAGGGGTATATGTTATCGATTTGCTCAGGTGGCAAACTTTTAAGTTGTTTTTTGTTGTTTTCGTTGTTATTGTTGTTTTCGTTGTTAATAATTGTGCGGGTAGGTATTCCCGACAGTTTTTGTAATAGTTCAGTTGTCATGTTGTATTTTCCCTTTGTTAAACTTATATATCATTATACTGCAAAAACACCTGTTTTGCAAGCTCTTTTTAGGTGTTTTGGAGGTCATGAAAGTATTTTTATTATTACTGCCGGAGCAACGCAGTACAAGTATTCATACTTGATATTATTCTCTTTAACAAATTCATGCCATGCACCAAACTGTGATTTACCACGGAACTTATATTCATTAAAGTAATCATCTAATGCTATTACAGTATCAGTTACAATATGTGATTTAATATTGTCAAGTACACATACAGTGGCATTATAATTATCGCAGTCTATGTTAACAAACCGTGCTGGCAACCTACCATAGTCAAAGTCGGGAAGTGTCTCATCAAACCAACCTTTTATAATACGACCATTGCAGGGAACTGAGAATGGAATGTCACCTCCATTCTGAAACTGATCTTGATGTTCTATTCCGCCACGCCATTTGCCATTGTCTGCTAATCCTTCAAATGCATCAAAGCCATATACTGGTTGATCAGCAAGTTCACACAGTGCAATAAAACTTGTACCATCGTCAACACCATATTCAGCAACAAATCCATCCAGTGTTGCGTCAACAGTGAATGCCTTACGCCTAGCATCTAATTTTGCAAGATCATATGTGTACAATGTTTCAGGATATTGATTAGGCACATACTCTGGCTGTGGAAGTTGTGCCAACATGTAACCTACAGTACCTCCAATATCTTCACTGTCACGAACAGCAGTTTGCTCCTGCATGATATCCATAAATCTGCTTGGAGTCATGTAATGTCTTGGAAGTATCCTATCATAGTAGTCTTTATTTTGCATATCTGTATCCTCTTTTAGGTGTTTTGGAGGTCATGCATGATTTTACACTGTTCATAGTCTTCAATCACATAGTACAATTGTAACAAGCCCATTGAAGCAAACAGATGATCCACTGATTCTAAATCAGTTACTTGTGGATCCTTCACAAACACTCTGTGACTGTGGTATACTATATCCATAGGTGTGATTGATTCTGCCTGTGCAATTAGTTCATGCGGATTGTTTAGATAGTATTCAAATGGTTGCATCTTGTGTTCTTTCTCTGTGGTAAGGACCCTGCACAATGGCTAGACACTGCACAGGGTAAAGCAATCGACCGTCGATAACTTCACAAATATATAGTTCTGGTACCAATGTAGCTGAAGGTTCTTCGATCGTGACTTTTAATTTTTTAGGTAAAAAAACCCCGTCTGTTATGACCATTAGACAGGGTTTTTCCAGGGTTAATTCAAACTTTTGAGATTATGCTGGTAGGCTTTGTTTTCTAACAACTGCCTTTCTAGTATCTCATAGATGTCATCATATGCAACATTAACTGTCACAGTAGGTTGCATATCATTCTCTGTACAAGCTGGAAAGAACCTCACTGCTCTCAAAGATAGGTGATTTTGCCACTGTGCAGGATCTGGTGCTCTAAATACTATTTCCAATTGTTTGTAACCTTCTGCTCTAACCAACGCATATAAGTCATTGAACTGGTTACTGTATGGTAACTGTTTTGCCTTGCCTTTGTAAACTATAGCCATTTTGTATTTTCCCTTTTTGTTAAACTATACATGTATTATAACACACTTCTCCGTGAAGTCAACCTATTTACAGAACTGATTCTTTAATAATATCTGCATAATCACCTAGCACTTCTTCTTCGTCACCTAAGTCATTTTCTTCTATAATGTCCCAAAATTCATCTTTCATACTATCAGTAATTGGAAGATCTACTGTAGTATAATCTAAATGTTTTTCAGACTCGGCAACACCGTCTAGTGAAATGCCACTGTCGCAAACTGCGTCAACCCATCCTAAAGGAAGTGGATCACCGGTAGTGCCTACAACATCTTTCCACTTAGTTGCCCAATTTGCTATTTGTTTTTCTATGTTTGACATTTTATTTTCCCTTTGTTGTTGTTTTCTAACTGTACACACAGCATAACACATATATGCTGTATGTCAACCTTTTTGTTTCTTTTGGTTTATTACTCCGTCGGCGCAATAATAACAATTTGAATTTTGTATTTGAATGAAAAAGAAGCAATGTTCTTTTCATCTGGAAAAGCACTTTCTAACCATTGTTCTTTAAGATCCTTCAATGCTTTTTCTTTTAGCTCCATCTCTTTTTCAATCTTGTCGTGATTACTGTTCCATTCACGCTTGAATTGTTTTTTGAAGTTCTTTCGTTCGTTGTATTTGCTATCCTCAAATAATTGGAAATCAATAACCTTATTGCCTTTGAGATTTTCGATCAAACCATTGTGTTCTATGTTAGTAGCCATTTTGTATTTTCCCTTTGTTTTTGTTTTCTAACTATACTTTATAATAACACATATATTAGATATGTCAACCTTTTTAGGTGTTTTGGCCAAAGAAAAACCTCCTAGTAGCAAAAGGGATTAAGCACTAGGAG
>Ga0209710_1001300_pt1 | contig 19516 bp, 11 predicted proteins | sample ArcticOcean_MG_C_5_FD_187436 | JGI IMG/M metagenome (GOLD analysis project Ga0209710, IMG submission 187436) | Marine microbial communities from western Arctic Ocean - ArcticOcean_MG_CB4_138 (SPAdes) (version 2) | ecosystem: Environmental > Aquatic > Marine > Oceanic | place: Arctic Ocean...
GCTGCATGGTGGTGCCCAGGTGACGGGTGGACAGGCACCTTCTCTCTGCTTAACGCTCAAGGTAGTACGATTGTAGATACTTCCGCTGACGATAGTGCCTCCTCAAAAGTACTCTCAACAACCGTGAATGCAGCCAGTTTTGTTTATGTTAAAGTCAAGTCAGAAGATTCGTGGTGTAACGACGGATTTGATTACACACTTACGCCTTCGATTGACAAAGCGAATCGAGACACTGATGAAGACGGATTTATCGATAATGAAGATGATTGTGAAGACCTTGTTGGGACTTCTACCAATGACCGAAAAGGTTGTACTGATTCCGATTCCGACGGTTGGTCAGACCCAGATTCAGGATGGGGTCCTCAAAACGGAGCTGACGCATTTGTCAGTGAAGTGACTCAATGGCTCGACAGCGATAACGACGGTTATGGAGATAATCTTCAAGGATTTGAAGGAGACCATTGTCCATTCCGTCGTGGCTATTCCGTTCAAGATCGGTATGGATGTCTTGATTCAGACGGTGATGGATATTCAAATGAAGACCCTGGCGCTTTAGATGGCGTGACTGCTTGGTATGCTCACCCAGTTGGATTTGGGGATGCTTTTTCACTCGACCCTACTCAATGGAACGATACTGATGCAGATGGTTTTGGTGACAATTGGGAAGATGGCGATTGGAACCTTTCACGCGCTGGCTGGGGTATTGGGACATGGTTGCAAACCGCTTCAACTCCCGATGCTTGTCCTTTCATGACCGGTACATCAACCGGTGACCGATATGGTTGTACTGATACGGATGCCGATGGCTTTTCTGACGGTGACCTCAATTGGACCAAAGCGAATGGTTCAGATGCTTTCCCACTTGAGCCATCACAATGGCAAGACCGCGATTCAGACGGATGGGGCGATAACCAATCTGAAGGCGCCCTTCAGGTAGATTACTTCCCTGATAATCCAACGCAATGGGCTGATTCCGACGCAGATGGTTGGGGTGATAATCAATCCTATGGCGCTTCTCAAATCGATGATTTCCCCTTTATCGATTCACAATATCGAGATACTGATGGTGATGGTTATGGCGATAACCTCGACGGTTTTGAAGCCGACGTCTGTGTCTTTTCATCGGCCGAGGAAGTAGAATCTGAATGGATTTCTTACTTTGACCGTCTTGGATGTAGAGACGTTGACACCGACGGTTATTCTGACCCGACCAATGATTGGATTGCCCATCCCGATGGATTTGCCGACGCGTTCCCTGATGATGAAAGTCAATGGTATGATACCGATGACGATGGTTATGGTGACAATCTCGAATATTTTGACGGCCAAACTCTCAAATTTGCCTACCGTGGTGACGGTTGCAGGACGACACAAGGAACCTCTACTTTTGACCGATGGGGCTGCCCTGACAGTGATGAAGACGGTTGGTCCGATTCGACAAATTCATGGTTAGCAAGTCCCGGTGGTAAAGGCGATGCTTGGCCTATGGACCCCACGCAATGGCACGACCTTGATGGCGATGGCCGGGGCGATAATCCCCTTGGAACGACTGCAGATGTTTGTCCGAGTCAAGCAGGAACTTCCGTTGGCCCTTCATCTGGAGGTGACCGCTGGGGTTGCCCAGATACCGACGGAGATGGTTGGTCCGATCTCGGCGATTCATTCATCCACGAACCGACACAGTCTCGCGACACAGATGGTGATGGATTTGGAGATTCAAAAGATGGCAACCAAGGTGATGCTTGTCCTGAAGTCCGTGGCACTTCGATTCTTGATCGGCTCGGCTGCCGTGATACCGATGGTGATGGCTGGTCAGACCCAACCGAGAGTTGGCAAGCCCATCCTTACGGTTCAGCGGATTCGTTTCCCACAGAATCCCTTCAATGGCGCGACACAGATGGTGATGGTTTCGGGGATGTGCCTTTAGGAGCACTTCGAGATGATTGTCCAGAAGTTTCGGGAATCTCTACACGAGATACACAAGGTTGTACTGATTCCAATGGTGATGGTTGGTCAGATTCATACGGTGAGTTTTCAGCAGCAGTTGCCATTTTGGGAGAAGACCCAGCTGCCTCATGGTTGACCTATCTGGTGATTGGATTTGGTTTCATTTTCGGTGCAACCTTAGCCCTTATCGTTCGCAAGGGCCGAGATACTGAATTCCTTCAAGAGGAATTATTTGAATCAAAAGATACAGCCAACTTAGATGCTCTGACAATGGATCAATTACCAGAAGGTATGATTCCATTAGAACACCTTCCACCTCTTCCAATTCCTGCTGGAATGGTGCCTCAACAACCTCTTCCAGAGCAAGGAGGTGACGAACATGCGTGAATCTTCACGGATATTGCCGTTCCTTCTCGTTTCACTTTTGTTTGGTTGCATTGTGTTCCCTCTTGGACTTGTTCAAGACGTTCAAGCAGAATCCTCTGCAGTTGAAGACGCCCTTGCTGCTGAAGGTTTGACATTAGTAGCCTTGCGAAATGATACCATGGATATGAATCAAGACGGCGAACCTGATGCCATACGGTTGGTCGTTATTCTCAACTCTTCTTCTGATTGGACCGAAATTGAATTGCGATTGTATGGGATCCACAAAGATAAGGAAGTACTACAAGAACAATACATGGCGTTTACTGGTCAATCAAATGCTAGTTTAGTCTATGATGCATGGTCGGAAGGTGAACATGCTCTTCGACTTGATTTCATCAATCAAGATGGGAGTAAAATTACCACACTTCAACTACCATCTTATGTTCTCAAGCCCGCTTTGAAGACTCCACAGATAACGCTCGAATTAAATGCACCAGACAGGATTGAAACCGGGGATGATTGCTCTATTGACCGCGTTTTTGCTGATGAAACGGGCCCTCGATATGATGCATTAGGGATACGAACTTTTTCAGGTGCTCCTTTCACAGTTCTTGACAACCAGACTCTTTTGGACTGTTCACACTGGCCTGCTGGCGAATATACTCTGAAAGAAGCCTATCGTAATGGTTTAGGTCAAACTGCGGAATATTGGCTTAATATTTCCATTCATAATCGGCCTGCTCCAACCTTCGCAATGACGGTAATTGGTAACGGGAATGTTACAGATAATCCATGTGAAATTACGATGGTTCCAAACATGGATGGGGTTGATTTTTCAACCTTTGAAAAGATTTGGACCATTCAAGGCACCGTACTCCCAGGCAACCGTAGCACGACGTATGATTGCACAATTCTACCCGCTGGTGTGCACTTGATTACATTGGAAGTCATCAATAATGAACAAATTCGAACGGTTCACGGAATCAATCTTGTCCGGCTTCCAGGGCTGACTCTCTCTGAAGATGAAGCAGCTTCTCTTCCAAGCCGTTCTTTTGGTGAGGATACTCCGACAGAATCTGTAGGCTGGTTCTCGATTGGAGTGCTTGGCCTCATTGTCTGTATTGTCGTATTTATGCTCCTAGTCCGAGTAAAGGATGATACGGGTGCTGGCGTATTACGTGACCTTGGACCAACACCGATGATTCTTGCAGACGGCTCTCCTGACCCTCAAGGTCTTCCAACAATGACCGATGATGAAGGAGTTCTTTGGCGCCAACAACCAGATGGCACCACTGATTGGTGGGATGAGCAACTTCGAATTTGGCATAAATGGTGAGACTTATGTTCTTTTTATTACAATTATTCCTTTCTTCTTGTTTAATTTTTGTTGTCGTAAGCGTACTGATTTGGTTCATTCGAGTCCGTCCACGAAAACCTCAACTCGATGCAAAATGGAATTCTGATTGTGAACATTTGTCGACAACGACAACAGAAGGAAGTACGATTACTTTCCGAAATGTCCGAGACTTTTTTTGGCGAACCACTCGGGACCGTGACGAGGCTTGGGTTGATGAGGTCGTTGTTGATGTTGATGAACTCAAAGATATCTGGTTTATTGTTGATCATTTCCACTCGATTCACGGGATGGCACACACGTACCTTACCTTTGAATTCAATGATGGAACCTGCCTTTCATTTTCGTTCGAAGCACGGCGAAGAGCCAAGCAACGCTACCATCCATGGGATGGCCTTTGGCGGAATTATGAATTGTACCTCTTGGTTGGTTTTGAACGAGACCTCACAGGATTACGAACGAACGCTCGAGGAAATAAGGATTACATGTTCAGGGCAATTACTCCACCTGGCAAAGATAAGGAAATGTTGCGCCGATTAGCGTTGAAAGCGAATCAACTTGCTGAGAATCCAGAATGGTACCATTCATTCTTGACGACATGCAATACCTCAATCGTCCGTATGGTGAATCGCGTCACGCCTGGTCGTGTACCTTTCTTGTGGCGAAACTTCCTTCCCGGATATACTCCTCGTGCTGCACTCAAACTTGGATTGATTGAGGATTGGGGTGGATTAGAAGGGACACTTGAACAAGCTCGTATTGACATGATCGCTCAGAAATGGGATGGTGAAGGAGATTATTCAGAAATGCTTCGCGAGTATTTGCCGGATTCAACGATCCAAGAAAAGTAATAATTGACCTGATGTATATCCAATCTTTAGGCAATCATCTTCCACTCGGTTGTGAAGTCCATGCGTTCCTGGGCGTAATATTTCGTTGTTCAGGTTCCATCTTGCTCCAGTGATTGTTACGCCTTCTGCATGGCCAATAGAAAATAAAGAAAAGGAAGTATTCTTTTCTATAGAAAGATTTTCATAGCCTAACTTTTCAAGTAATTGTATGGTGTGATCTGTTGTGTGAATGCGAGTGTTTGGTGGTGCCTCACACAGTGCGAATATCGCTGCAAATTGATGAGCTAGATCACCACCTTCGATACCAATAATTTCTATGTGTTCTGCACCTTGGCCAACAGACCATTCAATGGCTTTGACAAGGTCATTATTCCCCTGTCCATCTTGAGGAATGAATTGGGGGCTATCTTGCTGTAGAATCTTTTCTCGAACCTCTTTAGATATACTGTCCATGTCGCCGATGACTGTATCGACTGAGAGTTGTTGTTCGAGGCATTGACCGGCAGCTCCATCGCATGCAATGACGTGGGATGCTGCTTGGACTAATGGCTTCCAAATAATCGCCTTCGGCCAAAGGCCATTCGCTACGATAAGGTAGGTCTTTGCTGCCATAGTACGGCGAGGTGGTTCATCTTCTCAAACCCACCTATTCCTGTTTCTGAAATGACGGTTTTGAACTTCAATCTTCTGACCCCCTACGGGGGTCAATGAATACAAACTTCAAGAAGCGTTTTCAAGGAAGCCGACCGACAAGGGGCCATGGCGGCGGCGGCAAGCAGAACTTTCCCTACGGTATCCTTGCTGCTTTCTCTCTTGTTTGTGGTTCATCTGTTCTCACCTTTGGTGCAGCACCCGTTGGAATCTGAAATGGAATTGAACGATCTCTTGGTTCAATCTTCAAATGAATACATCACTTTCAACGATGCATATGGCCATGATTTTGCAGGTTCGAGCCTCTCTTTTGATGGATTGAGCGATGCAACTGTCCGGGAAGAATCAGCACTGGACATCTGGATGAATGAAATGCTTCTGATGCTTCCGAATGAATCCATGGGATCTCCGGATCTAAAAATCAGTCACGATGAGGGCTTTGATGCATGTTGGACAACCGAGGAAGGAAATGTCTACGTCGGTTCTCTTGAAGGCGGCAATGCCTCCTATTCTTCAGTTCAATCAGGTTGGACCATGTATCTCGTAGACTCAGTGTCGCCTTCAAATGAAAGTTCTCTGGTTGATTGTGCTCTTTCAGTCAATGAAGATGGTCGGCAATATGTTCTCTATGCCGATGGCAGTAACATTAAATCCGCTCATATCGCTTACCCAAGTTCGGTATTCTCTGAACTTTCGTGGCAAAAAATAACGATTCGGTACAACGTTCAACCAACCGATATAGAGATGGTATTACTCCCCAATCAACTTGAATTAGCTGTTTTCCGTGATACAAACGGGGCTCTTTGGCAACTCAATTACAGTGGTAATATCTGGTATGATCATCTTCTCGATATCGGCCCAGTAGGTCACTCAATTGAATTAGAAATGGACCCAGATGGAGTCGCTCATCTGTTGTATACAGCCGGTGAAGAAGTTCGCTTAATTCGGTATGATGGCAGCACCTATGACCGTCGAGTGCTCGTCCGAGATTCCAACCTTGCTGGCCAGATTGGTATGGGTCTTGACACGAACTCGGTTGAACAAATTGCAACCACCTCGTTTTCTAACGGCATCACTACATTGCAATTGTTACGAAGTCTTTCAGGTCAAAATGAGGGTCGAATAAATCCTGTTCCAAACTTCCAAGCCACCGCTTCAGTCGATGTCGAAGAAGGTGATTCAGCAATGGCTGACATCAATGGAGATGGTTTTGATGATTTCGTCTTCTCTGAACCCGGCTTTTCAAACAACCTCGCAGAAACAGGTCAAGTGACCGTATCCTTTGGATCTGCTCAAGGTATCTCTTCCTCTGATACTTGGTCGATGACAGGCACACAAGCAGGTCAACGCTTTGGTTCAGGACTTGCTGTTCAGGATTTCAATGGAGATGGATTGAATGACCTTGCCATCGGTTCACCTGGTTGGAATAACGCCCAAGCAAATGAATCTGGAGATCATGGTTTGATTGAAATCTTCCTCGGCCATTCTCTCGGAGTCGAAAGTGATTCTTGGTGGAATGTATCTGGTAATACAGGTGAAGCACTTGGCTGGAAAGTCGAAGGTATTGCAAATATGAATGGTGATGGCTTTGCTGATTTAGCTGCAGTTGCAGGCAATCATTCAATCGTTGTCGCAACGATTCCAAATGAAATAGTTCACAAAGGAAAAATTGTGATTTTCCAAGGAAACAGTTCGATGATGAACCATGCTCGCAACATCACTCAAACTCAAGAATCAACTCTTTTGGGACGTTCACTCAGTGGTTCAGGAGACTTAAATGGAGATGGTTTCGATGATTTACTTGTCTCGAATGCGGCAAGTTTCGAATCATTCAGTGGTTTTCCTTCAGTTGAAATTTTCTTCGGTTCATCCTTGGGCTTCAATGGTACAGCAGACCAAACAATTCTTTCCACAGTCCAAGGGAAAATGTTTGGACACACCATTGATTTCATCGGTGATGTCAATGCTGATGGCTTTGACGATATGATGTTCTCAGAAGTGTATAATGGAACTACAGAATATCAAGCTGGGAAAATGTGGTTGTATCACGGTTCTTCTGCTGGGATTCATTCCGTCGTTCCAAATTGGACGAAAGCCGGTGATACAGCCAATGCTATGCTTGGCCGAATGTTCATGGGTGCTGGAGACGTCAATGAAGATGGATACGATGATGTTTTACTTATGCAACAAGGTGCGACTCGAAACGGTAAAATCGAACTCATTCTCGGCTCAGCATCAGGCCTGCTTAGCGGTTCAGAATTACTTGCTACGGGTTCGGCTCAAGAATACAAGGGCCTGTCGATGTCGACACTTGGTGACATCGATGGTGATGGATTGAACGAAATCAGTTTGAGTTACCGTCAATCAACTTCGGGAACTTCTTTCCAAGTCGTCCATGAATTGTATTCGGAACGTGATTGGGAATCAACGACTTTTACCTATGCTGATGAACTTGAATTCCTTGATCTTTCAACCGCCAGTCGAGGTGAAGCAAGTATGCTCTTATCGTTCAAGAACTGGCAATCCTTACATTTCCTCGAGCATGTTGACGATGGAACAGCAACCGGCCTATGGGCGGATAACACGCTTTCATCAACGACCCAGGCCTCTCGTTTTGCTTTCGGAGGAACCAGTGCTGGGCGGCCAGTGATTCTCTCAACAGAAGGCGGCCATGGTTTGAAAATGCAAACCACTTCAAGTTATACTGCTGTTGAAAAAAGTATTCTAACGACTGGGACAATGGGTGGATTCCTTGGTTCTGCACTTGATTCAGACGGCCATCAACATATTGCACATGCAACCATGGGCGTTGGAGGTCATCAAATATTCACCTCAATTGAAGGTGATTCAGGTTGGACAAACACGCAAGTTGCCACCGGTCTTGATCTTGCCGACCCAATTGTTGTGCTCACAGATTCCAATGATGCAACCAGTTTACTGTACCGAGATTCAACAGATAATCAATTGATCATGTCCCATCATGATGGCAGTTGGACTACAACCATGATTGGTTCACAAGGCGAGGCAGTCTCCAGTGATTTCCCAGCCATCTATCTGCCAAATGATGATCTTGTAATGGCTTTGGTTTCTGATGATGGTCAAAATCAAAATCTCAGTGTTTGGATGTATAACGGTGCCAACCTCACCTCGAGTACCATCACAGGCCTTACCGACCTTTCCAGTAAAATCCATCTTGGCTTAGCAGATGATGGAACGATGATGGTGGCAACACTCACTTCTACCGGAGTATTGAACCTCTATGAACGTCAATTAAATCAATCAACTTGGGCTGAAAACTCGACTTGGAACTCAACTACTCTTACACAACCAAGTGGTTCAATCAACAGTTTCAATCTCGATCTAACGGGTGGAGCAGAACCTGCAATGGCCGTTCGAGGAGATGTGAACAGTGACGTTCTTTATGTCCGAAATGGGTCCTTAGACTGGCATTCATTCGGAGAACAACCAACATCGACTCTCGATGGAGCATGGGACCTGTCTTCTGAAAATGGAATCTATATCTTGATGACCAGCGTCGGTTCAAACAACCTCTTGACGTGGAACAGCCTCAATGCTGAATCCTTTTCTGGAAATCAAACACCCCCACAGTACATTTGGAGTAGCCTCTCCTTTGGAGACATTACCGCTACAGGAACCGTTGGCCTGTATACCGATTCGAATGAAACATTGCATCTTGCCATTCAAGACAGCGTCCTTTGGGATGTTGAAGTCTTACGTTTGTATCCTGATGCTGACCGAGACCTCATTTTCGATTTGGTTGATGACCTCCCACTGTTAGGGAATCAATGGTCTGACGCCGATGGCGATGGATATGGAGACAATGCCCTTGGCCCTCTCCATGACGCTTGTGAATCATCAAATGCTCCTTCTTCGTATTACATGTACGGTTGCCTTGACTACGATAACGATGGTTATGCAGATGTCGAAGATGCCTGTAACGATGATGACGGGACATCTTGGATTGACCGTAAGGGATGCAACGATTACGACCAAGATGGCTGGTCAAATAATAATTTCAACTACTTTGATGGAGACTTTTTCACATTCAATTGGAAACTCGCTTCTGACAGTGATGGAGACGGCTATGGAGATAATTCTGGGGCTGACTGTTGTATTACAGAATACGATTCGAGTCAACCTGATGGTGACTTGTTCCCATTTAACCCATCACAATACAAAGACCAAGATGGTGATGGCTGGGGTGACAACTCCTCAGACCCTGTAGACGGAGATGCATGCAAATGGGATTGGGGCGCATCATGGAGAGACCGCAAAGGCTGTCTCGACACTGATAACGACGGCTCTTCAGACTCATCAACCAGTGGAGGATTCGAATGGAACGTTACACACGGTGCAGATGCTTGGCCACTTGATAGCACTCAATGGGCAGATTCCGATGGCGACGGCTATGGAGACAACAGTTCAGAAGGTGCTACAAATCCAGATCGATTCCCTGACAACATAGGTGCGGCCGAAGATAATGATTCAGATGGCTATCCTGACCGATGGACTCAATTTTATGATTTATCTGATAACTTAAGTGAAAATGATGGCGGAGGACTCGTTCTCGACGGTTGTCCCACTACATGGGGTAATTCGACCGATCCGTATCCTGGATGTCCAGATACCGACGGTGATGGGTTCATGAATTCACAAGATGAATTCCCACTTGAATCTTCACAGTGGCTTGATTTTGACTCTGATGGATTCGGTGATAATCCCGCTGGCTATCAAGCTGATGAATGTCCAACAATCGCAGGTGTGCTCGAAGGTACGAGTCCTTTTACAGATGGAACTGGTATTGGTTGCAGATTTTTAGATGCTACCGATGATGATGGAGATTTTGTACCCAATGTAGAGGATATCTGTGCTGGAACTGATGAAGGACTTACGGTCAACTCAGTTGGTTGCGCAGAAAACCAATTGGATGATGACAGTGATTCCATCATGAATGACCTCGACCTTTGCCCTCTCACCCAGTTAGGTGAGATTGTCGATGAGAGTGGCTGCAGTGATGCTCAACTCCAAACTGATGAGGATTTGGATAACGTTGCTGGCCCTTCGGACCTGTGCCCAGATACCATTTACGATGAAAGAGAAGAGGTCGATGAAAACGGCTGTTCTGCATCTCAACGTGATTCCGACGGTGATGGTGTTACCGATGCCAATGATGACTGTCTCGACACCCCTACTGGATATCCAATTCTTGCCAATGGATGTACTGATGAAAGTGCTTTCGAACAAGATTTCGATGGTGATGGTTTTGCAGGTACATACAATTTCACACTCAATAATGAAACAGGCTTGAGAGAAAGTCAATCAGGTGATGCTTTCCCAACGGACAGCGAACAATGGTTTGACCAAGACGGTGATGGTTACGGTGACAATCCTAACGGCTCTGAATCTGATGATTGCCCGACAGAATCTGGTACCTCTTTTGTTGATTACTTCGGTTGCTTTGATGATGGCGATGGCTACCGTGATGAGTTTGAACCTGCAGGTCTTGCGGGTAACCCTACTCAATGGCTCGATGAGGATTACGATGGTTTTGGAGATAATTTGAGTGGCACTTCACCTGACTTATGTCCAGATACACCTTACTCGGCAAGAGCAGATGTTGATTCAAATGGATGTATCTTAGACCAACTTGATTCGGATAACGATGGTGTTTCTGACCTCAGAGATAACTGTCCGAATGAAGCCAAAGGAGAAGATGGATTTTCAGATGGCTGTCCTCTTCCATCGGCAAACTCTGACGATGGCACTTCTTCACTGTTCGGCACATCGACGATCATGATCTCGGTTGTAGTCGGAGTTGTTCTTCTTCTCATCGGAGGTGTCCTTTTCATGCGTAGTCGAGGTGATGGTTACGATGTTGACGATGACGATGACGATGATTGGGATGATGATGACGACGACGACCCACTTCCGTTTAGGAACAGTCGCAGTACACAATCTCCACCACCAACGAGAAATGCTCCTTCAACAGGTCCATCGAGTGGTCCAACCAGCGGCCCATCCAATACGCCACCAAGTGGCCCATCAAGAGGTCCTTCGAAAGGTCCTTCGAAAGGTCCACCCGGAAAGGGACCAAGTTCAACATCCCCTCCAAGTGGCCCCTCTCGTGGTGGCCCATCACCGAGGGCACGTGCACCGTCGAGTTCATCATTTGCTGAACAATCAGAGCCTGAATCTGAAAGTGAAGATGAAGGTGCTGCTAAGGTTCGAAAGGCGACGCTCAAAATAGACTTGTCAATCTTCGAAGACTGGCAGACCGACGATCGAGAATCCGCTGCTGATTGGGTGCGAAGTTCTCTTGATGAAGGAGATGAAGAGCGTTTAATCATGATGCAATTGCAAGAAACTGGTTGGTCTGCACCACAATCGAGAGCGATTTTTAATATGGGGCGGAGCCGCTGAAATGGAGTTGTGTTTGAGAGTGAAGGAACGCTTCTGAACATCATACTCAAGAACACGATTCGATTGGATGGAAAAGAGGGGGGGTAGAAAATGGACGGTAAAGACCTCGAAGGCGCTTCTATGCCCAGTGGAATTGAAGTGGATGAGGCAGCAGCCTATTTTGGTGTCATTGAATCATCCGACATGGTCCACACCTTGATGGCAATGGAGCACAGCCAAGCGTTGGAGCAGTTCTTTTCGATTCTTTCAGATATTGTTCTCTTACCTGGGGATTTTGATTTTGAAGCAGCGAGTGAACGTATTCAATGCGAAGGTGGCGAAATATATTATTTAGTCACTGGACATTTGGGGCTCATGAGCCTTCCAGACCAACTTTCCAACTATCTTGGACTACCTGACTCAACCGGGAGCTCGAGTGGAAATATTCCTGCAATTTCCATTGACGACCAAAACAAATTGGCAACACTTGCCGATCCAATGCGAATTATCAAACTCTTAGCCATTGCTTCAACTACGGGTTCAGAAGGGGAAGTTACTCGATATCACAATGCAATAAGAGCCTTATTTGCCGACCCCGCAGGGAATATGGCGACTCTTCTGACCGTTGTTGATGAACTTGAGGCGGCGATGGATGTAGCGGGTCATGCTTTGCCGATACCTTCTTTGGCGAGTGGAGAAGCAGGCACTGTAGCGATCGCCTCCCTTTCTGATTCGGTTACTCTCCCTCAGCCAACTGTTGAATCAATCCCCTTACCCGGGGCAAAAACTGAGGGGAATGTTTCCTTGCCTCAAACTTTAGAACCAACGGCTTCAAAGGACTTAGTTGAATTACCTACAATTGCAAAAACGCTTGAACCAGAGCCAACGCTCGACACCTCAAATCAGAAATTAGTTGCAAAAGCTGAGGAAGATGCCTTTTCGGGTGCGTTTGACATGGGTCTTGGTAAGGAAGAGCCCGTTATCATTCCTGAACCTGAGCCTGAGCCAGAGCCAGAACCTGAACCAGAGCCTGAACCAGAACCAGAGCCTGAACCAGAGCCTGAACCAGAACCTGAACCAGAACCTGAACCAGAACCTGAACCAGGGCCAGAGCCTGAACCAGAATTCGTAAGTGCAGCAGAACACTTTATTGCAGCAGATGTCGATGGAAGTCAGGAACTTTCGATTGAAGAATTAGCCGTTGCAACAGGCACTTCAATTGAAGAAGCAGAAATTCTACACAAGCAAGCTGATACTGATGGTGATGGTGTTGTTTCACTTTCTGAATTTATTTCATCACCTGCAGCCGAAAAAACACAGGGGCTTCCACGACCAGTTGCTCCAGTCCGTAAACCGCTTGCACAACCTGCATCTACTCCCGAACCAACTCCACAACCAACCCCACAACCAACCCCACAACCAACCCCACAACCTCAACAAGAGTGGAATCAACAGCAACAACAGCAATCTCAACAACAGGGTTGGAATCAACAGCAACCTCAACAACAGGGTTGGAATCAACAGCAACCTCAACAAGGTTGGAATCAGCAACCACAACAAAACATACAACCAACCATACGCTCTGGTATTTTATGCCGTAGTTGTGGAGTTGGCCTTGATCCATATTGGAGATTTTGTCCAATTTGCGGAATGCAAAATGCAGTTCACTGATCCTTCCAAAGAACGAATTCTCCTTTGGAAATAAAGAGTGTATCATCAAGCCAAACACTGGCATTTTTGAGTACGCCTGGAATATGAATTCCAACCGAAGAATTACCACCCAATGCCGTGTTATCTCCAACTGAGAAATAGCATGTGCCAAGTCGCTTTTCATCTTCAAGAACATTGCCAGATAGACGAGCTTGAGGATTCATTCCGAAACCAAATTCAGCCATCGTCCATACATTTTCTCGATCTTTCGTTCGAAGACGTTTTGCAGCCTCACCGAATTCTTGTCGAATTGTTGCAGCAATTGTGCCTCCTTTGACATCCATAACCATTCCATTCTCGATAACGAATGTAATTGGTTCGTCAACCAAGTTCGATTCCCATGAACCATCGATGACTACGGTTCCGTTCATTGTACCTTCTCGTGGCATGATGAACGCTTTTCCTGCAGGGAGGTTCGTCAGCATTTTTGGACGATTGCAAATACCATTGTCATCGAGTTTCCATTCACGCCAATTGACTTCGAAGCTGACATCAGTTCCCTGTTCAGATGTTACTTTCACAATTCTTCTTCGACGGAAATAAGACCCAAGGTCGCTGATTTTTTGTTTGATGAGTGAGAAGTCCGCCGACATTCCTCCTCGACTGAACATTTCATTCGACATTCCAGGCATTGTTGCGACACGCGCTCCACCGCGAAGAGATTGACGTATTGCACGAGTATGTGTTAATGAATAGCGAGTTGGTGCGATGACCACTTGTTGTTGGCGCATCAAATTTGCCACAGGTGGTGGTGGTTCTTCTCCATGATGACGAGCTTTTGGCATGACGATGAGCAGAACGCGGTCGGAGCGTTCGTTTGCTGCTTCGTGCAATGCTTGACCAATATCTCCAGTGGTTGGGTCGCAGACAATGAGTACATTTTCGCCTCTTCGAATGTCCATGCATGTTTTGATTACTGTTTGTGCACTGATTTTTAATTGCACAGCAACCTCTTCTATAGAAAGTTCATCGAAAGGAATTACTTCCTCAAGGGCTTCAGTATTTGGTTGACCCATTTGATCAACGGGTTCCTCGCCAATAGTTTTTACTTCATCAACCACTTCTTCGAGCTCTTCATCTTCAGTGTTTAACGGTTCAATCTTCTTCTCTTTACCGGAAAAAGGTCGCACCATACAACGGCGAGGGGGGCTTATACTTTCAATGTGTGGCAGTAGTTCTGAAATAAATCCTTTCAAATCCTTCAAACAAAGGTGAGGTACAAGCGTTCATGACTGAGGGACGAGTGGCTAAACCATGCAAGCCTATACCGTATTCATCGAGCGAGTCAAAGATATTCACCGCCTTGGAGCGCTACAAGGGCATTTAGGTTGGGACCAAGAAACAATCATGCCAACAAAAGGCTCAGAGGCACGTTCAGACATCCTCTCTTGGCTTGCTGCAGAACGGCATAACCGTTTGATTGACCCAGAAATGGGTCAGATGCTGAACGCTCTTGAGCAAGATGAAACATTAAACGATGATCAAAGAGCCAATGTCCGAGAGATGCGTAGATCGTATGACAAAGCGGTGAAATTACCATCAGAGTTTGTCGCTGCATTTGCTAAAGCCAAATCTGAGGCACTCTTATCATGGCAGAAAGCACGATTAAATTCGGACTTCAGTGCATTCCAGCCACAATTAGAAACTCTCATCGGCATGACCAAAGAAAAAATAGCTTATTATGGAGGCCAAGATAATCCATACGATGTACTGCTTGATGAATACGAAGTAGGGATGAAAGTATCTGATTACGATCCTTTGTTCGCAGGTCTTCGTTCCCGTCTTGTTCCACTTCTTCAAAAAATTACCATTGCTCAAGAGACAAACCCAGACCCAGTACTACCGGACGGTCTTCGTTTTTCCATAAAATCTCAAACTGACTTTTGCATCAAAGTTTCAGAAGCGATGGGATTTGATTTTGATGCTGGGCGAATGGATGCATCAACGCACCCTTTTTCTGCGGGGCTTTGGCCAGGCGACACACGTTTTACCACTCGCTTTGATGAACTCGACCCGTTTTCATGCTTGTACGCAGTGATGCATGAAACCGGCCATGCTCTGTATGAGCAAGGGCTTTCGAAAGCATTCTCCATGACACCAAGAGGTGCAGCAGTTTCACTTGGTGTTCATGAATCACAAAGCAGATTTTGGGAAAACCAAATCGGAAGAACCCCTGCGTTTTGGAGTATTGCTTTACCTTGGTTTAAGGAGCACTTCCCAGATGCTCCAGAGTGGGACCCTACGACATTGAATCGTATTGCGAATACCGTTTCAAAGGGCTTTATACGGGTTGAAGCAGATGAAGTGACTTACAACTTACATGTCATGTTGCGCTATGAAATTGAAAAGAAAATATTCAATGAGAATTTACCAATTTCACAATTACCAGAGACATGGAATTCAATGTTTGAAGAATGGTTCGGAGTAAAAGTTCCCGATGACGGCGTTGGTTGTCTTCAAGACATTCATTGGTCTATGGGTGCTTTTGGTTATTTCCCAACGTATACTTTAGGAAACCTCTATGCTGCACAATTACTTGAAGCGATGGAAAAAGACCTAGGGGATATCGATGCTGTTGTTTCATCAGGTGACTGGTCGGTTTTGCTTCAATGGTTACGCCCTCGCATCCATGAACAAGGAAGTAAAATGACACCGGCTGAACTTATTGAATCAGCAACTGGGTCTCCACCTTCGCCCGAACCTTTCCTTCGATACGTAGAAGGCAAATACGGTTCGTTGTATGGTTTGTAATCACTCTTCTTCTGAACCCAGCATCGAATTCATTCGAGCTGTAAGTTCATTGATAGCGTTCATCAAATCATCTGTCCGATCTTCTTCGCTGTCCGTGCCAAATGACAGTCCAAGCATAGTAACCATAGCACCTGACAGCATAATCACTGCCGGCATATAGACATCTGATGCAGACATTACGTTATCCGCTGCTTCCATCCAACCAAGTAATGCGCCAATTATAAACACAGTAAAGCCGATTACGACTTGTTGATATCCTTCTCCAATATTTTCTTCGAGCCAACTCATATAGTATCCCGACGATAAATTATCGGGCCGAGTGTATAATCCTATCCCAATAATCTTTGATATATGTGAAAATGAACACTTATTTCCAAGGTGCCATGATGATTGGAGTGCCAGAAGCACCTTTTTCAACGAGTATTCGACCTTTTTGCCCGGTTGCTTCAGTTCGCTCAAACACAGGAACGCCGGCTACAATTGTAACTTTTGGCCATCCGACTAAACGACGGCCACTGAATGGATTCCAACCAACTCGAGTCCAAGCATGCTCATCTTTGACTTCATGTTCTGTTTCCATATCAACCAATACAAAATCAGCATCAGCACCAATTTCAATACGTCCCTTTCCAATCATGTTGAAGCAATCGGCAACATTGGTTGACATCCAGCGAACAACTTGTTCAATTGTACACTTTCCTTCTTTCGCATGGGTCAACATGACGGCAAGTGAAGTTTCGACGCCAGGCATTCCACTTGGTGCACGAGGGAAGCCGAGTGCTTTACCTTCAAGGGTGTGAGGTGCGTGATCTGTAGCAATACACTGAATCGTACCATCGAGTAAACGGTTCCAAAGAATTTCTTTATCTTCTTGATAGCGAATTGGCGGGTTCATTTGCAAACGTGTACCATGGATTTCAACGTCTTTATCGTTAAAGGTGAGGTGTTGTGGTAGTGTTTCCGTTGTGATGATTGCTCCTTCTCCTGCTTCAGAAGGCAAGGAAGTGATTCCATTCAACCAATCTGCCTCAATGCCGGAGGTGAGGTGTAGAATGTGTAATCGGTGGTTGTAAGTTTGAGCCAGTTCAACGGCCAATTGAGTCGCAAGTAAGGCAGTCGTAGCATCACGCCATTCGGCATGTGCGGCGATGTCTGTGCGATGTTCAAAGTCAGGATAACGAGAGTTCAAGCGCTTTTCATCTTCTGCATGAACTGCGATGAGTCCAGAGGTCTTGGAAAAGATAATTTCCAATGCAGCTCTTTCGTTAACCAACAATGTTCCCGTTGAAGAACCCATGAATACTTTGATTCCACAAATGCCTGGGATTGAGAGAGGTGCGTCAGGAGTTCCAACAACTTCTTGCAAATCTTCTACATTTTCAGGAGTCGCACCGATGAAGAAACCATAGTTATTGATGCATTTTGCAGCAGCAGTATCGAGTTTCATTTGCATTCCTGCCATGTCTGTAATGGCAGGTTTGTTATTTGGCATATCGAGGAATGAAGTTACGCCTCCACTCACAGCAGCAGCAGAGCCACTTTCGAGATCTTCTCTTTCGGGTTGGCCTGGGTCTCGAAAGTGTACTTGTGGGTCAATTGCACCTGGTAAGAGATGTAAACCAGAACCATTGATGAGCAATTCATCTTCAAGTGGTTGAAGTTGTTGAGGTTCAGTTATTGAATCAATGACCCCATTCGAGATGCGAACATCAGCAAGGCGTGTAGAATCTGGCAAGACGACGGTTGCACCAAGAATAAGCATGTTACCACGGCTTCGAACTGACTCCATGAATCGGTTTGAGCGCATCCACTCAATGAACTATCGCATTGTTTTTTTAACGGCGACGAGCAGATTTCGGGCGGAATGCATTGCAGACATGGTCTACAGTATCGATGTAAGGGCCACCGATGAGGTCGACACAATATGGCACAGCCTTCCATATTTCATCGATTGTTTCTCGAATTGATTTTGGTCGGCCAGGTAGATTAAACAGAAGACACGAACCTCGGATTCCACCCATTTGGCGTGAAAGAATCGCCGTTGGAACAAAGTTCAAAGAAATCGCTCTCATTTGTTCTCCGAAACCAGGTAGAATTTTTCCACAGACGTTTTCCGTTGCTTCAGGTGTTACATCACGTGTGGCGGGTCCAGTTCCACCAGTTGTTACAATGACATGGCATCCCAAATCATCACTGAGTTCAATCAAAGTCTGTTCGATGAGTGCTTGGTCATCTGCAATACATCGGTAATGAACCGTCGATGGACTTGCTATACCTTCTTCTAAAAAAGCAAGAACAGCGGGTCCACCTTCATCTTGATAGGTGCCCGAACTAGCCCGGTCGCTTACAGTAACAATGCCAAGAACAGCATGTTCGCCGTGATGGCTTTCAACCCCTGGGAGGTGAGAGATCGATTGCATAGATTCAACTCCATCATTGGTTGCCGTATTTGGCTTTGATGTTGGCGTGGAAATTATCAAGCAATGTGTCTTCGAATAATTCGGTTTGTCGTCGCATCTTTGTTGAACGGATATGCAAGAATGCAGCACCAACAAACACGATAATAATCAGTGGTATAACAGCCTCAAGTTTGTATTGGTGCATGAATTTTACAATACCTTCTGCTGTGTAGGCCCATGTGATTGAAGCAATTGAGCCTCCAATGATTGTAGCACTCAAGACGCGCATGAAATTCATTCGAGACAAAAGTCCAAGCATAGCTCCAACAAGGACGCCGGATGCCATAAACGGAATCCAAACGAAGACAATTAATCCCCAGAATCCCCATTTGTTAATCATTTCACGCTTTTCATTTGCCATATATTCGACGGTTGAAAGGGTGTCTCCAAGAAATTTAGTCTGTAACATTTTACCGCCAAAACCATCTTGTTTTGCGACTGCAACAATACGTTCATCGTTCTTCAAGTCACGTTCAACACGTCCTGCACCTGAACGTTCTGACAATGTCGAAACTTGATTTCGACCTTTGACAATCAACTCTTGTGAGCCTAACAGGTCCGCATTTCGCTTTGAGATGAAATGGTGAAGTTCAGTTTGAACTTCATCGCGGGTCTTCTTGAATCTGAAGAAAGCAAAGCGTTGGGTAGGTCGATAGATCACAGAGACAAAGATGACACGGTCATCGCTTGTGACGACAGCCGCTTCCATATCCAACTCGTTTCGACGTGCGAAAAACAATTCTAAACTTTCTCGGACCTCATCTTCAACCCGAGAGAGCGTGTGTAACTCGGAAAAGAAATCTGAATAATTTTGCTCTTCTTCATCAGTACTGTGGTTTGCGGAAGTCCCGATACCTACTCCAGATTCGAAATCAATTGCCTGGTTGACTCCAATGGTTCGAACAGTGAGTTGGACAGGTTTGAATACTCGGAATATTGCAAATTCTTCGAGAATTTCACGAAGTACTTCAGCACGTACATCTTTACTATCGGAGAGCGTTGATTCA
>Ga0209710_1001301_pt1 | contig 19516 bp, 15 predicted proteins | sample ArcticOcean_MG_C_5_FD_187436 | JGI IMG/M metagenome (GOLD analysis project Ga0209710, IMG submission 187436) | Marine microbial communities from western Arctic Ocean - ArcticOcean_MG_CB4_138 (SPAdes) (version 2) | ecosystem: Environmental > Aquatic > Marine > Oceanic | place: Arctic Ocean...
AGAGCAAAAAAATCTTCGCTTGCTAGTTTGAAGAGAAAGACTGTAAAGGAAATTAAGAAAAAGAAACTTAATAAGATTTACAGAGAATTACGAAAAGCTCGATAAAAATAAAGTAACACTTTAAACTATGCGGCAAATCTACTTACTAAAGTACTAGGTACTATTTAACTAAAAATTATGAAAGATAAAAAAACAAATGTTATTGTAGAAAAAATAGATAAGTATATGCCTGTTGCTATAGTTATCTTGGCACTGCTTGTAGCATCACTAGTTTAGATAAAACTTAGAACTTCTTTTTTTGAGGCTCGCAAGCTCCTGAGGCCTGAATCTCAACTTTCGGATTCCTGTTTACAGATCCATCAATTTTATTAAGCCAGATATCACCGGATATTTTCCCTTTGCCTGTATACCAATTGAATGTATTTATCACTCTATATACGTCTACCGTGTAATCTGGGAATAAAGGATGAATATCTCCGGCCTCCATTGAATGGGTAACAGTAATACCGGTATCACTTTTATCTGAAGACCAAGATGCCTCTGGATTAATCCATACAGGTGATGGGTCTAGTGTATGTGTTAAAGATTTAAAACTTTCCTTTTCACTGTCTATTGCCCAATATTGAACTGTATAAAGATTATCTTTATTCCAATCTTCTTCGGCGAAGCTGGTCTTGGCTCTTTGAAGGAGGAAAAGTGATTGTTGAGTTTGACGGGCTAAATTTTTAAAAAGCTCAATACCCTCAGATAAATAAGTCTTCTTAATGTCTTTATAGGTAATAGAGTAAGTGCCATTTAATTCACACAGGATTTTAGATGTTTCACTAAATGCAGGTACTGCTAAAAAAATTAAGAATAAAAAACGCATAATAACTCTAACTATTAGTTGCTCCAACTATAAATGAATGACTGCCATCAATACACATAAAATGATAAATAAATGAAGTTTTTGATATATTTGTAATCGAAAAAAATATTGTTTAGGATGTGATGATGAGTGAAGAATACGAGCAATTTATGAAATCAGGGTCTGAAAGTGATTTAGAAACCCTAAATTTGCATACACCAGAAACTAGTGAGATTAGCTATGTCAAAATAGTTGATGTATCTATCCCCTTTTTAAGCATATTACTTTTAGTTTTCAAATATACAATAGCTTTTTTTATAGTTAGCTTATTTATTTTTTTCGCTATATCAATGCTAACTCTTTTAGGCTTTGTAAGCATGGCTTCTATTTTTTAGAAAAAATTCTTCCCTCAACAATAGTACCTTTTACTTGGATATCCTTTATTTCTAATGGATCGACTTCTAACGGGCTATCAGATAAAACAGTAAAATTTGCATATTTTCCAACACTTATAGACCCATAATCCTCTTCAAGGTTAATAGTATAAGCTGCATTTAAGGTTACCCCCATTAATGCAGTAAGTGCTGAAATTCTTTGATTTGGACCTGCGACCTTGTTGGCATAATTCACTCGATTTACTGCAGCATGCATAAGCGCTAAAGGCGAAGCAGGTGCCATAGGCATGTCTGAATGAAGTGATAAAGGAATATTTGCTCTAGCAACATCTCCTAAACGAACCATTTCCTGCGACCTTTCGTAACCCACTCCTACTTTGCTATATAAGTCAGATAAAGCAGTTACATAATAAGGGTTGGCGCTAACTATAAGTCCCAATTGTTTAATTCTATCTATTTGATCAATAGCAGAGTAACCAAAATGAACAATAGTTGTTCTATGATCTTCTCTGGGATTTCTTAGATTATTTTTGTCTACAATATCTAAAATTCTATCTAGGCCTGCGTCTCCATTTTGATGAATATGAATTTGATAACCAGCATCCCAGTAAATTTTAAAAACATCTTCGAAGATCTTCTCTTCCATCAACCAAGTTCCTTTATGGCCGTCAATATATCCATCTCTTAAAACCATATTTTGAGAATACATAGCTCCATCGGTAAATAGTTTTATTTGATTAGGAAGATATTGAACTTTGCCACTACCCCATTCAATAAGATCTTCTGTCTTCTCCAGAAGTTCAGCGGCATCGAGATGCTCTAGCATATATAGAGCACTTGGAATAAATAATGATTTAAATGGCGTGTCTATATCTCCCAAAACATAATTCTTAACATTCTGTATATCTTTGTTATACATAGCTCCGGGATTAGCAATTAAAGTAACGCCCTGCTCTTGAATATATTTTTCAGTTATTTCCAATCCGCTAATAAGTCTTTCTGGTGCGGCTAGATACTTCATAATTTTTGGCATCACCACAACCAGACCTCTTTCAGAAAAGTGCCCTTGCTCAATATTTGCTAATTTTTGTTCTTCTAAAGTTAAGTTTTTTAAATCTTCTTTTTTAATACCAAATAACTCGAGCGCTTTCGAATTCATAATAAATTCATGAAATGAACGATGAATAATTAAAATAGGTCTTTCTGAGGAAATATTATCCAAATCATCTTTAGTTAACTTTCCATGAAAATAATGATGGAAGCCCCAGCTAACTAGAGGAGTTTCTTTATCTTCCAAACTATCTTCTAGGGCTCTTATTCGTTTAATGTAGCCATCTCTATCGCGGACGCCGATACTGCTTTTACCTGGAAGGACCCAGTCATCTATGGCTACTATTTCAGAATTCATAGTAATAGCTGCTAATAATGGATGAATGTGGTGCTCAATAAAGCCAGGAATGATTACATCGTCTATAAATGAGTAATCTACATTAGCATTTGGAAATTGCTTTATTAAAGTATCCTTTTGGCCTACTGCATGGATTCTAGAGCCTCTAACCATAACCGCATCAGAATCAACATTAGATGCATCCAATGTGATCAAAGTTTTCGGAATAATAATTCTATCAACTATATCTTCTGCTGAAGAAAAAATTGAAACTGTAAAAAATAAAATTATTAAGGATTTGAGCATTGTATATATGCTAACAGTTATTGATAAAATTGAATAATTGAAGATATTTAGTAAACGACTTAACATTGATAAATGTCAGATATAAATAAGCTTATTCAAGATCTAACTTTAAAAGAAAAAATATCTTTGATGAGTGGTTTTAATTCATGGTACACAAATAAAATTGATAGGCTTGATATTCCAAGCATCAAAATGTCAGATGGTCCAAATGGAGTAAGGGGCGATGCTATGTCAGGAAAATCCTCAGCTTGTTTCCCATGCGCTATATCGATTGGCTCAACCTGGGATATGGATTTAATAAACCAGTTAGGGATTGCATTAGGAGAAGAGGCAAAGGTTAAGGATGTAGATGTTCTTCTTGGTCCTACTATTAATATTCATAGACATCCTCTTGGAGGAAGGCATTTTGAAAGCTTCTCGGAGGATCCTTTTCTCACAGGAAAAATTGCTATTGAGTATGTTCAGGGAGTTCAATCACAAGATGTTGCTGCATGTTTAAAGCATTTTATTGGCAATGACACTGAATATGAAAGACATCTAGTTAGTTCAAATATTGATGAGAAAACTTTAAGAGAGATATATTTACTCCCCTTTGAGATGGGTATTAAAGAAGGTAATGCAAAAGTAGTAATGAGTGCATATAACAAATTAAATAATATTTACTGTAGCTCTCATAAAGATCTGCTCATTGATATTTTGAAAAATGAGTGGGAATTTGATGGCTATGTGGTGAGTGACTGGGGTGCAGCACTAGAAACTGAAGAGAATGCTAATGGTGGATTAGATCTTGAAATGCCTGGACCAGGTCATGTCTGGGGTAATAAATTATTTGCTGCTGTAAGTGAAGGTAAAGTTGAAGAAGAATTAATTAATGACAAGGTAAGAAGAATTTTAAAAATTGCTAGTTTCACAAAGAGATTTGAAAATCCAGATAACAAACCCGAGGAAAGTCATGATACAGAGAAGCATAGAAAACTTCTTAAGAAAGCTGCAGCAGGTGGAATGGTGTTGCTTAAAAATAATAATCTACTGCCCTTAAAATCAGATATTAAAAAACTTGCAATTATTGGTCCAAATGCCAAGGAAGCTCAGATAATTGGTGGAGGAAGTGCGAGCCTTAGACCTCATTATCAAGCTCATCCATTAGAGGCATTTCAAAATAAGCTAGGAAAGCAAATAAATATCAGTTATGCAAAAGGCTGTCATACCTATAAATATCTTCCAAAAGTAAATGAAAAACTTATGGACAATAAAGAAGGTTTTTTAGTTGAGTATTTTGAAGGTTCTAACTTTGATGAAAATTTAGTCATGCAAGAACATCTAGTAGGCAACAAATTCTGGGTATTTGAGGGGTTTGCTAAAGATGTCATTGCAAAATCAGAGAGGCCTGATATTTCTGTAAGATTCTCATGTGCATATACTCCAGATATTTCTGGTCAACATGAATTTGAAATATTTGGTATTGGCAAAGCGCGCCTTTTAATTGATGGCGAGGAGCTTATTGATAACTGGACAGAAACCTCTCCTGGAGAGGCATTCTTTTCATTTAGTTCGGATTCAAAAAAAGCAATAGTTGATCTTATCAAAGATAAAACCTATCAATTGGAAATTAGATATAAATTTGAAGGGAATTTTCCAGCAATTTATATTGGATGTCAGTCGCCTGATAAAATTAACTTATTTAACGAAGCGTTAAATCTTGCAAATTCAGCAGATCAAGTTATTTTAATTGTCGGTACAAACTCTGACTGGGAAACCGAAGGTAATGATAGGAGTGATTTTAATTTACCTGCTAATCAAAACCACTTAATTGAAGAAGTTTTAAAGGCCAATCCAAATACTTTGGTTGTTTTAAATACAGGTTCACCAGTAAAAATGCCCTGGGTTGATGATGCAAAAGCAATTATTCAAACTTGGTTTGCAGGCCAAGAGTTTGGCAATGCTTTGGTTGATATTGTAACTGGGGTAATTAACCCTTCCGGGAGATTGCCAACCTCTTTCCCTAAAAATATTGAAGATACGCCTGCCTTCAGCTCATATCCAGGCAAAGACTTACAGATGAATTATGATGAAAAGCTTTTAGTAGGTTATAGATGGTATGACAAAAAAAATATCCAGACCCTTTTCTCTTTTGGGCATGGTCTTTCTTATACAGAGTTTAAGTATACTGATTTAGAAATCGAAGTTCAGGTTGAAAAAAAAGTGTCTTGTAAATTCTCAATTCAAAATATCGGTCAAGTAGCCGGAGTAGAAACTGCGCAGTGTTATATTGGCTTTAAAACTGATGATAATTCAGAGCCTAAAAAGACTCTTCAAGGCTTTAGTAAAATAGCGCTTGATCCTAATAGCAAATCTAAAGTTCAAATTGATTTGAATCCAAGAAGTTTTTCTTCATGGAATATAGAGAGCAAAACTTGGGAAGTAAGACCAGGGTCTTATGACATACTTATTGGCTCTTCGGCAGAGAATATTATTCTTCAGACAACAATTACTCTATAGATAAATCTATCATCTCTTGGTCGCTTAAATTAATTTGAGAAGCTTCAATCGAGCTATTGGTCTCAAAAATAGTTCTAGGTCCGATTAAAGGAAATATTAAAGAAGATTTTTGCACTACATATGCAAGGGCAACTTGAATAGGTTGAAGGTTTTTTTGTTCAGCTATTTCAAAACATCTTGCTCTTCTTTTTAAGTTTTTCTCATTATGCCAAACTCTTATCTCTTCTTCTAAAGAGGGGTTTGAGAAATGCTCATTAGATGTAATCTCTTTTTTCTTAATAAAGAAGCCTCTAGCCTGGCTTGACCAAGGAAATAACATGATCTGATTTTCTATAAGGTATTTAATATATTCGTTGTTAACGCCAACGCACCCGGGCCAAACAGGATCGACCATCTCTGCTAAACTAAAATTATTACTTAAAGCTGTGAAAGGCTCTTTGTTATTTGATTTAGCATAGTCTCGTGCCTCTGAGAAACGCTCTAGCTGCCAATTTGAAGCACCTACAAGATTTATTAACCCTTCGCTCTTAACTTCATCTAATGCATCCATAAATTCAGAAACGGGTATATCTGGATTGTCTCTGTGTAGGCAGAAAATATCTAAAGTTTCAATATTTAACCGTTCTAGAGATTCTAGAATTTGCGGCCTTATGAATTGTGGCTCACATTGCGGTGTATGTGCCCCCTTGCCTATAACAATTACGTCTTTCTCTAGATTTCTTGAATTAATCCAATCACCTAAATATTTATCTCCCTTTCCATTATTATAAATATAAGCGGTATCAAAGATTCTCCCCCCTGCCCCATAAAAATGATCAAACATAGTGAAAGCATGCAAGCTTGAGGTCTGATTATCACAACCCAAGGCTAACCTTGAGGCATTCTTTTCTATTCCTTTAATCGCAATATTTTGAAATTGCGGTTTTTGCATTAAGTAAAATTTAGATAGTGGTATTGGTGAGTTATCAAAAGATTCGAATGGACACTGAATTTTTAGTTCTTGTCTCCACTTATCTAGCCATAACATATTACTTTGCGTGTCTGCATGTGAGATAAGCTCCGATTCAAATTTCCCTTCTTGGATACAATTAGAAGCATGATCAATTTCTCTTGTAAATAACCCCACTGTATCTAGGTATGAAATCTCTTTAACTAGATTTCCTGAATCTAAAACTTTAATAGATGAGTTTCCGTCTTGAAATTGCCCGCAATGCCACGGCTGCTCAACAACTAGTTCTAGATTTCCACTTTTAACTTTAAGATCATTTGAATACTCCTCATCTATTGCACAACTAATTTTTGCTTCAATTTGATCTGAAAAAATTAAATGTGCTTCTGATTGAAGATCAACACCAGTTTCATCTAATCTGCCACTCGCATTAATGCTTTCAGGATCTGCAAAAGGCATGCCTTGTAGGCTTCCGGCTATTAATTTAACCATCGATAAAGGGTAGCAACCAACATCTAAAATTGCCCCTCCGCCTAGTAAAGGATTTCTTAAACGATGTTCCTTTGGAAGATCTGCAGCGAAGCCAAAAGAGCTTTCGATAAAAATCTTCTCTTGAGTATTTTTAAAAAGATCTAGATGATCTAAGATATTAAAAGTTTGTGGATGAGTGCGATACATATATGCCTCCATCAAGAAAACTTTAGCTTCTTTTGCTAAATTTAATAAAGTCATGCTTTCTAAATAATTCATCGTCAAAGGTTTTTCACAAAGTATATGTTTGCTATTTTTTATTGCCTCTAATGAATATGTAAAATGAGAGCTGTGAGGAGTTGCTATATAGACAGCGTCTATTTGATCTGAAGAAAAAAAGGTATCAAGATTTGTATATGGCTTTATAGCAAACTTAGTTGAGAATTGTTTAACTGCTTCTTCATTTCTTCCAAAGATACTAACCAATTCAGAGTCTTGACAGTATTTAACTGAATGAGCAAAAGCATTAGCTATATTTCCAGAACCAATAATTCCCCATTTAATTTTATTCACTTAGAAGCCTCTTCTCTTGTATGTCTTGTATTAGTTTTTCATGGAAAGCTTTATCAATTGGATAGAAATATACCAATACAAAACTCAAACAAACCCCAGTAAGAGGTATCCATGACATTAAAAACTTCAATCCAGCTAACGTCTCTTCAGTTTGAACTTGGTTTGGTTCAAAGCCAATCTTTGTAAGTGCTATACCCAATATAAGAGCAGCTATAGCTATGGCACCTTTTTGAGCAAAGGTCATAAAGCCATACAGAGAAGACTCTGTTCTTATGCCTGACTTCCATTCTCCGTATTCAATTGTATCCGGTAACATTGACCAAAATAAAACACCCGTTGCGCCGTTACCAATTCCTATAAAAGCTAAAATATATAAAAGTTCATTTAATTTTGTTATGGGGTAAAGGTAGAAAATTAGAAAGCCTACGAGTAAGAAGCTCATTGAAATCATCCATGATTTCTTCTTGCCAATCTTTAAAGCAGCATATGCCCAAAAAGGAATTGATAAGAAAGAGCTTGCACTGCTAACGCCTAAAATTAAACCTTGGTATGCATGGAGATCTAAGGAGTATTTAACAAAATAAATTAAATTATTGTTAAACATAAGTGAGGTTGAAATTAAAATTAAAATTGAACTAAACACTATCCAAAAAGGATAATTATTAGCCACTGATTTAGAAACCTTAATAAAACTAGGCAGCTCAGCTGCTGAAAATTCAAAACTTCTTTCTTTAACAAAAAATACTGTGATACTTAAAATTAATACCGCTATTGAGCCGGCTATTATTCCAAGGAATATAAATCCAAGTGACTCAACTCCTCCTCCAAACCATAAGACAATTGGGAAACCTAAGGCTGAAATAGTTAAGGTTCCAAACGAAGCAGCTAGCATTCTAGCTGTAGTAAGTTTGGTTCTCTCGTCACTATCATCTGTTATGCGCGCAGTAAGAGATGAATAAGGAACACTAACAACAGTAAAGCAAGTTCTATGAACTAAATTTACGGCTAATAAAAATATGAATAAGTATGTGCCTTCAAATGGAGGTACCCAAAATAAAAGTACAAAAGATAAAGCCAAGGGGATAGAGCCATAAAATATATAAGGACGATAGCTTCCCATCTTAGTTCTAGTTCTCTCTGCCATATAACCCATAAAAGGATCAGTTACAGCGTCCCATGCTATTCCTAAGGCATAAATCCAACCAGCCATTAAGGGTGAAATGCCAACAATATCTGTATAAAAATATAGAAGGTAGAGTCCTACCCCACTCCAGTAAAGACAAATTGCATAGTCGCCTATTCCATAAGCTGCTCGGGTTTTGTTGCTGACTATACTAGTATTCATGATTTATTTAATATTTATACTTAATGTATATCAAAAACATATACGTTGCATATGAAAAATATGTAAGACTGTAGTTATGAATTATCAAGAAGATTATGCAGAAGAAAATGGAGTTAAAATTGCCTATCGCGATTATGGTCCTGAAGGTGCTGAACCAATTCTCTTAGTTCATGGCCTTGGTGCTCAACTTGTTCATTGGCCTGCTCATTTAATTGATTTCTTAATCGAAAATAACTATAGGCCCATCACTTACGATAATAGAGATGCTGGTTTGTCTTCAAGATTTTTTGGGAAGCCTGCTTTTATTTTAGATTACCTTCGTTATTACTTTCGTTTACCTATGAAATCTGAATACAACCTTGATGATATGTCTAAAGATGGTATTAGTGTGATGAATAAATTAAGTATAGATAAGGCGCATATCTTAGGAACCTCAATGGGAGGCATGATTGGCCAAATTATTTGCTCTTTATATCCTGAAAGAATTAAGTCATTTACATTGATTGCGTCCACCGCTTCCGTTCCCGGTCCTTTTAATGGACCCTCAAAAGAAGTTCAACGAGTCATGATGGATCGATCAAAAATGAAGAATGCTTCTATGGAGGATGTATATCAAAGAGAAATTAAATGGGTATCTCTTATTGGTATGGCTGGACGCGATCTAAATACTCCAGAATTTCGTAATGAGGTTATTGCTAACTTCAATCGAGCAAAAGAAAAAAGTGATGGGTTTGGCTATGCCAGACAGCTTTTAGCAATACTTTCATCAAAAGATAGAATACAAAGAATTAAATCAATAAAAGCTCCTACGCTTATTATCCATGGAGAAGATGACCCAGTTATCAATATCAAAAACTCTTATAGGATGCATAAACTTATCCCAAAAAGTAAGTTAATAGTAATCTCTAATATGAGGCACTTAATTGAACCTGAAATATTAGAACAATTTAAACTTCAGCTTACTGAGCACTTATCTCAAAATAGCTGAGGCGACATAGGTCCCTAGAGCAAGACAGCTTGTAACACCTGGACTTTCAATGCCTTGGAGGTTGATTAAGCCATCAACACCATGATCTTTTGAATCAAGAATTAAAAAATCTCTCATCTTCTCATTTGGACTTTGAACTTTTGGTCTTATGCCTACGTAATCTGGCTGAAGTTTATTAGGATCCATACTTGGCCAATATTTATGAATAGATTTTATAAAATTATCTTTAACAGACTCATCAAAAGAATAATCTAGATCATCGACCCAATTAATATCAGGACCAAACTTTAATTGACCCGACATATCGAATCCAACATGAATGCCCTGACTAAACTCATCAGCTAGAGGGTATATAAGCGAGCTAAATGGATGATTACCGGAATACTTAAAATAATGGCCTTTTGCAAAAAATACAGGATAATTATATTTACTATCAAGAGAGTGAATTTTTCGGGAATTTACTTCAGAAGCCAGTCCAGATGAATTAACTAGTACCTTGGCTTTTATATCAAAATCATTTCCATCGTTACAAGAAATCTTGAAATGATCATTCAACTTTTCTGCCGATATGAATTTAGTGTTTAGTGAAATAATACCTTTGTTATGCTGAATGTCGCCCTCAAGAGCAGTAATTAACTCAGGGACATCAATAATTCCACTTTGAGGCGAATACACTGCCCCTGCAAGCCTTAGATCAGGGTGAAAAGCTGTTATTTCATCTTTGGAGCACATTGTTAGGGTTGCGCCATTAAGATTTCCTTGATTATATATCTGCCTTAATTTATCTAGTTCTTGATCTTCAGAAGCAACTACATATTTACCAATTTTCTTACAGCTTATATTTTTTAGAAGGGCATACTCATAAAGCATTTCATTCCCTTCAACACATAATTTACTTTTTAAAGAGCCAGTTGGATAAAATATCCCTGCATGAATAACTCCGGAATTTCTTGATGAGATTCCTTCACCGGATCTTGTTTCTTGTTCAAGGACCAAAACGGACATACCAAGTTCACTGCAAGATTTAGCAATAGATAAGCCTACAACACCAGCACCGATAATGGCTAAATCAAATATCATAATTTTTTATCATCCTAAAATGATAGTGCCATATAGCTTGATATAAATAAAATACATTTATTAAAGGTATGTTGCTTTGTTAAGATGGGTAATGGTAGAGAATTTTTTACAATACGGGCAGTGGATAATTCTAGTATTAAGTATTTATAGCTTATATCTAGTTAGTTCTGTTAAGCACGAAAAACGCTTAAATGGTTATATTTTTACCGCTATTAGCAGGTTTGGTGGTGCACTTGTCTTTCTAGTGGTTGATTTACCAGCATTTGTTATCGCCAATTTAATTCAAACCTATATTGCGTGCAAAGGTTACTTTGATAACAAAAAAGCAGGTAAAGAGGATTAAAAATTAAGCGCGGATTCTTTCGTTATTAGGATCAAATATAGATCCCTTGCCAACTATCTGTACAGTCATTGGATAAATGCCATCACCATTTTCGTTAAAGTACTCCAGTGATAGTGGATACCCTACTATAGCTATATTTTTAGGCAGGTAGCCCATAACTACGAATTTTTTGATTGATGGGCAATAGGACATGCTAGTGCTATATGACCTTCGGCCTTTACTATCTATAGGCACTTCACCTGAAGCAGGGTCAATGATTGGTGAGATACCGACAGGATAGCGCGAACCAGTTCCGGATACATCTAGGTTGTCTAGTGTCATGGTGCATAGAATTGCACTAGGCTCCTCTTCTCTCTGAGCAAGGTGCGCTGCTTTTCCATGGAAGTCTGCTTCTTTGACTAGAGGCCTTTCGATAGCAGATTCAAGAGCATTATATTCAGTCTCTAGATCTGCGCCCTGAAGTCGGAAGCTTTTTTCAAGGCGTCTGCTGTTAGCATAAGTTTCAATACCAACTGGTATAACTCCAACCTCAAGTAGAGAGTCATAAAGTGCCAGACCTTCTTCACTATCGTTATTCAGATAAATTTCCCAGCCACTTTCTCCAACGTAGGAAATACGTGCCGCCCAGACATCAATTGTTTTTCCACCAGATAAATTAAGAGTCAGATATTTTGCTGTAGCAAAGGGAAAATTCTCAATGCTGATTTCACTCGGATCAATTAAATGGCCCAAAGCATTTTTCGCCTCTGGTCCCCATAATCCTAAAGTTACTATATCGTGAGTTCGGATATTAATGTCTGCATCGAGCCCCATATCATCGCGATAGTTACGCAAAGTTACCCAATCCAGATTACCATCAGCACCTCCAGTAACTACTCTATAAAGATCTGTGCTTAATCGAGAAATAGTTAGATCTGCATGGACACCACCATCCTCATCTAAGAAATTTGTATAAATAATTCTCCCTTCAGAAGTATTACCGCCAACCTTTGCCACAGAGAGATACTCCAGCATGCGTTCAGCATCTGGACCCTTTATGTCCATGATTGCAAAGTGCGATAAGTTAATCATTCCAACTGATTCACTCATAGCTAAATGTTCTGCGTTAGCAATTTCATATGGCACATGACGTCGATCCCATTCATTTTCTCGGACTGGGACCTCTTGTAAATAATTATCTAGTTTTTGTCGGTTACTCTCATAAGCAAGAGCCCGTTCCCAGCCTGCAACCTCGTTATCAAAGTAGCCCCCAAGCTCTTTTTCCCTTTCATAAAAAGGACTTACGAATAGTTCTCTTTGGCTAATATATGGCTCTCTAGGATGAACAGCGGGAGTATAGACGGTTTGTGCATTTTCATATGATCGTGTTTTAACAAAGTCTTTTTCTTTTTGCGCAGGATAAAATCTAGCAATATCAAAAGATCGCATGTCTACTTGGGTTTTGCCATTAATCATCGATTCGGCACATAATCTTGCACATCCAGGACCATCCTTTACCCAGACTGCTTCACATAACCAAAAACCCCTTACTTCAGGACTTTCACCAATCAAAGATGCTGCATCAGGAGTTACTGATAAAAGTCCATTAAATGAGCTTTTCTCATCCCAGCCTAATTCAGCAAGTATAGGAGTTGTTTCGAATGCTTTTTCTAGAGGCTCGGCAATTTCTTCAAGATCTAGATATCTCATTGAATCAGAGGTCATAGTCTTCGCAGGATTACCAATATCTTCAGGATCAACCAACCTAGGATCTTTATCCTCATAAAAACCCCATTCAAGCATTCCTCCATGGAGTCTTCCTGTATCCCTGACATAAGCCGAATTACCTTGATCACGAAGAAGTGGATAAACAAGTAATTCATCTGTTCCTTGTATTTCTGGAAGTGGTCCAAAAAATAATAAAGGATGCTCCACGGGCATTAATGGAATTGGAACACCAGCCATTTTTCCTAGTAAGGGTCCCCAGATTCCAGATGCAATTACAACTTTATTAGTCTTAATTAATCCTTTTTCAGTTTTTACTCCAGTAATACGTCCATTTTCAATTTCAAACCCTAAGGCTGGTGTATCAGTATATGTAGTCAGGGCACCTTTATCTTTAGCGCTTTCTACAGCAAAGTTAACCACTTCCTGAGAGCGAGGTGTAACTAGACCTGCTTCTGGATCCCACATTGCGCCACATATTGATTCTTCATCTAGTAACGGAAATTTTTCTTTAGCTTCTGATGCAGAAATTAGCCTAACGTTAGTTCCAAAGGCTTTGCCTGATGCAACCTTTCTTTTAAGCTCCTCCCATCGAGCATCATCACCTTTACGACATATTTCTAGACCACCCTTTTTAAGAAAGAATCCATTTTCTTCATAAAACTTTCTACTAAAGTTAGTCGCCCAACAACCCAATTTGTCATGAGTTGTATTGTAAACAAAGTCAGAAGCATGCGCTGTGGATGCAATATCTGAAGGGATTACAGTAGATTTTTCTAGTCCTACAATATTTTTTTGACCGAGTTCTGCGAGCCAATATGCAAGCATTGAACCAACAATACCACCTACGCCAACAATAACTACTTCGGCTTCTGTAGGAAATTTAGAGGATTTATTTTCAGTCATGGCACCTATTCTAACAGTACTTTTACTCCGCGTAATCTAATCCTGCTTCCTTTTGAATTTCACGTTTATTAGGATTGACTGATTTTCTGAAAGGTACATCTACGATTTCGCCGTCCACTGGAATTCCAGGTGATTCAGAAAATTCATCGGGCAACCTAACCATTAATTTCGTTCCAATCTCAGATGAAGTCCATGGCACCCATGCAAGAGCAATGTTTGTGCCTAATTCTGGAGACCACCAGGGCGAAGTAACATAACCCATATCATGTCCATCTGGATCTGCTATTAGCCAAAAATCAGGAGCATAGTCTGTTATCTCTTTTCCACCCAAGGTAATCCCAACCATTTTCATTTTAAATGGTGGGTTTCCTTCGTCGATCATTTTTCTTTGCCTTTCAAGTTCTTCTTTACCAATATAATCAGCCACTTTATTTCGAGGTACCTGATAAGCTAAATTAACTTGGAAGGGAGAAGTTTCATGGTCTAAGTCTTGGCCCCAAGATAAGATACCAGCGGCTATTCGACGATGGTGAGCAGGAGCTATAACCATCAGGCCAAATTCTTTACCTCCCTCAAGGACTGCGTTCCATACTTTTTCAGCATTTTCATGAGCGTCACGAACATAAATTTCATAACCTTTCTCTCCAGTAAAACCAGTTTGACTGATAACAACATCTGCACCACCAATCTTAGTTTCCATGATGCCGTAATAAGGAATATCTCTAAGCTCTTCACCTGCTAGCTTTGCCATAAGATCTTCAGAAAGAGGGCCTTGAATTTGCACAGGACAAACATCAATCTCATCAATTATCACATCATATTTTTTTGATATGTTTACTCCTTGAAGCCAAAGTAAAAGATCGCTATCTGAAATAGAAAACCAAAATTCATCCTCAGCCAATCTCAACAAGACAGGATCATTAAGAACTCCTCCTTTGTCGTTACATAGAATTGCATATTTACCATTACCTGGTTTTATTTTAGTAGCATCACGCGTGATTACGTAATCAGTAAAAGCCTCTGCATCTGGTCCTTTAACTCTTATCTGCCTTTCAACAGCAACGTTCCACATAGTGACTCGATTAACCAAAGCTTCATACTCCACCATCGCCCCGCCATCTTCAGGTTTAATGTAGCCTCTTGGGTGATAGATGCGATTATAGACAGTTGCTCTCCAGCAACCTGCTTCGTGAGATAGGTGCCAAAATGGTGACTTTCTAACTCGAGTTGAAATTAACATTTGTACAGGCGTTCGACCGCTTTGTCTAAGATTAATTGGTACCTCTCGATCGCTTTGATCCACACTAGGATGATTTGGATTTGTCATACTTACTTCTCCTGTAATTTATAACTGTTTTTTATATATAAATATATAATGTAATAAATTTACGCTTTTTTTTTATTTTTGTAAATCGAAATTTTTGTTCTTAAGTTAGCTATAAAAAACAATAATTTATTTAGCTAAGTTTGATGTTTTTTTTGATATAACTTTCAGTGGAAAGTTAATTGATTAGCCTCGGCTAAAAAGGAATTTAAGACAGATTAAGTTTGTTGATCTAGAGGCATTGTTTGAGTAACACTTATTAATGGCAGAGCTAAAATATTTATCACTGAATAGATCATTAGACTAATTGCTATGGATGCTAATGAGATTTCAAAGTATGCATAAGCACCAATTAATAAACATAATACTAGTCTCACTGACTCAATTAATATTCCTTTTTTTCCATCAAACCACATAGATGTGCAATACATAGTAAATGTCATCATGCTTATCGTTACCCATAGCTGAGGGTAGTTTAAGGAGCCACTTTGGATAAAAACTAGAAAAATATAAGTTATAAATAAATATTGAAACAGCGCATATGCCTTATGGCGTTTACTAATAACAGGATCATATTTTTTAAAAGTCTGAGCATTAAAATTATCTTTATTTGCCTTGATGGGAAGACTTTTAGGGGTCCAGCTTGTTCTGGCAAATGGAGCATAAAACTTTTCTTTCCAGTTTTTCGATAACCACATTTCTTTAATTATTTTTACGTAAACGTGAAGGTTGGCCCAAACAGGATTGAAGGTATTTAATGTACTTCTAATTCCATATATACAAGCTTCGTTTTCATCTTCTACTTTATGAGTTCCAAACATCCTATCCCAGATAATAAAAACACCGCCATAATTCTTATCAATATATTGTTCATTTTGTGCATGATGAACTCTGTGGTTTGATGCAGTTACAAAATAATTTTCATACCAACCAAGTTTAGGAATATGTTCACTGTGGACCCAAAATTGGTAGATAAGATTCAATGATGCAACGCTTATAAAAACATAAGAAGGTATGCCTATAACAAACATCGGAATATAAAAAACCCAACTTACAAAAGCACCAGTGCCTGTTTGTCTTAAAGCAGTACTGAGATTGTAATCTTCGCTTTGGTGATGTGCTGCATGAGATGCCCAAAAAATCTGTCTTTCATGGCTGATGCGATGAAACCAGTAGTAAAAGAAATCATAAATAATAAATGCAAAAATCCATGTGGCTGCTGATGTTCCATCCATTCTCCACAATGCAAAGTGAGTCTCTACTGAGTAAAACACATAGCCTGCTGCCCCAATAATGATGAGTTTATTTGCGGTACGAAGTGTCCCCATAAATAAATTACTAATTGCATCATTTAATCTATAGGTATTTTTTTTTATTGCTATTCCATAAGCTAGCTCTACTAAAATGGCTAGTAAGAAAAAGGGAACTGCATAAGTTATAAAATCCATGATTTATCTTACCTCATTTGGAATAGATTTAAAAAATGAAGTGCGTATAAGGAGAGGCAAAACTCCTATGAAAATGGATTTAGTTGCTCGTGATCTAAAGTCTATTCTTCTTATTCTTTAGAATGATAGTTAGGGCCAAAGCTGAAGGCCAAGCACCCAAGATAAATTCAGAAATAAATATCTGATTGAATTCTGTACCGTGGACATAGATAGCAATTAAGTTAAAAATTCCTGCGCCAAAGTAAAGAACTCCTACAGATAAAAACCAAGTATGGTTTAAGGTAATCACTCCTAAAATAGTAAATATAAAAGTAGCTACAAAGAATGATGTGAAATCTCTTAATAGAGCATTTTGTGCAGCACTTGATAAATCATTAAGTACAAAGCCAAAATCAGCAGATGCATTAATTGGAGTAAAGACCCATTCGAGCACTAAACCTAATAACAAATACGCATATAAAATACCTAGAGACCTAACAATAAAGGTATAACTTCTTTCTGCAGAAATTAGAGAATAAAAAAAGTATCCTCCAAGAAACCCAGCTACACAATGAAGCATCTTACCTATTATGCTTCTATTACCGCCTAGTAATTGAGTTTGAAATAATAACTCAACCATTAAGAAAAGTGACATTCCAATAGCAACTGCTCCAGCAACAGCAAATAAATACTTACCGCCTAATCTACTATATCTAGAAATTAAACCAGCAACAGAAAAGGCCACTCCAAAACCAATAATAACAACAGCGTACAAGCCAATACCCAGTCTTTGAAAATCAAATAAAACTACTTCCAATGAAGAAATTAATCCTACAGGCATATCAACTGAGGATAGCCAAATTAAGTTTGATAATGAGCCAATAGGAGTAATTAACATTACTGTAAATAATGCTGCGGAAAGAATTGCGAACGGGTACTTTGCTATATTCATAATTCCTTCGGCAATACTTTAATTAATTTGCCATTAGGTCCGTCTGTAAGCAAATATATTATTCCGCCAGGAGAAGCTTGAATATTTCTCAGTCTTATATCTAGTTCAGAAAATAAAGTTTCTTGACTGTCGATCCCATTTTTGAAAGTAACTTTCTTAACATCTTTAGAAACCAATGCTGTTACTAGAAAACTATCCTTCAATTCAGGATAAACATTACCTTCGTAGAAGATCATATCTGATGGAGCGATCGATGGCGTCCAATGTAAAAGTGGTTGTTCCATGCCTTCTTTTTCTGTGAAAGGGCTAATAACAGCACCAGAATAATCTATCCCATATGTTATAGCTGGCCAGCCATAATTTAACGAGGGCTCAACAAGGTTCATTTCATCTCCGCCTTTTGGACCATGCTCATGCTCATATACCTTGCCAGATCTTGTTACCACAAGTCCTTGCATATTTCTGTGACCATAAGAGTAAATCTCTGGAAGAGCATTTCCTAAATTTATAAAGGGATTGTCTTCTGGAATAGATCCATCTTTATTAATTCTTATAATTTTTCCAAAATGATTATCTAAGGTTTGAGCTTGTTCACGATGATCAAACCCATCACCACTTGCTAATAAGATAGTGCCATCTTTTAAGAAAGCTATTTTTGCTCCAAGGTGAACGGGACTTCTTCTAGGGGCGTTGGCTTTAAAAATTACCTTGCTATTAACTAATGCATTATTTCTAAGTTCAGCTGAAGATAAAAATAAAGTTGATTTACCATTTTTATCTTTAGAAGAATAACTGAAGTAAATTTTTTGATTGGACTCAAACTCTGGGTCAAGAGCTACTTCTGATAATCCGCCTTGCCCGCTATATTGCACACTAGGTACGTTATCGATATTTTTTATAGTCTTATCTGATAAAGAAGCAATTTTTAGCTTGCCTGGCATTTCAGTATATAAAATCTTATCTTCACTTAAAAATACAAAACTCCAAGCATCGTCTAAATTATCAAGAACTGTTTCAAATTGATAACTTGAAAATGATGAATTAGAGAATAATAAAAGACATAGGAATAAATTTTTTTTCATAGCAATAATACTATCACAGGACTTTAATTTTATTTAATGGTGGAAGATTTAGAACTCAGCTTGCTTCAGATGTGTTATTTAATTCACCCACGCCACTTAAGATTTTTTTCTCTTTGTATTTATTGAAAACTTCAAAAAGCAAATAAAACCAGAATCCATTTACTATCGGCTCTACAAATGCATCAATAACTGCAAGATTTAATGGAGCCCCTGTAAGCAATCTGTTGCAAGTCATGGCAATAAGAATATGTCCGACAGTGTATAAAAATGCCAATAAAATACCGACCTGACTAACATTGATTATTGTTGATTTACTTTGTTCTATCTTATTAACAAATGCTTTCTTTAAATAAACCAAAAGGAAGTAGAACCAGAAACCATTAATGATTGGCTCAATAAATGCATCTGCTACAGCCATATCAAGAGATGCACCGGTAATAATTCTATTGCATGCCATAGCAACAAGGATATGGCCGATAGTATAAATTATGGATAGATAAAGATTTTCATATTTGAAAATTTTTACGTCGTCATATTTTAAGTATTCTTTCATCGACAATGCCTTATAAATTTCAGTAGCTTAAGCTACGGATTTTAAATGTAGCAATGGCTACGGTTCATGTCAAGGGTATAATTTCAACATGGCAAATTTTTTAAGATGGGGGGCATTTAGTGGTAAAAAAAGTTAAAGCCCGTTCGGTTCCCTTTTCACAGACCCGTGCACGTCATGCTAATGAGACCGCTGAAGATTATGTTGAAGCTGTGATGGAGTTGATTGCGGAATTGGGTGAATGCAGAGTGCTAGATCTAGCAAGATATTTTAATGTTAGTCATGTCACTGTTTCTCGAATAGTAAAACGGCTGCATGATGAAAACCTTTTACATACCATGCCCTACAAACCAGTAGAACTTACTGTTGAAGGCCTTAAGCTTGCGAA
>Ga0209710_1001304_pt1 | contig 19481 bp, 22 predicted proteins | sample ArcticOcean_MG_C_5_FD_187436 | JGI IMG/M metagenome (GOLD analysis project Ga0209710, IMG submission 187436) | Marine microbial communities from western Arctic Ocean - ArcticOcean_MG_CB4_138 (SPAdes) (version 2) | ecosystem: Environmental > Aquatic > Marine > Oceanic | place: Arctic Ocean...
GGTTTATTAGTGCAATCATTTCTTCTACTTTAGATGTTATCCAAGAAATATCATGATTATAAGGTACTAATGTCTCACTAAAATCCATCTTCCCATAAAATCCATCTGCCCCACGATCTGCATTGACAACTAGAAAGTATGAGAGTGACCCTACCTGAAAGCCCATAGCAGTTAATAAGTAATTATAAAAATCCATCTGAATTTTATACCCTTGATGATAAGCAGATGCTAAATAATAATTTGTTTTCACCTCATAATTACTAGCTTGAGACTTATAATCAACAATGATTAAGTCTTTTTTCTTAGTATCTTGCCAAATATCGTCAATGCCACCAGATAAAATTATATTTGTATCTTTAAAGCGAGACATAAGTCCTTTACTTAGTGAATTTCTCCAATTATCCATCTCGGTATGATTAAAAGGTACAAGATGATCCAACCCATTTTCAATAAATATTCTATGGGGCTTCTGTTCTGATCTGCAAATATCAAATTCTTTTTTTAGCAAAATATCTGTGGTTTCGTTTAATGACCAGCCTGGCATACCAGGACTTTGAAGACCTTTAACTCTATCTAAGTAAAAGCATCGTTGACAGGTCAAAAAATCATTGAATTTACCACGACTAATTTTAAAATCTTCTATTTGATTTGGTTGATATATTGAGGAAGCGCGACTACGAATTCCTTTTGCCTCTACTAATTCTAATTTACTATTTCTTTTTAAATTAATCATAAAAATTATTATTTATAAATACTTATAAAGCTCCTCCGAATTTCTTTCCTTCATTGCTTTATATTTTTCTTCTACTTCGCCAACAAAGACAATTGCTTTTTCATGAATCTCTTTTATTAAGTCGTATTCGGGTAAAACTCTTTTTACATAAAGTGAATGGTCAGATTCAGGATGGTAAGCCACAAAATCACACCAAACTCTATTTGTGCATGCTAATTGAAATTGAATCTGGAGGTTGTATTGCTTAGGTAAAGTTTGTTTTTTTACAATCTCATTATGATTTTTTATATTCAGACATTTAATCTCAATTAAACCGTCTTCTCCCACTAATCCATCAGGACTTGCTCCGGCTTCTTTTATTGTAGGATGATTAATAAATCCGGTCAGAATCACTTTTTGATTTTTAAATTCATAAGCGTTTCTTGCCTCTGATTCAAGCTCTAGACCCCTAGCCATAGGACCTGTTACGATATTTTTAGTTGGTGAGCCTGATATCCGCTCAAGAGTTAAATCTTGTAATAATTTTGCCCTTGTTGATGAATTCTCTTTAGCTGACATAATTTTATGAATAGTCGATCCAGTAATCTTACCTAGTCTTTTTTTAAGCCATTCTTCTGTACCTTGGGGAGCATTCATACATACATCTTACTAGAAATTTTCTATCTTTTACTATTAACATATAAAGATATATACATCATGCTTAATAGCGTATATGCCAATTATAGTATTAATACATAGACTATAAAAACAACACCAGGAATGTACCTATTATTAATTGATATGGTTATTTGCCCCACTCATACCTTGGGTATACTAATTTGATGCCATAACCTTAATGCTTTGTTGCTCACAGATTTCATGTGCTTTTTGTCTAGCAGCAACATATCCATTTAGATCATATTCATCCCATGTAACATCAAATAATTTAGAAAAAGGAAAATCTACTTCAATTTTTATTTTTTTTAACTCTCTCATTCTTAAATCAAGTGCACGACCCATATGAAAATGAGAAAAACTTGCTACAGTTAATGTAGGGGTAAAATCCATCGCTGATACAAAGTCTGTTTTAATTTTTACTATTTCGGGGATTTTTACTATTTCGGGGATTTTTACTATTTCAGGAAAAGAAACTTTTAAAGGGATAATTTTTCCATTAAGTTTATGTTTAAGAGTAGTAGCATTTGATTTATATGTAGATATTGCTAAATATAAAACATCTACATCACATGCCCCTGGCTTAATAAGCCATCCAAATTTATGCCCATTTACCACAGAACCATTTGTAGAATATCTTATGATGTCATCAATAAAAAAATCAACAGTCCATTTTTTATATTTAATTTCTTTAGGGTCTTCAGCATTAGCGTAACTGAAAGGCAGAGCAAACATAAAAACAATAAGTATGAACACAAAAGTTTTCTCTAATTTCATTACACTTCTCCTTTATGAGCAGTTTTGATTGGTTCTTGAATTACAATGGTTACTTTTCCAACTTTAACTGACGGTGTTGAACACCCAATCAAAAAAAATAGACTTAGTAATACTAATAATTTCACTAGAAAAAAAGAAAAGGAAGGCCGAAGCCTTCCCAATCCCCACGGAGAAATCTACTGTGCTGAAACATTAATCTTCTCAATTCTTTTTTGGTTTCCGCTCTCAACTGCCTCTACTAAAAAAGACATTGCTAATATAATTAAAATAACCATATAAAAATTTTTACGTGTATACATAATCTTCCTTAGTTAGCTAAATAAAGATCAACATCTTTTGGCTCTCTTAGCGCTAGGGCCGCTGTCATTAATTTTGCTTCGTCTAAATTTTGTAAAGCGGCTTTTTCAAACCAAGAATTTGCTTTTTCTAAGTTTTTTTCTACAGATTGTCCATTTTTATATAGAAGTCCTAAGTGGTATTGAGCTTGAGGAAAATTATGCTTTACGGCTTTTGTAAAATATTTAAAAGACTTATCAAAATCTACTGATGTACCTAATCCATAGTGATGTAAAAATGCAATATTCAAATCAGCTTCTGTAATAGAATTTGCAGATGCCTTCATGTAATAATTCATAGCCTGGACATAATCTTTATTTGTCCCTCGGCCATAATGTGCCATTAAGCCTAGATTAAAGTCTGATTCATGCATTCCTTGTTTGGCTGATTTTTTATACCATGTATTAGCTTTAAAGTGATCTTGAACATAACTTGGTCCATAGTGATACATTTGAGCCAAGTTAAGTTGTGCTTCAGCAAGTCCTTGCTTTGCTGCAAGTTTATAATTTTCCATACCTCGATCAAAATCATAGTTAATTCCCTCTCCAGACAGTAGTAATTTTGCTAAGTTAAATTGTGCTTCTTTCATATTATTTGCTGCTGATTTTTCATACCATTTAGCAGCTAAAGTCATATCTTTAATCGTTCCAATCCCATAATGATGCATTTGAGCTAGGTTAAATTGAGCCTCAGTAACTCCAGCGGATTTAATTTGGCATTGATTGATATCTAAAGTTGTTTGATCTTTAGCTGATTTTGAGAACCATGCGTAAGCTTTATATTGGTCTTTATTGCGACCTAGTCCATATCGGTTCATTAGCCCTAAATTGAATTGAGCTTCAGGGCTATTATGCAGAGCGGCTTTTTCATAATATGTATAAGCCTCTGATAAATCTTTTACCTTACCTTGCCCATAATGATTAATTAGGCCTAATTTGAAATTTGCTTGAGTTAACCCTGAGTCAGCTGCACGCGTAAATAAATCTAATGCGCGTCGATAATCTTTTGTTAAGACTTTGCCATTATGATAATTTTCTGCAAATCTATACTGCGCTTTTGAAATTTCTTTCTGGCTAGGTGGCACTCCAAATCCTTTAAATTGATTTGAGTTATCAAACCAAGTAGTCCAAAAATTTTCTTGTGTACAGCTTTCATCACTAACGTTACTTATTTGATTGTTTATTTGATCAATTTTTTTAATTGGTTTGTTAGTTTGTTTAGCTACAGTCACTCCAATTGCAGAAACTAGTCCAAGCTGCGCTAATACTAATATTATTTTTTTGAGTTGCATTATTTTTCCTTAAAAAAAAATGGTTACGCCTATAAGACGTAACCATTTTTAAAAAAGTCAGGATAATAAACTATTTATTTATTATCTTTTTACTTTTCATATATTCAATATTAAATTTTGCTCTTTGATTACCTTGAGCAGCCGATTTTTTATACCACTCGTAAGCCTTTTCTGGATTTTTTTCTACCCCGCTTAATCCTTGTTCATAAATTAGACCTATATTAAATTGTGCTTGGTGTTTGTTTTGTACTTTTAGGCATCCATTTAGGGTTAACAGTTCTGAAGAACAATCAGCTGCATTAACAATTTTTATTTTTTTTGATGTTATTTGTTTTTTTTGTGTTGGCCAAAAAGCAGTTAATCTATTACCCGTTTCATCCATCACAATATCCCAAAATGTTTCCGTTAGTTCAATTTTTGTATTTGGAACATCTTGAATATCTGTTACATGAATCCCATCCTTCATTGCGTAAGAAAAAAAACTACCTCCAACTAATAACGGCAATAGCCATTGAGCCTTATTTTTTATTAATCTCCTCAAATCGAATGGGGTACTTTTCAAGTAACCTATTTTTTCTGCTTGGTTTAATATCTTTTTTAATAATTTTTCGTGATCTTTTGTTTGCCATTCTATTTCAATTTGATCTTCATTTGCCATTACCGTTGCACGGGCTATCCTTGCATTTAACTTTGTTTGTTTATCAGCATCTTTGATTTCTTTCCCATCAAATATATCAATCCATTTTTTTTGTCTTGCTGTTCCTTTTGCCATTTTAATTTTTCCTTAATGTTCGATTGCTTTTGACTATGTACCGATTTTATTGCAAGGGGCCAGATAAGATCTAGCTCTGTTTTTACTAACTCTTATATATTCCTTTGTGGCACTCAGACTTTTTTTTCTAAATTTTGCTATTTCCTTAATAGGAATCCCGCTTAATTGCATCCCAATCATTTCAGCCCCTTCAGGACTTTTTTCCTTACCAAATTCCTTTAATTTTATTTGAATACAATCTGAAATCTCTTTTTGGTTATTACTTTCTAAATCTTCTGTTGTTAAAATTGTTAGATCTAAATCTGAAACAATCTCTTTTTCTCTTTGTTTGCCCATTTTTCTTTCGTAGTCTATTATTAATAGTCGACACTTCCAAAAAGCAAAAGCCTCTAAGTTTTTTATTGATGGTGCTTTTTTTTCTTGATTACGCTCTTCTTTTGTTAAAGTTTGACCATCCTGTGTTTTAAAACGCTTCATTATATATACAAAAAAATTAGTTATAATTTCGTCTGCTTCATCTCCATCCCATGTCCTTCTGCGGATTGTTTTCCACAATTTAGTATGTTCGTAAAGAGACTTATTAGTATCTCCCTGGTTTTGATCGCTTACGGGTATTAAAAAATTATATAGCTCATTTAACCCTTTTTTTCTTTCTATTACCCCATCGCTTTCTAGTAAATTTATAATATCTTTTGGTTTCATTCCTTCTCCTACTACTTATTAGACGTTTCTTTTTTCAATTAGTCAGGATAATCATTAAATTATCTTTATTTGTAAAAAAAACTGACCTTTTCTTCAATCTTTTCGTCTACGTTAAGTAATAGTTCTTATTCCTCCTGTTGAAGTACTATTGCCGCTTGGCCCGAGCGATATGCGGGCCACTTTTATTATGATTTCCTGCTAAATGGCTATTTGTATTACTTGTTTTAATTTTACAATAATTTTTGTTTGTTAACGTCTTTTAAATCTAAATCTATTCCCTCTACACCATTCATAAATTGCTTTGTGTACTTAAATTTTTTAGTCTTTTTTTTGTTTACCTTTATGTTTTTTTTTATTACTTTTTTTTCTTTTGAACCGAATAGTACGAAGAAAATTGATATCGTTACAACAGCTATAGACATAACAAGAATTATTATGATGATTTCTGTGAAATAAGTAACGAAGTATTTTTGAGCGATATTAATCATAATTCTTTAATTTTTTTTAATTTATATTTTAATTATAGTGTGTTAATGTTGCTATGTGATTAATTTCTTACAGGATTAGATTATGTTAAAAAATATTATTGTATTAGTAATTATAGCTTTAGCTGGTTACTATGCTTACTCTTATTATCAGGTTGGTGATGGAATCGCTCCAACTGTTTCGTCTGATCTACCGCCATTAACTTCTGAATAATTAATTTTTGAATAATTAATTTTTGAATAATTAATTTTTGAATAAAAAAAGACTTATTTAATAAGTCTTTTTTTATTCAATTGATTTGATTAAGTCTTCTACAACTTTTTTTGCATCGCCAAAAACCATCATGGTCTTATCTAAATAGAAAAGTTCATTGTCTAGCCCAGCATACCCTGGGGCCATTGATCTTTTATTAACGATAATCATTTTTGCTTTTTGAGCTTCTAGAATAGGCATTCCATAAATAGCACTACCTGGAGTTTTGGCTGCTGGATTAACAACATCATTAGCCCCAATTACTAAAACAACGTCTGTTTGTCCAAATTCACTATTTATATCATCCATCTCAACTACTTGCTCATATGGAACGTCTGCTTCTGCCAAAAGTACATTCATGTGTCCAGGCATTCTTCCAGCGACTGGATGAATTGCATATTTAACATCTATACCTTTTAAAAGTAATTTTGATGTTAGCTCTTGCAGAGCATGTTGAGCTCTGGCAACTGCTAGGCCATATCCTGGGACAATAATAACTGTGTCTGCATTTGTGAGTAAAAATGATGCGTCATCAGCAGAGCCGGATTTTACTGGTTTCTCAGCCTGTGATGCAGTGTCTATTAGAACATCTGAACCAAAACCTCCTAGCATTACTGAAATAATTGATCGATTCATTGCCTTACACATAATGTAGGATAAGATTGCTCCAGAAGAACCAACACATGCTCCTGCAATAATTAGTACTGAATTATTTAAAGTGAAGCCAATACCTGCAGCAGCCCAGCCAGAGTAACTATTGAGCATCGAAACAACAACTGGCATATCTGCTCCACCTATTGGAATAATTAATGTAATTCCAAGAATTAGTGCAATTGTTATCATTACAAAAAAAGCGTTTGTTGACTCAGTCTGAAAATAAATTGTTCCAAAGAAAATCATGGCTAACGCTAACAGCAAATTAATCCAATGTTGGGTTTTAAATACGATTGCTTTTGCGCCAAATTTTCCTGATAATTTTCCAAAGGCAATTACAGAAGCAGTAAACGTTATTGCGCCGATAAAAGCCCCGATAAATAATTCAAACCTCTGAACTGTAGAATGAACCTCTCCAGAGTTCATTACAGCCGCTATAGCAATTAAAACTGCTGCCAGCCCTACAAATGAATGCATCAATGCTACTAATTCAGGCATTTTTGTCATTTGAACTGTCTTGGCTACATACATCCCAATGCAGGCACCAAGCACCAATGGAAAGACTATAAATAATATTATTAATTGTTGTCCAGCCCACAAGGTTGCTCCCACAGCAATGGCCATACCGATCATTCCAAATAGGTTACCCTGCCTGGCAGATGTAGGGGACGATAACCCCTTTAAAGCTAATATAAAGAATACCGCAGATACTAAATAGGCCGTCATTGATAATGCTTGCATTGTCATTTATTTTTTCTCTTTCTTAGTTTTAAACATCTCTAACATCCGTTGTGTAACAAAGAATCCACCAAATATATTAATTGCAGCGAAAAATATAGCAATTGCGCCTAAAATGCTGCTAAATGTTACTAACTCCCCGTTTACTTCTACAACTTGTAATATTGCTCCTACGATTACAATACCTGAAATGGCATTTGTTACCGACATAAGTGGCGTATGTAATGCAGATGTAACGTTCCACACCACGTGATAGCCCACAAAAATAGCTAAAACAAAAATGCTAATATTCTGAATTGTCATTAATTCGCCCATTGTTATCCCTTTTAATTAATTAAATTGCCTTTAGTTGTTAATAGTGCGCCCGTTACTAGCTCATCTTCTTTATTTATGTATAAGTTACCTTGATCATTAATCAATAACTTTATAAATTCGAATATATTTCTTGAATAAAGAGCTGATGCATCTGTGCTTAATAAACTTGGCAAGTTATTTAAACCAATAATAGTTACTCCTCCAACTTTTATTATTTTATTTCCTTCTGATAATGGGCAGTTACCTGAACCATTTACTGCTAAACCAGCTGCCATATCTACAATAACCGACCCTTCCTTCATTTGACTAACAGTTTCTTTAGAAATTAATTTTGGTGGTTCTTTTCCAGGAATTAATGCTGATGTAATTATGATATCTGCAGTAATTGCCTTCTTGGCTACTAATTTGGTCTGTCTGTCTAGCCAGGATTTGGGCATGGGTTTTGCATAGCCACCATCTCCAGAGGCATTTTTTTCTTCTTCTTCTGTTTCATAAGGAACATCAATAAATTTTGCTCCTAAAGATTCGATTTGTTCTTTAACAGCAGGGCGAACATCGGAAGCTTCCACAACTGCCCCCAACCTTTTTGCAGTTGCAATTGCTTGCAAGCCAGCAACACCAGCACCTAAGATAATAATACGTGCAGCCTTTACTGTCCCAGCAGCAGTCATTAGCATTGGAAAAAACTTTTTAAAATGATCAGCAGCTAAAATTACTGCTTTGTATCCAGCAATATTTGCTTGTGAAGATAAAACATCCATAGTTTGTGCTCGCGTATTCCTAGGTAAAGATTCAAGTGAAAACGCGGTTACTTTTTTTGCAGCAAGTTGTGCAGTTAAGGCTTTATTGAACGGTTCTAATAATCCAACAATAAATTGGTTGGTTTGTAATTTATTAATTTCAATAATATTTGGTGCTCTAACTTTCAATAATAAGTCTGCTTTAAAAACATCATCTTTATTTTTGATTAATCCACCTGCATCGATAAACATTTGATTGGTAATTGATGCCCCAATCCCAGCATTCGATTCTATATAAACCGTATGATTTAAAATAATTAATTTTTTGACGGTCTCTGGTGTTGCAGCTACCCTAAATTCACCATCTAGAGCTTCTTTTAATAAACCTATAATCATTATGCCTTCTCTCCGCAATTCAATTTATCCGCTACATGGCATAATTTTATAAAAGATTGTAGATCAATAAAACATCGACCAACTAATCCTCCATCTATATTTTCCATACTAAATAATGCATTAGAATTTTCTGACGTTAAAAAACTACCATAAATTATTTTAACTTGTTTAGTGTAGTTTAGATTTTTTTTTACGATTGATTTCATAATCATCTTATACATTTCTTCTGCAGAATGAATAAGTAATTGTTTTAAAGTTATAAGCGCCAACTTTTTTTCCTTTTTTTATTAAGTTCATGAATAAGAGGAGTAAAAATAAATTGCATAGCTAATCCCATTTTTCCACCAGGAACAACAATAGTATTTGGACGAGTCATCATTGACCCATGCAACATTCTTAGTAAATATGCAAAATCTACACCAGTAGGATCATCAAATCTAATAACAACAAAACTCTCGTCAGCACTTGGAATATCCCTAGCAATAAAAGGGTTTGAGGTATCAACCATAGGTACTCTTTGAAAATTTATATGAGTTTTAGAAAATTGTGGTGCAATATAATGCATATAATCTGGCATACGATTTAAAATCGTATCCATAACTGCTTCTTGTGAATAACCCCTGATTCGATTATCCCGATGTAATTTTTGAATCCACTCAAGATTGATAATTGGGACTACACCAACCAACAGATCAACATGTTTAGCTACATCAACATTAGGCCCAACATATGCACCGTGCAAGCCTTCATAAAATAATAGGTCTGATTTTGCCTCTGACCAAGGTGTCATAGTGCCTGGTTTTTTTTTGTAGATTCTAGAATCTTCATCAGTATGAATATATCGACGTGTCTTGTACTTTCCTGTATCACCAAATCTTTTAAATGTATTTGCTAAATCTCCAAGAAGGTTTGCATCTGGACTAAAATGACTAAAATTTACAACGCTATTCTTTGAATATTTCTTAATTAAATCATCCATTTCTTTACGTTCATATTTGTGGAATGCATCGCCATCAATAATACTAGCGTCTATATTATCTCTAGTAAAAATATGCTGAAAACTATCTCGAACTGTAGAAGTTCCTGCTCCTGAAGATCCTGTGATTGCTATAATTGGAAATTTTTTAGACATAGTATCTCCTTTTAATTCTCTAAATTTCTGTGTCTTAAATTATAATTTTTTACTACGTCAACTTCACTTTTTGCTCCTGCACAAACTGCTACTCTTTGATGAATATCTTTAGGGGTAATCTCTAAAATTCTATTTAAACCGTCTGAACATGTTCCATTACATTGTTCAATAATCATTGCCATAGGATTAATCTCGTACATCAATCTTAAACGCCCGCCAGTTTTGATATTTTTTTTATCTAATGGATACAAATAAATCCCTCCCTTAACTATGATTCTATTAATATCTGCTACTAGTGAAGCAATCCATCTCATGTTAAAATTTTTCTTTCTAGGCCCTTTTGCTCCATACTGGCAATCACTAATGTATATCTTAGTTGAATCAAACCAATACTGTTTATTACTCATATTTATTGCAAATTCTTCAGTTACCTCAGGTATTAAAATATTTTTTTGAGTGCATATAAATTCGTTAAGCACTGAATCATAACAGAACTTATATGTGCCTGCACCCAGGGTTAATATCAATATCGTTGATGGTCCAAATACACTATATCCTGCAGCAATTTGATTTTTTCCTTTTTGTAAAAAATCTTTTATATCAATTGGTTTCTTGTGGTTAATTTTATAAATTGAGAAAATTGAACCTACTGAAACATTTGAAGAGACATTAGAAGATCCATCTAAAGGATCAAAGAAAACTATATGTTGTTCCTCCGTTCTTTTCTTATTAAAATAAATCGGCATTTCTAGCTCTTCTGATACTAGTCCAATGACACTTTTTGTTTTTCTTAAATCTTTAACAAAAAGCGAATTACTTTCTACATCTAATATTGTTTGTTGTTCGCCCTGAATATTTTCTTGCTCTAGCTTTCCAAGTTTATTATTGAGAGGGGCTTCTTCAATTAACTTACTTGTTTTTATAATAAGTCCAGCAAAACACTTAATTGTTTCAACCAAGGCAGTTGATGTATTTTGGCTTGCTAAATATTTATCTAAATTCATTTATTGCCTTCTTTGTTTTAAATAATCTGGGAGGTTTTATGTTTTTATTATTTTAAAAAATTTACTTTAGCCAATTTTTAAATTAAGGTAAACTATATTTTAATTAATTTAATAATAAGATTTACTTAATGCTTAATATTTCATCACGCCAACTTAGAATTTTTGTTTCAGCTGCAAAACATTTAAATTTTACCCGTGCTGCTCAAGAGGTTCATATTTCACCTCCAGCAGTATCTATGCAAATTAAAGAGATTGAATTACAAGTTGATGCTGCATTGTTTATAAAAAATGGAAGGAAATTGCAACTCTCATCTGCTGGAGAATATTTCTTAAATAATGCTCGATTTATCTTGCAAACACTTAATGAAACAGAAAAAGTTATTAAACAACTAGAAGGTGATAAAATTGAAGTAATTAAAGTTGGTATTATTAGTACGGCTCAGTATTTTTTGCCTCAAGTAATAAAAAATTTTAGAGATGAAAATTCATTCTATAAAATAATTTTAGAGATAAGAAATCGGGAACAACTCATTGAGCTTCTTAGAGATGGTAAGATTGATATTGCGATAATGGGTTTAGTGCCAAAAGAAATTGACACAAAAGTATATACAATCACAAATCACCCTCATGTATTTATTTCAAATTTTGATCATGAATTGACACTAAAAAAAATTATTCAGCCTATCTCTTTACAAAAGTTTGATTTTATAAGCCGTGAGAAAGGATCAGGTACAAGAGCACACATGGAAACCTTTATGCATGATCATGATATCCAACCAAATATTGTTATGGAGATGTCAAGTAATGAAAGTATAAAACAGGCGGTAATCGCAGGGTTGGGAATTTCTTTTGTTTCGCAACACACAATTGCGTCAGAGCTTAAAACAAAACAGCTTAAAATTTTAAATATTATAGATACACCTATTAACCGAAAATGGCATGTAGTTACTCTTAACCCTCTTTCGGTTAACCGCTCAGTTGAATTATTAAAAGATTTTATCTTGAATCGTTCTGAAAAAATTATAAAGAAACTTTTATATTAACGTTTAGTTTAAAGTATCATTTTTCAAATTAATTATTAAATAATTTTAGACCGTCTAAAGATTTTATAACATTAATTATGTGGGTAATTGCATCTTTTTTTACTGCGCTTTTTCTATAAGCTAAGGCAACCCTTCTAAAAGGAACTGGTGGTTCAAAAGGGATAGTTTTTACAAGTGGATCTTGATATTTATCAGTTGTTGCACTTTTTGGCAACACAGAGATGCCTAAATTAGAAGCTACCATTTTTCTAATAGTTTCTAATGAATTCCCTAATTGTATTTCACTATTTTTGGATAGTCCTGGACAAGCTTCAACAACTTGATTACTAAAACAATGAGTTCTATCAAGTAATAATACTTTTTCCTTAGACAGATCCTTTGCTTTAATAGTTTTCTTTACTTGCCAAATATGCTTTAAAGGAATTACCACTACAAATGGCTCATCATATAAAACTTCAATCTCAACGCCCGGCATATCAAAAGGTAAAGCTATAACAGCCGCATCAATAGAGCCTCTTTTTAAATCACTTTCTAAATTTTTTGTGATATCTTCATGTACCTCGAGAGGCATATTTGGAACACTTTTTTTTAAACTCGGAATAATTAATGGTAGCAAATACGGCGCAATAGAATAAATCAAGCCTAACTTAAATGGAAGATCGAGTTGCTTGTCACCTCCGACTGATATATCTTTTATTTTTGCAGCTTGTTCCAATACAATTACAGCTTGTTCAATTATTTTTTGACCAACAGGTGTAATTTTAACGTCCCCTCCAGCCCCCACACTTCTCTCAAAAATTGTTATATTCAATTCATCTTCGATTTTTTTAATTCCTAAACTAAGTGCAGGCTGGCTAACAAAAGACTTTTCCGCTGCTTTACGAAAATTTTTTTCATGAGCTAACGCTACAATAAATCTTAGTTCGCTTAATGTCATATCTGATAATCTATATGTCTAAATTACTAGCAGCCAATGCATTACTTTCGATAAATTCTCGTCTAGGTGCTACGTCATCCCCCATTAGCCTTGTAAAAGTCTCTTCTACAGCGGTTGTATCTTCGATTGTAATCTGCAATAAACGTCTTACTTTAGGATCCATAGTTGTCTCCCAAAGTTGAGATGGGTTCATTTCTCCCAACCCTTTGTAGCGTTGAATATTTAAGGTTCTTTTTGCTTCATTCATTAGCCAACTTAACGTATCGTGAAAATTGCTAACTTTTTCGGATTTTTCTCCTCTTGATATCTCACCACCTTCACCAATCAAATTTTTTGTTAATTCTGCTGATTTTATTATTTGCCTATATTCACCACTTAATAAAAATTCTTCATCTAGTTTACTCGTTTGTAAATTACCGTGAATATATTGGTTAATCTCAATATAATACTTATTTGAGTCTTCATTATGTTTCACTTCAAATTTGATATTATCTAATTTCATTAAAGCTTTTAAGTCCTCAGCATACATATTAGTTTTACCCTGATCATCTAAAAATATTGGGCCTAGTAGGTGCACTGCCCTTAATAATGAAACATCATAGCGGGAAGACAATCTTCTAATGATTGCTTCTGTTAAAACCATTTCTCTAGCTATACTTCCTAGAACATCTTCATTTAGTGTGTCTCCACCTAATCGAGTTAACAAACTTGCTCCTTTTAGCGCGGAATCTACAAGGTACTGATCTAGCTCTTCTTCGTCCTTTAGATACCTTTCATCTTTACCTTGTTTTACTTTATATAATGGTGGTTGGGCTATGTAAACATGCCCTCTTGCAACTAACTCATACATTTGCCTAAAGAAAAAAGTTAGCAATAACGTTCTAATATGTGCGCCATCCACGTCGGCATCTGTCATTATTATTATTCGATGATACCTTAGCTTTTCAACATCAAACTCAGGGTGAATTCCAGTCCCAAGCGCTGTTATCAAAGTGACGATTTCTTGTGAAGCAAGAATCTTATCGAGTCTTGCTTTTTCAACATTCAAAATTTTACCTTTTAGTGGCAAAATTGCTTGATTTTTCCTATCTCTTCCCTGCTTTGCTGAACCGCCAGCTGAATCACCCTCCACTAAGTATATTTCACATTGTGCTGGATCTTTTTCTTGGCAATCTGCTAGCTTTCCTGGCAGCCCGAGAGAGTCCATGACTCCTTTTCTCCTAGTCATATCTCTTGCTTTCCTGGCAGCTTCTCTGGCCCTTGCAGCATCCACAATTTTATTACAAATTATCTTAGCATCTTTTGGATGCTCTAATAAAAACTCTGTTAGTTTTTTACCGACCACATCTGAGACGATTGGTTGTACTTCACTTGACACTAACTTGTCTTTTGTTTGAGAGGAAAATTTTGGATCAGGAACCTTAACAGACAAGACGCATACAAGTCCTTCACGCATGTCATCGCCTCCAGTTTCTACTTTTGCTTTTTTTGCCAATTCATTTGATTCTATGTAATTGTTAATTGTTCTAGTAAGTGCTGCTCTTAATCCAGTTAGATGGGTTCCGCCATCTCTTTGAGGAATATTATTTGTAAAACATTGAACATTTTCTCCGTAACTGTCGTTCCATTGCATACTAACCTCAATAGTAACACCGTCTTTTTCACTACTTTCAGCATAAAAAATGTTTTCATGTAGTGTAGATTTAGATCGATTCATGTACTCTACAAAACCCTTTATACCGCCGGAGGTAGCAAAGTTTTCTGTTTTTCCAGACCTATGGTCAATCAGTTCAATGTTGACGCCATTATTTAAAAAAGACAACTCACGAATTCTTTTTGCAAGTAAGTCAAAATGAAAGTCAATATTAGTAAAAGTCTCCGCTGAGGCTAAAAAAGTTACTTCTGTCCCAGTTTTTTCAGTGTCTCCTAAAACTTTTAAGGGGGCTACAATATCGCCTCTTTTAAAAGCAACTTCATGGACCTTTCTATCTCTATAAACTTTCAACTTTAGCCAATCAGATAGAGCATTTACAACAGAAACACCTACGCCATGAAGGCCGCCCGAGACCTTGTAAGAATTCTGATCGAACTTCCCTCCAGCATGCAGCTCTGTCATTACGATTTCTGCTGCTGACCTTTTAAATTCGTCATCTTCTTTAATGTCCGTTGGTATGCCCCGTCCATTGTCAGTAACAGTTATAGAATTATCAGGGTGAATAATCACCCTTATTTCATCACAATGGCCCGCCAAAGACTCATCTATTGCATTATCTAATACTTCAAACACCATATGATGCAAACCACTCCCGTCGGAAGTGTCTCCTATATACATACCAGGCCTTTTCCTTACAGCATCGAGTCCTTTTAATACTTTTATACTTTCTGAATTATATTCGTTAGTATTCGTTTCTTCATTTTTAGCCATAAATTTTTCTTTTTTTAATTAGATGCGCATTGGCATCACAACATACTTATACTTTTCATTGTTTGGAATGGTAACTAAACAACTGCTGCTAGAATCATTGAAAGCAATAGTTAGTTGATCGGATTGAATGTTAGTTAAAACATCAATTAGGTAGGTAACATTAAAACCAATATCAATTTTATCGCCCTTATAATTAATTTCTAACTCCTCCTCTGCTTGTTCATGCTCACTATTGTTACTAACTAACTTTAGGTTATTCCCTTCAATAACCATCCTTATTCCTCTATATTTGTCATTAGATAAAATAGATGCTCTTAGCATGGAGTCCAATAAGAGAGAACGATTAATATTAAATGAGTTTCCATGTCCTTCTGGAATAACCCTGCTGTAGTCAGGAAACTTTCCATCAATCACTTTGGTAATTAAATTGATGTCGCTAAACTTAAAGCCTACTTGATTTTTCGAAAAGCTTATCTCAACTGGGTCTTCTGTATCATTTAATAATTTAACTAATTCAACAATAGTTTTTCTTGGAACAATTACTTGCGCTTGTTGGGTTGGCGTGTTTAAGCTTGTAGAAGTAAAGCTTAGTCTGTGGCCGTCTGTACCAACAATATTAATATTTTTTTCTTTAACCTCTATCAAAAGACCGTTAAGGTAGTAGCGAATATCTTGTTGAGCCATTGCAAAATCAACTTGCTTTAAAAGTGCTTTAAATTCTTTTTGGGATAATTTTAACTCAATGGCCCCATCCACTTCTTTTGTCATAACAGGATAGTCTTGTGGTGGTAGGGTTTGAAGGTTAAAACGACTTTTCTTAGCCTTCACTGTTACTTTAGCTTCTTCGATTTGTATATCTATCTTACTACTTTCTGGGAGGGCTCTAGTAATATCAAAAAGTTTTTTTGCCGATATTGTTATTTGAAACTCTTCTGATAGTTCAGTTTTTACTTGTGTAGAAATTTGCATTTCAAGGTCTGTAGCTGTAAATCTCAAATTTCCTTGCTTGCTTTCTAATAGTAAGTTTGAAAGTATTGGTAACGCATGTCTTTTTTCTACTATTCCTGAGACATTTCCAAGTGGTGTAAGAAGCAATTCTCTGTCAATTTTTATATTCATAGTTTTATAGTTTTTTCTTTATATAAATAATAATAATAATAATAACCTCTGTTTTTCTTTTTTTGTTACTTTTTTCTTTTAAAAATATATAGTTAAGGCATTTTAATACCTATGGTTTTATGTGTAGTTATCTGTGGAGCTAATGTGGATAATATTTTTTAGTAAAACATTTTTTATTTTACTCTTTTTTTATCCACAACTAGTTCACATGTTTTATATTATCCCCTTAAAACTTGAGTTAAAAAACCTAAATCTTGACTGATATTTTGATCGATTAGCCTTAAATTTTCAATTTCATCACAAGCATGCATTATTGTTGTATGATGCCTTCCACCAAAAGCTGCCCCGATTTCAGGGAAACTTAAGTTTGTCAGTTCTCGTGTAAGACTCATTGCAATTTGCCTTGGACGAGAATAGTTCCTAGATCTTTTCTTACTTAAAATTTCAACTATTTTAATTTTATAGTATTCTGCGACAGTTTTTTGAATATTTTCAACACTAACTTGCCTACCTCTAACTGCGATTAAATCTCGTAGAGATTCTTTTGCCAATGTCGTATCAATATTTCGCCCAGTAAAATTTGACATTGCAACAATTCTATTAAGAGCGCCTTCCAATTCTCGTACATTTGATCTTATTTGTTTTGCAACAAAAAAAGCAACATCTTCAGGAAGTTTTACTTTGTTCCCCTCCGCTTTTTTTAATAAAATAGCAACCCTCATTTCTAACTCTGGCGGGTCTATTACTACAGTTAGACCCCAACTGAAACGTGTTCTTAATCGCTCATCGACACCTGGTATTTCTTTTGGGTAGCTGTCACAGGTAATAATAATTTGTTTTTTATTTTCTATTAGCGTGTTGAAAGCGTAAAAAAATTCTTCTTGGGTTCTATTTTTTTTACCAATAAACTGTATATCATCAATTAATAATAAGTCTAAAGAGTGGTAGATTTTCTTGAAGCTATCAAATGCTTTATTTTCATATGCTTTCACAACGTCGTGTACATACCTTTCAGCGTGTAAATACTTGACTTTTGCATCTGGTTGCATTTTTTTTAGGTGATTACCAATTGCATGAATTAAATGTGTTTTGCCTAATCCAACGCCACCGTATATAAACAAAGGATTGTAAGCTGTTCCAGGGTTTTCTGCTATTTGTTTTGCAGCTGCAGCTGCAAGTTGATTTGCTTTTCCCGTTACAAAGTTGTCAAAATTGAATGCTGGATTTAAACCATTTGCTTTTTCCCCAGGGATTTTTAAAGATATATTATTTAATTTTGTTTTTATGTTTTCTGGCGTTTTATTTTTCTCACGAGTTTTATTTTTTACAATATATTCAATAATCGTGCCTTCTATATTTTCTTCCATTAGAATTTGAATTTGGTTCGAAAATTTTTCTTTAACCCATTGGAGAATGAACTGATTCGGTGCAATAATTTGGGCTTTTTTTCCTTCAATATTAAATTCTAAAGGTTTAATCCATGTAGTTAATTGTTGCTTGGTCAGGTCTTTAGAGAACCTATCTAAACATAGAGACCAAAAATTTTCTTTTTTCGTTTTCAAGATTTTTTTATGAAGTTTTATTTTATTATTTGAAATTCATTTTAACTTAATTTTCTTAAGTTATCCACAGGCTTTTTTAAATATATAATGCTGTATAATTCATTGACATAGTTGAGCTGGAAGAGTATTCTTCCGCTTCAAAGTTTATGGATTGGAGCATATAAAATGAAACGTACTTATCAACCATCAAAAATTAAACGTGCAAGGACTCATGGCTTTTTAGTAAGAATGAAGACAAGGGGTGGACGAAATGTCATCGCTTCTAGAAGGGCTAAAGGAAGAGTTCGTTTAGGGATTTAATTTATTCTATCGAGGTATTAAATTGTTAAAATTATGTAACGCAGAAGATTTTACTGCTGTTTTTAATTTTAGAAAAAGATTATCTTCCTCTCATATATATTTTCATTATTCACCTAATTCAAAATCTTACCCTCGGTTAGGTTTTGTTATCAGTACCAAAGTTGAAAAATTATCAGTAAGAAGAAATTATATGCGTCGTTTACTACGTGAAATTTTAAGACAAGAACTTTCCTCGAAAACATCCCTTGACATCGTTGTTAGGGTTCACAAAACGTTTTCTAAAGAAAATTTAAATCAAATTGATATTGAAATAAAAAATTTAATTAAAGGCCTTCCATCATGAAATTTCTTTTAATTTTATTAATTAAGTTTTATCAAATATGTTTAAGCCCTTTTTTTGTTTCAAGATGTAGGTATACACCCACCTGTTCGATGTATACAATTGGTTGTTTAGAAAAGTACGGCGCTATTAAAGGTTTCTGGTTAGGGCTAAAAAGAGTCATTAGATGTCGACCTGGTTCCGGTTCTAGATTTGATCCGGTACCATAATCATAATAATTTAGGAAGAGCATGGATACAAAACGTTTAATTTTATTTGTTATTTTCTCATTTTCTTTAATGTTGCTTTGGGATTCATTTCAAAAACAGAATCCAGATATTAAGCAGATTGTTAGCGAAGACGAAAGTTTACCTCAGATTTCAAAAGATTTTGCTTCTGAGACTGACTTACCCCAAACCGCAGCCAAGTTTTCATTAAACTCAGGCGATTCAATAAAAATAAATACTGACTTATTAACATTGAATATCAATACCGTTGGTGGCGATATACGTGAACTTAAGTTTAATCAGCATCAAGCTGCTGAAGATAAAAGTAAGTACTTATTAATGACAGATCTGGGAAATCCTTTATTTTATGTAGCTCAATCTGGCTTATTGGGCAATGCTCTTCCTACTCATAAATCTGAATTTACTACACCACAGAAATCCTATCAAATGAACTCTGACACATTGACAGTTCCACTTGTATTTGAGAATAAAAATGTGCAAGTAAAAAAAGTATTTGAGTTTAATAGAAACAGCTATCTTATAAAAACAACCTTTGAAATATTAAAC
>Ga0209710_1001309_pt1 | contig 19469 bp, 15 predicted proteins | sample ArcticOcean_MG_C_5_FD_187436 | JGI IMG/M metagenome (GOLD analysis project Ga0209710, IMG submission 187436) | Marine microbial communities from western Arctic Ocean - ArcticOcean_MG_CB4_138 (SPAdes) (version 2) | ecosystem: Environmental > Aquatic > Marine > Oceanic | place: Arctic Ocean...
TTTCTGTATATAATATTTTAGATGAATTCCACTCACCTGCAGGATTTAATTGTTTTTTGCTTAAATCAGCTTCATGCATTGCATAATTAGCACCAGCTTTTTGCCATTCTTCGAGCTTAGCGTTATTAATTTCTTCCCATCCTAAATCATCAATTAACTGATACTCCGGTGAAATAGCATATGGAGCTTGAAAACCTTCTTGAACGTTATAAAAAACTCCACTATTTCCTCCTTTGGGAAGTTTCCATTCTAAGTATAATTCAAAATACTCAAACTCTTCTTTATAATATATGATATCTCCTCCTCCGATCCATTCTTCTTCAAGCTTTAAATCAGTATCAAATGTTAATTCTCCATCAACAGCGGCCCATTTTTGAGGTATTTCTTTTCCGTTGTAAGCTCTCCATCCATCAGTTGACTTTCCATCAAATAAATCAATCCATTCTGATTCGTTTTTTTCACAAGAAATAATGAAAAACAATAGTATAATTAAAATATATTTTAAATTTTTCATGATCAGATTTTATATGTTTCTTTTATTTTTTTTATTAGCATTATTTCAGATAAAAACTGCCAATCAAAATTTAGAGTTTGGTTGGCCGGATGATGATGGTGATCTTGATCTAAAACATAATCTTTAGGCTTATTTAATATTCTAGTTTTCGAATAGATATTTTCAAATTTATTTCTCATAATATTAAACTCATTTTCAATATCTTCTATATGTTTTAAGTCTGAATCAAGATCAACTTTTTCTAATTTTAATATAGTATTAGACGAGAATTTAGTAAGCTCGTTAACCTGACTGTATATCTCTAGTAAATATAAGTTTTCAGATTCTCGTTCAATTAAATTATTAATAACCGTTTCTACTTTATTGGAGATTTCTAAAGATTTTTTAGCCTTATTAATTCTAGTTTGATGTTTCTTAGACCATTCACCTTTTTTATTTAAGTCAGGCAAATCAATAATATCAGTTTCTAATGGGTTTAGCTTTTTAGAAAGTCCGGGTCTCCATCCATTCTCAGAAAGCAGCATATTAAGCCATATTCCCACTGGTTCATCTAGTAAATCAATAAATGCATAACTATCATCTTCAAACTGAGATCCAAAATTTTTATACCTAAATAATTTTTTAAATTCTTCAATTGGCAAACTATTTCCAGACCAACTATATTGTGCAAAAGCTGCAATCCCTCTTTTATAAAGTTCAAAATGAGGAGAATCATCATCCCATAAGGTTAATAGTAACCCGTCTAAATCTTTTTCAATAGAACTTAATGCGAATGATTTTATTTGAGAAATATTACTATTATTTTGAGGCATTAATGTCCATCTGGTCTGACCAGCAGTAGCACCCATTACGGTTAATTTGTTTTTTGAATACCAGTCCATGGCTTTTAAATTACCGTAAGTATCTGATTTTTGATAATTCCATCTCATATAAACTGCATTTTTTGGAAATTTTTCAATAAAATTCATCAGATTAATTTCATTTTTTTTCCAAATTTCATCGACCTCATCTTTGGATATTTTATCATCAAACATAGGATTATAAACTCCAGCGTGCTTAAGGGGCATATCATCCCAAAAAATTGGAATTCTATCGTGTTTTTCAGCAAATTCACATACTTTGTTAAGCCATATTAAATTTAACTCCAGTTCAGTTTTGTTGTCTCTTTCAACCAAGTTAACCTCATCGCCTCCAATATGTAAATATTTTCCATGTGGAGTCGCTTTAATAGCATCTAAATAAAGATCAAATTGTAATGCGTATGTTTCAGGTTTTAATGGATTAAAAGCCCAATCGCTTTCTGGCCTGTCCCTTAAATGAATGTTTACATCATGCTTTAAAATAAACGAAGCATGTCCTAATCCTTGAACAAGAGGATTTATTATAATATTTCTTGATTTTGCATAATCACTTAAACCTGCCCACCACTCAATTGAGAAGGAATCTGAAGAACCTATTTCTGGTCTTGATTCGTATTTAAGTTTATCTTCAAGTTCAACTATTATTCCATTAATTTTTAATTTGGCCAAATGATTAATTAAATCAAAATAATAAGATTTTTTTTCAGTGTGGTGTTTCAAATCTAAGTGAATAGGCCTGAAATCTAAAGAGGGTTGATCCTTGATATTTAAAATAGGAACATCTGTTTTTTCATCGATTGCATTTTCTAAAATTTGATCAAGAGTTATAAAAGCATAAAATAAACCGGCTTTATCCTTAGCAGTAATAAATATTTTTTCTTTCTCAATATTTAGAATGTAGCCTTCACTTTTAAGATCTATTTTATTATCAATTTTAAAATTTATTAGGGCATTTTGAAGATCACCAAAAGTTATGTTTTTTAAATATCCGTACGTTATGGGAATTTTATCATTTTCAGATGAATATGCATACTCAATATCGTTTGGATTAATATTTGAAAAATCATTATTATCTCCAAAGGTCTCAATAGACGGAATGATGTTTAAGTAATTATTTGTGCTTGTTTTAGAATTACAAGAAATAATAAACACCATTAATAGTAAAAACCTCATTATTTAAATTTAATAATTATAATACCGTATACCAAATAAGTAATAGGCTTAAAACAAAAAAAGCTTCCCAAAAGGAAAGCTCTTCATCGGTTCTCTACAAACCTCCTGCAAAAAGCAGGTAACACAACGATTGCAAATATATACTTTTGTTTGTTAACTATTAAAAAACAAACTGAATTAATAAAATTGTCATAATTTAAATTAATAAAACATTTTTATGAAAAGCTATAGACTGATTTTATTTATTGGCATTTTATTCTTTATAAACATTCCAATTTACGCTCAACAAAACACATTTAAAGTTATGGCTTGGAATATTTTTCATGGTGGAAATGATATTGAAAATGGACCTGAAAACGTTGCCAAAATAATTAAAGAAATAAATCCGGATATAATTTTAATGGTAGAGACATATGGTTCTGGTCCATTTATTGCGGATTTTTTAAAATATAATTTTCACCTGATTGCATCTAAAGAAACTCCACTTAATGATAAATCAGTCAATTTATCTATTTATTCAAGGTATCCTTTTGGAAAAAGAATAGACACAAAACTTCCGTTTTATTTGGGTGGAATTGAAATTCCTATAAACGGAAAGACTATACGTTTCTTTTCAAATTGGTTTCATTATTTACCATGGGATAATGAGCCTGAAAAAATGGGAAAAACAGTTGAAGAATTATTAGAATGGGAACAAAGTGGAGCAAGATTTGAAATGTTGAAAAAAGTTCTTCCTTATCTAAAAAAATATTCGCAGGAAACAGATTCCATTCCAATGGTTTTTGGAGGAGATATGAACTCATTATCACATTTAGACTGGACTAAAAAAACAAAAAATATTCACAATAACATGATTGTTCCGTGGGGTGCAACTAAAATTTTAGATGACTTAGGGTTGATTGATTCCTACAGAAAAGAAAACCCGAATCCAAAAACTCATCCTGGTATTACATGGGATAAAAAAGGAAGGAAAGACTCTCACAGAATTGATTATATTTTCTATAAAGGAAAATCTATTAAATCTATTAAATCAAAATCTTACAACGCTTTTTTTAATGAACCGATAATTATAAATAATAAAAAAATTATTTACCCATCCGATCATGGAATTGTTGTCACAACATTTAAACTGAGATAATCTATTAAATAATGAAGAGAAGAAATTTTATAATTAATGCTTTAAAGGGGAGTGTTTTAGCTTCAATTCCATTGTCATTGTCATCATTTAATATAAAGAATACTAGATTGAAGATCGGTATAGTTTCTGATGTTCATCAAGATATAATTCATGATGGAGTTTCAAGATTAAGTTTGTTTATAAGTGAAATGAAAAAAAGAAAACCTGATTTTATCATTCAATTAGGAGATTTTTCTCTTCCCAGGAAACAAAACCAACTCTTTATTGAAAAATGGAATTCTTTTAATGGGCCCAAATATCATGTTCTCGGAAATCATGATATGAGAGATTTTGGATATAAAAAAGAAGAAACTATGAGATGGTGGGAAATGCAGAAAAGGTATTATTCGTTCGATCTAAATGGTTTTCATTTTATTGTATTAGATGGCAACGACGAAAATCCTAAGCCATGGAACGGATATCACAGGTATATTGGAACAAAACAACAACTTTGGTTAAAAAATGATTTAAAAAAAACTTTAAAGCCCACAATATTATTTAGTCACCAAAGCCTTGAAGCCAAGGGAGGCGTAGCTAATCGAAAAGAAATTAGAACTATTATAGAGAATTATACAACTAAAAGTGGACATCCAAAGGTTGTTGCATGTCTCAGTGGCCATCACCACACAGATTATTTAAAATCAATAAATAAAATTCCCTACATTCAAATAAATAGTATGTCATACAAATGGGTAGGAGATAAGTATAAATACACCCGATTTTCAAAACAAATTGAAGAAAATTTTCCTAATCTAGATAAAACTTGCCCCTATAAAGAACCTTTGTATACAGTATTAACTTTAGATTCAGAACAGGAAGTGTTACATCTTGAAGGAAAAAAAACTTCATTTATTAATCCAACACCAAATGAATTAAAAATCCCCGGAGCTGAAAAAATGAATCCTACAATAACTGAAAGGAATCTTAAAATTTAATTTATAGCCAAGGTTAGTTTTTCAGGCCCATATCTAACAACGTCTGTTACTGGAAGATTAGTTATAAACTCTAGAGATTCAATAGCTTTTTTAGCTTCAAATGAATCAAGTTTATATGTGTTTAAAGAAATTCCAACAACTTTAGCATTAGGATAACTTCCACAGGCACTTGCTAAATCTTCGTAAAGTTTAATAACATTATTTATATCTGGAATTTTAATATGCTTATAATCTCTTAATGTTATAAAATCCGCACGATGACAAAGAATCATGTGAGTTGTACAACTCCCTCTTATTAAAGGTAAACTTGCCGTACTTCCTGGATTTAATAATGAACCCTGCCCCTCGATAAAAATCCAATCACTATTCTGATTTGTTAAAATCATGTGTTCAACTGCACCGCATGCATGATCAACTTTGTAAGCATCTAAAGGGATCCCCTCACCTGTTATTGTTATTCCAATCTGGCCTGTTGCTATAAATGAACTATTTATTTTTTTTTCTATTGCCCATTTATGCATTTCTAAACTTGTTGTCATTTTACCAACAGCCATATCAGTACCCACACACAAAATTCTTTTATTTTTTAATTTAGCTGCTTTACCGCTAGCTATTTTAGGAACAAATTGTGGGACTCTAACATCCCATATCCATTGATTATTTCTAAGTGAATTCTTATATTTTGATAATAAGGTGTCATGAAGACCATTAATTATTGAAAGGTTTTTTGATATTGCACTTTCTATAACTTTAAACCACGCTTCTGGAATTTTACCCCCTGAGGGAGCTATTCCTAATATAAGGACTTCTGCTCCATTTAAGACTGCAGCATCAAGAGTGCTAACTATAGGTACACTCCTTTCAATAGAGTTAAATTCATTTGTGTTTTTACCATTATTTTTTGAATCAATAACAGCCACAATTTGATTAGACAAATACCTCAGTACTCCAATACCCATTTTTCCATAATCTGTTGAAAAATGGCCCTCTAAATAAATTGCAACCTTATGGTTTTCTTTTAACATAAATGTTAATTTTTTAGATGTGCTCCATGGCCAAAATTATTGCTAGGCATTGTGATTCCTTTAGTCATTGAAGCTCCCCACGATGGATCAGGATTTAAGTTATAGTGTGAGTCTAAATCAATATGGTCTATTTGACCTGAAATTGAAGCTGCTGCTGAAATAGAAATTGATGATTCGCTCATGCAGCCTATCATAGTTTCTAATTCAAATGCTTTTGCAGTCGACAACACTCTTAATCCTTCTGTAATACCACCACATTTCATTAATTTTAGATTTACACCATCAACACAATCGTGATATTTTGAAATATCACTTGATGATCTACAAGATTCATCAACAAATATTGGAAGTGACCTACTTTGATATAAGGTCTTTAATTCTTTTTCATTTCCTTCTACCAAAGGTTGCTCAACATAATCACAATTTTTATCTGATAACCAATCAATCATGTATTTAGCATTTTCTGTACTCCATCCTCCGTTAGCATCAACTCTTAAACTTAGGCCGTACCCTTTTGTACTTTCAAGAACTTGTTTATACATTGCTTTGTCAGCCTCGAGTCCCAAAGGAGATCCTAACTTAACTTTAAGAAATTTTGTAGATGCATTTTCAAATAATAGAGGAATTCTTTGTTTAACAGATTCAGGACTCATTATACCAATTGTAAGAGATGTCATTGATTTGGGTAATGGCAATCCTAAAAGTTCATTTAAAGGTAGTTTTGCTTTTTTAGCTTTTAAATCCCACAAAGCAATATCTAATCCAGCATAAGCAGAAGGTGAAATTTTCATGTCATGAGCTATGCTTTCAATTTCATAAATTGATTTATCCTTAATTCCAACTTTAATTAATTTATTAAGTTGTGAGATGACCTCTTCCGTATTTTCAGCACCTTCTGATTTCCCTGGGCATGATTCTCCCCATGCAACTAAACCTTCATCTTCAATTTTAATAAATACATTATGAGTATCTCCACTGATTCCTCTGCTTATAGCAAGAGGGAATCTTTTTTTTAACATCACTTTTCTAAAACTTATTTTCATTACATTCTAATTTAATTAAATTTTTAATAGTAATGAAATAAAACAAAAAATCCCCCAAATTGGAGGATGATTTTGCGGTCTGGACGGGACTCGAACCCGCGACCCCCTGCGTGACAGGCAGGTATTCTAACCAGCTGAACTACCAGACCTAGATTAGCGAATGCAAATATACACTGCATTTTTAATTACGCAAACAAATAGAAGTAATACTATAGTAATGCGTCTATACTTTCCGTGTAAACATTTTTTGGAGATACACCAACTTGACGATTTACTAATTCTCCATCTTTAAAAACTAATACAGTTGGAATATTTCTAACTCCAAACTTTGCAGCGAATTCTTGATTAGAATCTACATCTAATTTACCTACAACTGCTTTTCCTTCATAGTCCTTACTAACTTCTTCGATAATTGGTCCAAGCATTCTACATGGCCCACACCATTCTGCCCAAAAATCAACCATTACTGGTTTTGATGACTTTAAGACTAATTCATCAAAATTTGCATCTGTTATTTCTAATGCCATATTCTTTGTTTTAATTTAATTTTTTAAAATTTAAAATTAGCTAAACATATATTACTATTCAAATTATACATACTTTATTTAAATAACTATAATTTGTTTTTAAAATACATATCTAAGTTAAGCGTATCACCCATTTCTTTTTGAAGAACAGTTAGTTCTTTGTATAAATCTTTTACCTTAAGTTTATATTTAGAGATATCTGCTAGATTATTAATTTCATACGGATCCTGATTTAAATCGTATAATTCAATTCTTTTATTTTTTGGAAACAACATTAGTTTATAACCATCCTTTCTAATCATTCTTTGAAAATCAAAATAATTTTCATTACAACATCCAAATGTTCCATATATAGCATCATGAGTTTTATTATTGTCCTTATTAGTAATTAGATTATAAAAACTTTTAAAATCAATATGATTAGGAATAGAAATATTCGCTAAATCTAAAGTTGTTGGAACAATATCTTGAAGATAAATGTCTTGGCTATAAACAGATCCTTTTTTAATATTAGGACCATTAATTATCATAGGAACTCTTATACTGTGATCATATAAACTTTGTTTACCTAATAATCCGTGCTGACCAACAGCCAAACCGTGATCTGATGTGAAAATGATGTATGTGTTGTCTAACATATTCTGAGTTTCCAAATGAGAAACTATTTTACCAACTTGTTCATCTAAATGGCTAATTACAGCATAATACTCTTGGATGTGTTTCTTGACTGCGTATTTAGATCTTGGATACGGAGCTAATGCTTCGTCTCTAACACCAGGTTCATTTCCGATTTCCTTCCAAAATGGATGTTGAGGAGAATAATTAGGTGGTAATTTTATTTGATTAATAGGATACATTTCAAGGAATTGCTTAGGCGCTTGTCTAGGATCGTGAGGAGCATTGAATGCTAAATACATAAAGAAAGGATCATCAGTTTTTTTTGAATCCTCTATTAAATTTATGGCATCATCCGCAAGAACTTCACTCCAATGTTTACCACCTTCCCAAAATCCACCTTGTAAAGTATCGCTGGATTCCCAAGAATTATCATTTTCATTGACTGGCCTTCCATACCCACCCGGCATATACTTATCTAATTCCGAAACATCTCCAGATTCTTTTTTCCAAACTCGTAATTTTTTTCCAAATAAACCTCTATTATCATCTGGCATACCTGGACGTTTATTTACAACAACGTCAAAAACTTTTTCCACAGGAAGTTGAATATGCCATTTACCTGTCATGTAAGTTTTATAACCGTTTTTTTTTAAAATTTTAGGCCAAGATTCACCAATTAAAACAGATTGGTTTTTAGAGGAGATCTGAGAATTAATTTGAATATTAGTTGGTGAATTAAATGCTTCTTTTGCTCTCCAAACAGATTTGCCAGATATAATCATTGACCTAGAAGCTACACAAATAGCCCCGTGCCAAGCTCCCATGTTATAGGTATTAGAAAAAACAGCTCCATTTTTAACAAGCTTATCTAAATTTGGAGTAATAACCTGATTATCTCCAATTAAACCAACAGTATCAAACCTTTGATCATCTGTGTAAATAAAAATAAAATTAGGTTTTTCGACTTCACTTTTACATGAAAAGAATAAACTTGCTATTAAACCTACAATAATTAAATTTTTCATTCAGTTTTTTAAGATAATTTAAAATGTAATTTCTTCTCTTTAATTTTAGATATCAGTTCTTCATTAATAGATACTTTAAAGTTTTCACTTAGCATTGTAAGTTTAATTTTTTCTTCGTTTTCAAAGAAAGAAAATTCAAGTTGATTTTTACCTTTATATTTTTTAAATAAAGTTGTAATGTCTTCTAATTTACTGTCATCTAAATCGTTAATATTTAGTTGTATTGTTAATTTTTTTGAATTTTTTTCTAGAGTATCTTGGAGTTGCTGAAATGATAAAAAACTAATTCTAGGATCGCCTGTCTTTCCTGTATCTCTATTTCTCCATCCCTCTTTCACTATCAATCTTAGATAAATAAAATTACTCTCAAAAAGAAAATGTTTAAACTTTAAATATTCTTCTCCAAAAATTCTAAAATCATAGGAATCTGTAAAATCTTCAACAGTAAATCTTGCCCATCCTTTACCATTTTTCGAAATTCTATGCTCGACCTCTCCAATTATCCCCCCAATTCTCAGTTCTTTATTAATTAAAAGATTTAAATCTTTCAAAATATCAAGAGGAGCATTACAAAAATGCTTTATTGGAGTTTTAAAATCATCTAAAGGATGACCAGAAATATAGATTCCGACTACTTCTTTTTCTAGTTTTAATTCTTCTAAATTAGGCCATGGATCACAGTGAGGTATATTTGGTTCTTGTAATTGAACTTCATCAGAATTTTCAAAAAGACTAACCTGTGCAGAGTTCTTATTTTCTTGAAATTTAGCCCCAAACTTTAAAGCCTTTTCGATAAAAGTAACTCCATCTCCATTATCCAGTAAGTATTGTGACCTGTTCACTCCTTTAAATGAATCAAAACCACCTGCATAAACTAAACTGTCAAATGCTTTTTTATTTGCAGACCTTAAATCTATAGTCTTAGTTAAATCAAAAATAGAATTGTATCTCTTTTCTTTTCTTCCCTCTATTATTGTTTTAACAGCCCCGGAACCAACGCCTTTCACTGCTCCCATTCCAAATCTAATAGCATTATTATCGTTTACAGTAAATTTATAAAACGACTCATTTACATCTGGACCTAGTACTTTAATTGACATTCTTTTACATTCTTCCATAAAGAAACTCACTTGCTTAATGTCATTCATATTGTTTGACAAAACTGCAGCCATATATTCAGCAGGATAATGAGATTTTAAATACGCTGTTTGATATGCAATTAAAGCATAACATGTAGAGTGTGACTTATTAAATGCGTAGGATGCAAACGCCTCCCAATCTTTCCAAATTTTCTCAAGTATTTCTCTTTCAAACCCATTTGATTCTCCTCCGTCTAAAAACTTTGGTTTTAGTTTACTCAGTAATTCAAAGATTTTTTTACCCATTGCTTTTCTAAGAAGATCAGCATCACCCTTTGAAAAATTTGCAAGTTTTTGAGACAACTGCATTACCTGCTCTTGATATACAGTAATTCCATATGTTTCTTTTAAAAACTCTTCCATAACAGGAATATCATAGGTTATATCTTCTTTTCCGTTTTTTCTATTAACAAAAGAAGGTATATATTCAAGTGGTCCGGGTCTATACAAGGCATTCATTGCAATTAAATCTTCAAAAACAGTAGGTTTTAAGTCTCTCAAATACTTCTGCATTCCCGCACTTTCATATTGAAAGACACCAACTGTTTCTCCTTTTTGAAAAAGTTCATATGTTGTTGAATCATCTAAAGGAATCGTATCTATATTGATGTCGATATCATGTTTATACTTAATTAACTTAACGGTATCCTTAATTAGAGTTAATGTTTTTAAGCCTAAAAAATCCATTTTTAATAATCCTGCACTCTCAACTACAGAATTATCATATTGAGTAACAAATAAATCCGAGTCTTTAGCTGTTGCTATTGGAACAAAATTGGTGATATCGTCAGGTGTAATGATTATTCCGCAAGCATGAGTTCCTACGTTCCTAAGACTTCCTTCTAAAATTCTAGCCTGATTTATGGTTTCCGCTTGTAGATCATCTCCTTCTGAAAGAGACTTAAGTTCTAACACATTTGAAAAATCTTCTGATCTTAAATCGTTATTTAATTTTTTCTCATCCTTTTCAAAAATATCTTTCAATTTTAAGTTAGGAATAAGTTTAGCTATTCTGTCAGCATCTCCAAGTGACAAATCTAAAACTCTAGCAGTATCTCTAATCGAAGATTTAGCAGCCATCTTACCATATGTAATTATTTGAGCTACTTGATTGGCACCATATTTTTCTATAACATATTCGATTACTCTTCCCCTTCCTTCATCATCAAAATCAATATCTATATCAGGCATACTAACCCTGTCAGGATTTAAAAATCTCTCAAAAAGCAAGTCGTACTTAATAGGGTCTATTTTAGTTATTCCTAAACAATAAGCAACTACAGAGCCTGCAGCTGATCCTCGACCTGGGCCAACAGAAACACCCATTTCGATTGCTGCCTTGATCAAATCTTGAACTATTAAAAAATATCCTGGATATCCAGAATTTTTAATAACGTTGAGTTCAAATAAAATTCTTTCTTCCAAGTCCTTGCCTAACTCTTTATAATGAGTTTTTACTCCTTCGAAAGTTAGAAATTTTAAATACTCATTTTCTAAATCATTACCTGAATCTGATACAAAATCTTCAGGTATTGTAAATTTTGGAAGTAAAACATCTCTAGCTAATTCGTAAACTTCAATTTTATCAACTATTTCAGAAATATTATCAAAAAACTTTGGATGATCTTTGAATAAAAACTTCATTTCATTTGAAGTTTTAAAATAATACTCTTGATTTGGTAATCCATACCTAAACCCACGTCCTCTTCCAATTGGAGTTGCTTGTTTTTCTCCATCTTTCACACAAAGTAAAATATCATGTGCATTAGCATCTTCTTTGTTTAAATAAAATGAATTATTTGTTGGAACTACCTTAATATTATGCTTGGATGAAAATTCGAGTAAATTTTCATTAACTCTTTTTTCATCTTCTTGACCATGCCTCATCATTTCCAAGTAAAAATCTTTATCAAATAAGTTTTTCCAATACAATAGTGCTTCCTCGGCTTGAGACTCACCAATATTTAATAATTTACTGGCAATTTCACCATGCATATTTCCTGAAATAACAATAAGATCATCCTTATATTTCTCAACCACATCCCTATCAACTCTAGGCACATAGTAAAAGCCTTCAGTAAATCCAATAGAACACATTTTAGATAAGTTTTTATAACCATTTTTGTTCTTAGCAAGAAAAACTATCTGATAGCCATCATCTCTGTTGGATTTATCTTTATGATTGGAACAAACATTAAGTTCACAACCTATTATTGGTTTAATTTTTGTGTCAGTTGAATCTGATGATATAGAATTGTTATAACTCTTAATAGCCTTTATAAAATGAAAACAACCCATCATATTTCCTCTGTCGGTAATGGCAATTGCAGGCATATTACTTTCAGCTGCTTTTTGAACAAGATTTGCAATTCTCGATGTAGATTGTAAAACAGAAAATTGAGTGTTATTATGCAAATGAGAAAAAGGAGCTAATAGTAATTCATCAGGTATTGAATCAATTATTTTTTTATCAACTGTATTTTCTTTGGAAGCTTTCTTATTAACTTTTTCGGATTCTTTTTTTAAGTTAAGGTGTTTTATTCCAAAAAGAGGAACTTTAGATTCGTTATAAGATCTCAATCCCTCTGATAATTCTGGATATCCTTTAAAGACTGATTGATTAATAGTCCCAATTCTAACTAATTCAAAAAACACCCTTGCCGTTGCTTCTACATCAGCAGATGCGTTATGCGCCTCACTAAAGCTGTCATCGAAAAGAAATGAATATATTTCTATTAAAGTAGGGAACTTGAATTTACCTCCTCTTCCACCTGGAATTTTACACACATTTGCTGTTAATTCGGTACAAGTATCTAGAATGTCTTTGTCAAGTAAACTAACAGCTGAATTTATCCTTAATAATTCGGCGCCAATAATATTTAAATCAAATTTTACATTATGTCCAATTAAAAAACCTGATTTATTAAGATCTAGAATAAATTTACCAAGTACATTAACTAAATCATCTCCAATTTTATTTGCTAAAGCAGTTGATATACCATGTATTTTTTCAGATTCATATGGAATATTATAATTATCTGGTTTTATTAAATAACTATGGCTTGATATTAAAACACCCTTGGAATCATGTAATTGCCAAGCAAGTTGGACACACCTTGGCCAATTGTCTGAATCAGAAAGTGGAGCATTCCATTTTTTGGGTAAACCAGTAGTCTCAGTATCAAAAACTAAATACATCTATATTATCTATTTTAAGCATTTAAAAATAACCATCTTTTATATTAAATCTAAAAGTATTTAAGTAAGTTATTAACTCTGTATATTTTAAAAATTAAGATTTGTCAGTCTAAAAAAATAAATTACATTTGCACCTCATTAATAACCGGGGTTTAGTACCTCATAAATTTAATTTGATATGTCAGTAAAAATAAGACTTCAGAGACACGGTAAAAAAAACAAACCATTTTATTGGATAGTTGCAGCAGATGCTAGAGCTAAAAGAGATGGTCGTTACCTTCAAAAATTAGGAACTTATAATCCAAACACTAATCCAGCAACTGTCAATTTAGATATGGATAAAGCTGTTAAATGGTTACAATTTGGAGCTCAACCTACAGATACTGCAAGAAATATTTTATCATATAAAGGAGCCTTAATGAAAAATCATTTGAAAAATGGTGTTAGAAAAGGAGCCTTAACCGAAGAACAAGTTGAAGAAAAATTTCAAGAGTGGTTAAATGAAAAATCTTCATCAATTGATAGCAAAAAATCATCTTTAGATAAAGAAACTGAATTACTAAAGAAAAAAGCCCTAGATCTTGAAAAAGAGGTAAGTGCTAAAAGAAAAGCAAAAGCTGAAGAAGCATTAGCTGCTGAAGAAGTACCTGCTGCTGAAGAAGCACCTGCTGTTGAAGAAGCACCTGCTGCTGAAGAAGCGCCTGCTGCTGAAGAAGCACCTGCTGCTGAAGAAGCGCCTGCTGCCGAAGAAGCGCCTGCTGCTGAAGAAGCACCTGCTGCTGAAGAAGCGCCTGCTGCTGAAGAAGCACCTGCTGTTGAAGAAGCACCAGCACCAGCACCTGCTGTTGAAGAAGCACCTGCTGCTAAAGAAGCGCCTGCTACTGAAGAAGCACCTGCAAAAAAAGAATAAATAATTTTTCCCATATTTTTGTACGATGAAAAAACAAGATTGCTTTTATCTTGGAAAGATCGTTTCTAAATTTAGTTTTAAAGGTGAAATACTTTTAAAATTAGATTCTGACGAAATAGATTTTAAAAAATTAAAAACAATTTTTTTAGATATTGACGGTACAATAGTTCCTTATTCAATAGATAATATTAAGCTTCATAAATCAAGTCTATTAAGAATTAGATTTGAAAACATAGATAACGAAGAAAAAGCAAATAAAATTCTTAAAATTAAAACCTATCTTCCAATCAAAGATTTACCCAAATTAAATGGTAACAAGTTTTATTATCATGAAATAATAAATTTCACAGTATTAGATTTAAGTTTGGGGGAAATTGGAAAAGTTATAAAAGTAAATGATCAAACGTCTCAACCAATTATTGTTGTATCTAATAAAGCTAATGAAATTATGATTCCATTGGTAGACGATTTTATAATTGAACTTAACAGAACTGAAAAAACTTTGACTTTTGACTTGCCAGAAGGATTAACAACTTTATAAATTAAAAAATGATCGACACGAAAATTAGAATTAATAAATATTTAAGTCAAGCTGGATTTTGTTCAAGAAGAGAAGCAGATAAGTATATTACCGATGAAAGGGTTACAATTAACGGAGTAATTGCTAAAATGGGTGAAAAAATTGATCTAGAGGATGATACTATTGCGGTTGATGGAGAAAAGATTTCAAAAAAACAAAACAAAAAAATTTATATAATATTAAATAAACCCAAAGGAATAGTTTGTACGACAGATGCAGGGGTTGAAAAAGATAATATTATAGATTATATAAATCATCCCAAAAGAATTTTTCCTATTGGAAGATTAGACAAAACTTCTGAAGGTCTTATTTTTTTAACAAATGATGGAGATATAGTAAACAAAATACTTCGAGCTAAAAACAAACATGAAAAAGAATATCATGTTACTGTTGATAAGCCAATTGACCATGACTTTATAAAGCAAATGAGTAAAGGAATTCCGATATTAAATACCGTAACTAGACCATGTGAGGTCAAATTAATTAAAGACCAAGAATTTAAGATCATTCTTACTCAAGGAATGAATAGGCAAATTAGAAGAATGTGTGAATATCTAGGCTATAGAGTCAAAAGATTAAATAGAATTAGAATAATGAATATCAAGCTAGATATTAGAGTAGGAGAATGGAGGTATTTTAGTGAATCTGAATTATCTGAATTAAAAGTATTATTATCAAACTCTTCAACTAATTATGCTAAAAAATAAAATACTATTAGTTTTAATTTTTCAAGGATTTTTTGGCTTTTCGCAAAACTCTTTGAATGATAGTATTAGGCTAAAAGAAGTTATTGTTTCTATCACAAAAATAAAGGAAAACATTAAAAACTCTCCTTTTGCAATTTCATCAAAAAGCTTTTCAAAATTTCAAACCTCAGCTAAACAATTTTATTTAAGTGAATATATTGAAAGTGTTCCTGGAGTCTTTATTTCAAATGATAATAATTTTGCACAAGACTCAAGAATATCAATTAGAGGATTTGGATCTAGAGCAAACTTTGGAATAAGAGGAATAAAATTAATTGTCGATGGCGTTCCAGAAACTACACCTGACGGACAGTCTCAAATAGATAATTTAAACTTAGAAATAATAGAAAAAATTGAAATAATAAGAGGAACCAGCTCTTCTTTATATGGTAATTCATCGGCAGGAGTTATAAGAATTCAATCTATTTCCGAATTTGATAAAAATTTTACAAAAATCGGATATGCATTAGGCTCTAATAATCAAGAAAAAAAACAAGCATTGGTTGGTGTAAAAAGTAATGAAACGTATTATACTTTTTTAGTAAGTGAAACAAAAGGGGATGGATATAGGGATTTTGGAGATTTTAAAAACTCTAATTTAAATTTTAGAGTTAAGAAAAATATCTCTAAAGATTCATGGCTGAGTTTTAATTTTAATATAGTTGACAGTCCATATTCAAATGATCCGGGCGGGTTAAAAATAGAGGAAGTAAATCTGAATAGAGAACAAGCACGTGAGCGTAATTTACAATACAATACCAGCGAAGAAATAAATCACTACAAAGTTAGCTCAAGCTTTAATAAAAAAATAAATGAAAAATTATCATTTTCAACATATGCTTTTATTTCAAACAGGAATTTTAATGGCAAAATCCCTGTAAAAAACGGAGGAGCTATAGATTTAAAAAGAAAATACTGGGGATTTGGCGGAAGCTTTCTTTTTAAATCAAAACTTAAAACTCAAATAGGTTTTGATATTGGAAATCAAAATGACAGAAGAAAAAGATATAACAATGATATTGGAATTATTGGGGAACAAGTTTTAGATCAAAATGAAAAATTTTCGAACCTTGGAATCTATTTAGTAAATAACTATAATTTAAACCGCTTATCAATTAGCTCAGGATTAAGGTATGACACAAACAAAGTAAAGTTAGAGGATTTGTTTTTTTCTGATGGAGATTCTTCAGGAAATATAACATTGAATTCTTTCAATCCTAGCCTTGGACTTAACTACAAGTTGAATAAAAAAAGTAGAGTATTTATTAATACTAGTAGCGGATTTGAAACGCCAACATTAAATGAATTTAGCTCTTCTCCAATTGGAACTGGATTTAATAAAAATTTAAAATCTCAAATAAATATGGGTTTTGAATTAGGATTCTCATTATTTGATACACAAAAAAAATCAAATATTGATTTAGTCTATTTTAAATCAATTACCAATGATGAAATTCTTTCTTATGAAGATGAAAAATTTCCAAATCAAAAATTCTATAATAATGCTGGTAAAACAGAAAGGAATGGGATAGAAATCACAGGTTTTTACACACTTAATCGAACTGTTATAAGTTCTTCATATTCATTAGGAGACTATGTTTTTAAAGAATTTTTTGAAAATAACTTTAATTATAAAGGCAATAAAATACCTGGAATCCCTAATGATATTTTCACTTTAAGTATTGAGCATAAAACTATAAATGAACTTTTTTTAAATTTAAATTTTAAAAATATTGGTGCTTTATATGCTAATAACTCAAATACTATTAAAGTTGATGAATTCAATACATTCAATTTTAAAATAGGAAAAAAGTTTAAATTATCCCGATCTATTGTATATCCTTATCTAATTATAAGTAATGTTTTTGATAAAGAATATTTTGATAACATCAGAATAAATGCCTTTGGAGGGAGATATTATGAGCCTGCACCAAAAAGAACTATTTTTGGAGGAATTAGATTTACATTATAGTTTCTACACATGAATTTATCTTATTGGGAAATTAAATCTTGGTTAAGTAATATTGACTACACTATTGTAGGTAGTGGTATTGTAGGATTAAATTGTGCTTTAAGACTTAAAGAAAAGTTTCCAAAAGCCAAAATACTAATTTTAGAAAAAGGCAGCCTTCCAGAGGGTGCTAGTACTAAAAATGCAGGGTTTGCTTGTTTTGGAAGTATGTCTGAAATAATTGATGATTTAAAAAGTCACTCCGAATCTGAAATCATTTCTCTAATAAAAAAAAGAACAGAAGGTTTAAAATATTTAAGAAATTTAATTGGAGATAATAATCTTAATTATAAACAGAATGGTGGTTTTGAGATTTTTACAAAAAAAGATATTGATCTTTTTGAAAACTGTCAATTAAAATTAAATGAAGTAAATAAACTTCTTAAACCCTTGTTTTCATCGAGTGTATTTGAAATCAAAGACAATGCTTTTGGATTTAAAAAAATAGTTGACAAGCTTATTTTTAATCCATTTGAGGGTCAACTAGATACTGGCATGATGATGGAAGCTCTACTTGAAAAAGTGAAAAGAAAAAATATAAAAATTCTTAATAATATAAATGTTACTTCATTTTTAGAAAATAATAATTCTGTAGAAATAGTAACTGAAAATTTTAGTTATGGATCATCAAAATTATTTATTGCTGCAAATGGATTTTCAAACAAGTTATTAAATGAAAAAATAATACCTGCTAGAGCTCAAGTTTTAATAACAAAACCGATTGAAAACCTTCAAATTGAAGGAACTTTTCATCTAGATAGAGGCTACTATTATTTTAGAAATATTGATAATCGAATTTTATTAGGCGGAGGAAGAAATTTAGACTTTAAAAAAGAAGAGACTGATAAATTTGGACTGAACGACACTATTCAATCTGAGTTAGAATTGATTTTGAAAAATATAATTCTTCCAAAAAATGAATTTGAAATTGACTACAGATGGAGTGGCATAATGGGCGTTGGGACTAAAAAAACTGCTATAGTTAAATCTATTAGTGACAATGTTTTTTGCGGCATTAGACTTGGTGGAATGGGAGTTGCTATTGGCTCAATTATTGGTAACGAATTAGCAGATGAAATTTAAAAAAAATGCGCATTATTAAATAAAATTATAAATAATTAAAAGCCCGAACAGCACGCACATTAACAGTGGAATCAATCTGAATATGACAAAATCTTTAAGAATTAACCACTATAATCACTTTCATTAAAAAATACTTCTTCAATCTCAAATTTATCATCATCACTTAACACATCATCTTCTAATTCTTCATCATAACTAAACTTATTCTCAATAAACTTATAGTAACTAAATCCTTCATCATTATTATCTGATTCATAAACAACACCAACTTTCATATCATTGACTTCAACTACAAACTTCCAAACAATCTTTTTATGAGTTTCCCCCAAATCTTCTATTAATTTTACCATATTCTAAAGTTAATTAATTCTTTTAATCTCATATTAATTAGCTTAGAACCAACATTTATTGAATGTGAGTTATGGCATGAAGAAAATATACTTGAAAAAGGAGGGGATATAGCTGATTATTATTTGAGATTAGGATAGATCAATTTCATCATCTTCGGGTTGATGTCTTGCATAGTACCCATGATTTTTATCACCAACTTTCTCTTTAGTCTTAACTTCCGATATATCACTCAAAAGAAAAATAGCAAATATTAATGCACCTATTGTAAATATTATTATGTTCATTTTGAGTTTTCATTTAATATACGATTATAATGAATATGACAATATCTTTAGATATTTACTAAAACTATAAAAGTAATGAAGACGATAAATAGCAGTTAAATAGACTTTAAGTTTGTTTGGGTAAAAAAAAAGAGGATAAAATCTTTCGAAATTATCCCCTTTGTACTCGAGATGGGACTTGAACCCATACGACCATTACTGATCATTGGATTTTAAGTCCAACGTGTCTACCAATTCCACCACTCGAGCAGTTTCTTTTTCTGAGCGAAA
>Ga0209710_1001310_pt1 | contig 19465 bp, 15 predicted proteins | sample ArcticOcean_MG_C_5_FD_187436 | JGI IMG/M metagenome (GOLD analysis project Ga0209710, IMG submission 187436) | Marine microbial communities from western Arctic Ocean - ArcticOcean_MG_CB4_138 (SPAdes) (version 2) | ecosystem: Environmental > Aquatic > Marine > Oceanic | place: Arctic Ocean...
TAACGCTCCATTTTGAATTCTTACTGCGCCTATTGCGTATAAGTCTAAAGTTGTAGCTGATCTAATTTCAGGAGTTCCTGCAGACAAGCTAACAAACTCTGTTGCTGTTATTTTGTTATTTACAACTAGGTCATTCTCTACAGTTAAGTCACTGCTTATTGTAACTGACGGTGTAATAGTAATACCACTTGAATCATCAGTGTCAACAACACTAGAAGCAAACGTAAAGTTACCAATACTGGCGCCACCACCACTTTGTGCTACCCATGCATAATCACTACCGTTCCAACTTAGTACATAACCAGTTGTTACGCTACCTGCTTGATTTAAATGGGCGTCAACGTTGGTGTTTGCATATCCATCAGTAATGCCATATCCTGCTAGTGTAGTTGCATTATTTGCTAACTTTATCCATGCACCGCCATGTGCAAAGTAACCTGCTCCTGTAGCATGTACATGAGCAAACATACCATGGTATGAACTTGCAGTAGGTAGATCACCCTCAGTTGCATAAACGTTAGAATATAGTATCTTGTTTGTGCCTACGTCAAAATCACTATTTAGTAAATCACTAACTTGTGCTTTTGTAATTGCTGTTGCATTAATAGTTAATGTATCTCCTGAAACTGCTGTAGTAATATTAGTACCACCTGCAATTTTAAAAGTTTCACTACCGTCTACTGCTGTACCTGTTGAGTCGTCTCCTACAAAAGTAATAGAGCCTCCAGATCCATCGTTTGTAGCGTTAAACCAGTTTGTTCCGTTATACTTTAAAACTTGTCCGTTAGTTGGAGAAGTAATAGTAGTATCTATAATACTGTTAAGTGAACTAATATTTACATTATATAACGATGATGCGTCAACTCCTGGAAGTTTTCCACTTGCATCTAGCTGTACAATTTTATTTGCTGTAGTTCCTACATCAACTGCTATAGTTCCTGCACTTGTAATAGTTCCACCAGTTAGTCCAGTGCTTGCTATTACGCTTGTAACTGTACCTGTACCTGATGCTGTAATTGGTTTCCAATAACTATTTGAGTTGTCCCAACTTAATAGCTGTCCGTCTGTTGGTACTACTGTGTGTACATCTGCTAGATTCTTTAAAAGTGATGCGCCTGTGAGTGCATCTGTAATTCCATAACCTGCAAGTGTAGTGGGTTTGGCTGTAAGACTATTAAATGAACCTGTAGTTGCTATTGGTGCTAGATTTGGTGCTCCAGTTAGCCCGGCATATGTTCCATTAAACGCATCTGTAATTCCGTACCCAGATAATGTAGTAGGCTTGCTAGTAATAGTAGAAAAACTAGTACCAGTTAATAAATTTTGTGAATCTGTTAAACTTGAAATATCTGTTGCAATAGTTGGAGTACCAGTTAGATCTGCATACGCCCTACTAAATGGAACAAAATTAGCTCCTGCTATAATAAGTGAAGCAGTTTCTATAAACTGTGCATTTCTAACACCACCGTTAGCTAGATCTAAGCTATCACCATTTGGCAATTCCTTAAGACGGTTATTATCGTTGGTGTCAATTATTATTGGAAATCTATTTGCCATTAGTTACATCCTGTTTCATATATTTATCGTATCTCATTATAGTGCTGCAATCCTAATCTTAAATGCTGCAAAGTCTGCACTTGCTGCAACTTCTGTTTTTAATGATGCAATACTTACGTAGCCAGGTATAGTACCGGCAACACCGTCTACTAATAGTGTACTGTTGTCTGCAAACACACTACCTGTTACGTCTCCAATTAATGGACCGTACAGCGTACCTGTTAGTCCGTCCATCATTAATTTTGAATCGTCTGCAAACACACTTCCTACTATGTTATTTACTTGAAGAACATCTGCACCTACTACTAAGTTTCCATCGGATGATCCACTTAGTCTCACGCCATTAATAAAAATATAATCTTTAACATATAGTTCAGACCACCGTTTTGTTGCTGATCCTAAACTATTAGTATCGTCAACACCTGGAATTATATTTGCTGCAAAGTTTTCAGTGTCAGTCATTGAACCACCGTACAGTTCATTAAAGTTTTCATTTACTTTTGTAAACGCAGTACGTAATGGATCACCGTCTCCTTTGTTTTGAGACTTTCCAGTATTAATTATTTGCTTTGCCATTATATTTTCCCTACGATAATTTCAATAGTACTCTTGCCGCTGTCGGGTTTATTTTCTAACGACTTACCTATTATACTTCCTGGTTTAGGATCATTATTTACAATAGCATATCCTGGAACTGCACTAGCAACTAACATGTCGCCTTTTACAACTATTCCAATTACCTTACATGGTACTCGTCCTGTCATCGCAACATCAGTTGGATGTTGTCCTTCTAGTTCTGAGTTCATTAAGTAAGCTGGATTGGTTGAAACAACTCCAACTACTCTATGATCATCTTTTGTAGATGTTACTGTAATCTCTTCAGTTCCGCCAAGTACAACTACTGTGCCTGGCTCATATGCTTCATCTGCTAAATATTTCTCAGCTAAGTCAGCATACCTTGCTGTAGTAGCTGTACCTGAGAATGTAGTAGCATAAACTGTATTAAACTTTAATGGTGTTCCGCCACCTTGTCCTAAGTTAATAGTATTATCAGCATTTGGTAATATGTTAGCATTTACTCTACCAGTTATAGTAACAGTGTCAGTACCTGCATTACCTATTGTAGTATTACCATTTAAAACAGTTGCTCCAGCTACCGTAAGTCCATTATTTATAGTTGTCGTTGTACTATCAACTTTTATTCTTACTGCTCCGCCTGTTACAACTTGGATAACATCAGCTGCTGCTCCGGCAAATCCTGTTCCTGCACCAAGACCAATACCTGTTCCGTTAGCATCTCTTTCACCATTTGCTTCAATAAAATTAGTATATGTCCAATCTACAGCTGCAAACGAATTTGCTGCATAAGACGATCCCGCTTGGAACACTGATTGCGTAGTAATACCTGTTGCACCAATGTCTACGTTACCTGGAATATTAACAACTGGATAAGTTACACTAGGACTTACACTTCCACCTGTTGCTGTAAGTATTGTACCTTGAGCCGGTGTTTTAAGGGTAAGTGTTCCTGAACTTTCTGATAAGATTTCGTAAGTATCAGTACCACCAATTATGAAACTGTTAGCTTGTATTGCTCCTGATGTTTTTCGTCGAACCATAGTATCACCAGTTGAACTAGTTGATACTGCTGCAATACCATAAACTCCTGCTGATAACTTAATTAAGGTTGAACCTGGAAATCCTGCGTCGCTTGATACAATAGTATTTGTAAAGTCACCGTCAACAATGCCGCCGCCTGCAAGCAGTACATTTGTAAATGTTATTTCTTCAACTGCTCCTGTTCCTGCTGTTGTTCTACCTAGAACATTCCCTGTACCAATATTTGCAAGTTCAGCAGCTGCAATACCACCGGCTTTAATTCTAACATATCCACTTGTAGTTTCAAAGTTTTCATCACTAAATTTAGCAAGTCCTAAGTCAGCTTGTACTTTAGTAGCTGAACCTGCCCAACCTGTTGTAGCGTTATCTTCATCAAATGTATCTGCTGAAGTCATTGCTAATTTACTTTGTACAATCGCTGCACTTGCATTAACGTCTGCATTTATAATTGAGTTTGGAGCAATTTGTAAGTTAATCTCTGTTTGAGTAGCTGTTCTTGTTGCTGTAATATTAATATCACTAGCTGTTGCCTCTAACGCATTTGCCCATTCGTCCATAGGCGTAGTTAATACTGTTGCTGTTGCAGATAAGTTAGTTAATGAATTACCAGTTGCAAATACTCCTGCTCCTACAGTGTAAGTAACAATACTAACACTATATGAATTTCCTAAAGTACCAATTATTTGATCTGTTGTAGTTTCTATGTCTACAATAGTACCGTTAATTGCTGCATTGCCAACTAGTTGTATTGTATTTCCAATTGCCCACGTGCCACCACTTGGTGGTGAAACATAAATTCTTTTCTTACCTGTTGCAACTAATAAATCGTCTCTAGCTTGATTATTATTTTCAACACTTCTTAAGTCTGCAAGTGTATCAAATTCTGTAACTCTGCCGTCTACGTAGTTTTTGTTTGTAGCCGCTGTACCATCACTGCCTGGATTTGCAACGCCAGTAACTAAATTAGTACCCATTTGTAAGGTACCTTCCATTGGCCATGCACCGTTCAACGGTACGTATCCTATACCAAGTCTATTACCACCCGGTGATGCTGCTATTTGAGATCCAGTTGTAGTTCCACCTAGTCGTCTATTTAAGTATGCAACAACTGACTTCTCTGTTGGAACTGCACTTCCTGATTCATCAGCCATTGTCTCATCTGCTGAAAATTCATTAATAGTAACACCTTTAGTAAATCCAAGTGCGTTAGCGTTAGATAATCCAATCTCTCCTGAGAACGTAATTAATCCTGTTGCTTGGTCTACACTAAAGAATTTACCAACTCTAAAGAATCCGTATTGGTCAGTACTTACAAAGAATACTCTACCTTTTCGTCTTTCCCAAACTTGTGCTGCTGTAGCACTTGCTGCGGCAGTATAAAATTCTGCTAGTGTATTTTCTGCTTTACCTAAGATAATATTTGGATAGTTACTATCATTAAATGATCCAGTACCAACATTTGTAAAATCGTGTCCTGTAGCCCTAACAAGAGATATTGAAACTGTTAGTTCTGCAGTAGCTCCGCTGTTTATTCCTAATTTAATTAGTTCACCGGCTGATGTTGAAAATGCAGAGTTTAATCCAGTACCACTGTAGCTTGCATTAATATTTGTTCCTGCTACATCGGCAATAGTAATATACGCAACAGTTGAATCACTTTCATAATTTGTTACTTGATGAGTTTTACCATTATGTGTAAATATCATACCGCCGGCATACCCAGCTTCTCCAGGTTGCAATCCTGCAATATCTCTAGCAATTCTAGTTATGTCTGATGAGTTAGTTAATTGATTAATAGCAATTATTGTAGCGCCTTGGGCATCACCAAATCCTTCAAGATTTAAAATATTTGTTGTAATATCTAAAGTAGCATACCCTGAGTCTAATGTAGTGAATATACTATTTGCACTTACTGCTTGTCCGTATGGATCAGTAGTTTGGAAATCAATACTACGATATGTTGCAGTATCACTTTCATCAAAATTGATAGCAGTGTTTGGTCTAACATTAAGAGTCGCTGGATCAGTTACTCCGTTAATTATATGTGATTTATGATTTCGGAATTTTATTAATGTACCATCAGCTACTGTTGCTCGTATTGTACCAAAAAAGTCTGCTGATTGTGCAGAATCTACGACTAAATCAAGTTTGTAAAGGATGTTATTAATTAATCCCGGCCCAGTTGAACTTGCAAAAGATACAACATTAAAAGTTAATGACGCACCGCCTCCACTACCTAGTTGGCTATCTAATATAGTAATAGTTTGAGTATCAAGATAGTTTTGTCCTGGTCTGTTTGGCACAACTGCTGCTGCACCAGAACCGTTAATTGTAATATTAAATGATGCGCCACCACCTGTAACTGTACCTGCACCTGTGTATGCAGTAAATCCAGTGCCGTTAACTGTAGTAGTTAATGCTTCATCTGTATAAAGTTGAATGGTATTATCAGGAGTATTTAATCCGTCATTGTAAGTAACTCTCTTAGAATAGTATGTATTACCATTTAATTCTGTCGTACCGATAATACCAGCAATTACAATTTTAGAACCATCTCTTAGTCTATGGTCAGTTTGCATACGAACTTCCACTGGGTTTGTCCACCATTTAAGTCCAGCTATTAATTTAACAGAGCCGCCGGTACCTTGTACGTTATTGTATGTTCCAGCTGTTCTTGCAGCATCTGCTGCACTAATACTTGTAACTGATGTTACACCAGTTACCATAGTAGAACCAAATTCACCAATGTTTCCGTTTTGAGCTACATCAGATACGTTTGCTACTGTTTGTACTTGATAGTTAAATGTTCCTGTAGAACCGCCGTGTGCAATAGTAATATGCGAATTGTTCAATGGAGCAGTTAACAAGTCAGTGACATAGATGCTTGTATCACCTGTTGCGTTTGGAGTAGTTGTGGTTGTAACAACTTTTGCAGGTTGTTCTGTTTTATCTTGTAATGTTACTTGGTCTGGAATTTCGTTAGGATCAGCACCTTCTGCAACTAGACCAAAGTTACCATAACCGTTTGAGCAATTTAATGCTCTAATTTCTGAGCCATTGTATGCATAAAATGCAACCTGATTATAATATGTAAATGTAGATACTTGTTCTGATACAGCACCGTTATTACAAATTAATCCATATCCCATATCATTAATTTGTGTAAAGTTCTGTGCTAGTAATGATCTATTACCTGACGTTTGAAAGAATAGATCTCTGTTATACAATCCGTCAGCAAATTGTGTTTGGTCGTATCCTGTATTACTATTAGAATCTGCATCCAAGTAAACTTTACACCAACCATTGCCGCTATCATAATCTGATATTGCATTAATTTGATATCTTCTACCTTCTACATAAAACGGACAAGGTAATAATGGTGCTCTTAAAAATAGTCCTTGTCCTGGTAGACTTCGAACCCAAAGAGTAAAGTTATTAATTTTTCCATTTTGTGATCCACCTAATGATGCTCCTGGATCAATTGTTTCTGGAACATAAACAGGAAGGTTTGCTACGTATGCATCAATATACATTCCGCCAGCAAATGTCTTTTTGTTTTCACTTTTAGAAAAACTAGAACATGCAAAAATATAAGGCGACTTAGTTAAAATTTGTCCTTCAGGGTCAAGTACACACATAAATCCGCCATGTCCTTGTGCTGACACGTTAGTAATGATAGTAGAATCGTTCATTAAGAACATATCCATAGCATCATTTCGTTTTGGTGGATTGTAGTCTATATTAAATGCGTAAGTAATTCTTCCAATTAAGTTTATCGCTATGGTACCTGTGCCTGATTCTCCGGTTCCACCTGTAAGTACTGGAGGAGCATATCCTGCTGCAGACTGATTTTGTAAAATACTACCTGAAGCATATGTTCCAGCCATTAATAAATTAGCAACTGCTCCTACTTTTGTAATAGCATCTCTTGTAATAGCCTCTTGACCTAAGAATCCTGCTGATGCCCATCTGCTGATATAATTATAATAATATTCTCCTGCCGCAGCAGTAACAAACTCTGCACCTCCTCGAGTAAGATCTTTTTGTATTGAGTCTACAATTAAACCAACATCTCTTCTACATTTTGTTGCATTGTAAGTAAAGTTAACAAAATTATCATCTACAAAAACAATTGTACTATCTTGTGTTGCTGCAGTAGCAGAAAGTATTGCTGTTCTTGCTGTTGTAAATTGTGAAGCAGACCATGTAACACTTGGAAGCGTTTCGCTTGGTAATCCTGATACACTGTTTGCTGTTATAACATCTTCCATTACTTGAAGCAGTCCGCTAAATTCAGCTTGCTCTGATGTTGATGCTCCTTCTAGAGATACATTTTGTACAACTCCTGATTGTAAATTTGATACAATATTATCAACAAGTACTACTTCACCAATAGTTGACAATTGATTAAATGCAGCTGCAAATGCTGTTCTTTGAGCTGATGTAGTTGTCCACTGCTCTGTTGCTCCAATATACCAACTGTTGGCAACATCTCTTGATGCACTATTTCCGCCGTACTGTATGTCATAACTTACAGCATTAAGTGCCCTTTCAACTTCGTGTTTGAACCTAGTACTATCATATGATAAACTACCATAATTAGCAGTAATCCAAGCTACTAGTTCTGCTTGTAGGAATAAGGTATTTCCTTGTAACTGTTTACGAGCCTTTGTTGCATCTACATCAACATCAGCGCCTGCTGAGTTTGTAGGATAAGAAAATACTAGTGTGTTTGCACCTGTATCAGTATTAACTGCTCCGTTAGTAATAATATCAATTATCTCATTAATTGCATCATCTAATCTAGCAATACCTTCTGGTGATAATTTAACAGCTGCTAAGTTTCTTACTAGATAACCTATGTACCTAATAGAACTAATTGTAGCTTCTTTGTTTGCTGCAACTGCAACCGCTTGAGCTGTTTGTTGGTAATATAATCCTCTAGCAATAGCATTATAGTTTGTGTCTAATGTCATGTCTAATGAAATTGCTTTTAGAATTAAGTCTACTCTTGTTCGCCAAACTGACTCAGTATAAGTTATACTTGGAGCGTTTGCTGTAATATAAGCAATAACTTCTTCTTGAATAAATGCTTTGTTAAGTCTTATAATTTCTGCAGCTGTTGTGTAATTTCCTGTATTAGTAATAGCTGTACCGATTGCTAACGGCTTATCAGCATCTATCAAATAATGGTAACCAAAGTAACCTTGTTTTACATTTGATTGGTTAAAGAAAGGCGTTCCTGTAACTGCTGTGCTTAATCCATCAAATTCTGTATCTCTGTAAAAATAAGTATTTGCCCAAGTTGACTGTGAAACTCTGTTCTTAGGTTTGATAATAACTCGTCTATAGTCATCACCTTTTAATGATACGTTAGCTGGAACTCTAATAGGATAGTCTTCTTCGTATACTCCTGATTCAATCATAACAGCAATTTGCTTGCTTCTACTAGTATTTCCGTAAAGTATACTTTCACCTATTTCAAAGTCTTTTGGTGTTAGTAGTTGTACTTGGATAGTATCATTGTTACCATTACTAGAATCATTTGATGTAATGCTTACAATTTTAGCAATTGCTTTTGATAATGACCCAGTAATAATCTTGCCTGGAAGCAAATCGTTGTTAGTCGAAATACCTTGGTCTACATAATTTAATGATCCATTATTAAGAACAACTTTATAGTTACTACCAAATACTTCATCAGATCCGGAACTAATTCCGTTAGTAACAATATTTGTAATAAGATCAAACTTTGCACCAACAGCTACTCTTGCTGTTGTATCTCCATCACCGCCTGCGTTAGTCCATCTGTCTACTTCTGTTTGATAAATTACTCCAACCTTACCAGTAGTAAATACTGAAAAGCCACTACTTGTATCATACGGAGTCGTTAATGTTTCATCAGTGAATAATTCAAATGTTTGGTCTGTTAATACTTTAACAAATGCAGTAACATTATTAATTTGTGTCATGCCTGCAGATACTACAAATGTTACTTGATTTTTATCTACAAGTCCGTGCGTTGTTGATGTACCAACCACAGCTGGAGATGCTATAGTAACACTCGCTACAGTTTTTTCATTATACAAATCTTGTTGTAATAATGCAGTAACTAGATTCTTCTTAAAAGTAATAGATGCTAGTGTTTGTGTTAATTGAGTTGTAATTGCTTTTCTAGCACTTGCACTAGAATAATATCTTTCTGCAGCTGCTCTAGTTAATGTATTAGCATTTAAACCTCTATTGATATCTAGTGCAATAGAATCTAATATTAATCCTGAATCTCTTTCACATAACTCAATATCATAAACAAAAGTAGGATATGTAAATTTTAAAAATCCTGTTAATTCTTTAATAATAAAGTTTTTATTTTGTTCTATAATAAGTCTTGTTTGTTCAAATACCGGAGAAACAACATCTGCAACTGTAACCTCTGCAAAACTAGAACCGCTATCTTTTGTAATTATTTGTTTATAAGGTGAAGTATCTGCTGTTGCTGGAGAAGATGCTTTAATTAATTCGTCTGCTCGTTTCATAGCAGCACCAATAGTTTTATATGCGTATGTTAATGCAGTACCTTCCTTGCCAGACGGTACACTGATCATTCTGTCGTCGCCAGTAGTACTTACAAATAAGTTTGTTGAACTTGAATAAGCGGTGTTGTCAACATAGTATTTTGTTGCAGCTTGCATATCTTCATTACCATTTGGCTTACCAGCTCCTGCAAGTTCGCCCGGATGATCATTTAGATATAATGCTCCAGTCATATCATCGCCTTGACGACGAACGATACTCTTACGTGGTAGTGCAACATCTTTTAAGAAATTGCCATATAATGTTGAGTCGTAAGTGTTATCAACTAATGTATGTACATCTGCTGCTGCAATAGTACCGGACACTGCTAGTTTTGTAGCATTAGCAACATCTAAGTTTGCGTCCGCAGCACTAGCTGCAGATGTGTGTAAAGTAAAGTTATTTGCATCTACACGTCTAATATAATAAACAGTTCCTGAAACAAGTCCAGATGGATCAGTGTCCTCAGCTTTAAATTTATAGGCTGTTCCATTTATACTAGTGTCATATCCATGACTAAGAACTTCTAAGTTGTTGTTTAAGTATCTATTAACTGTTAGTGTATATTGTGTTACTGTTGCAGGCTCGTCTGCAATACGTACTGGAGTAGTTCCTGTAGTATCATTAATAATATATCTGTTATCTGCATAACCTTTGTTAATAACTAAGTCGTCAATTGTTACACTATTATCACCATGACTTGAAGCATATAGTGCAGCCGCAGCTTCTGATACTGATACGTTTGCTATTGGATTTCCAACTGCTGACATCGGTCCGCCGAGACTTGGTGTTAAGTCATCTGACATTGAAGTAAACGCTGTTGAAATTATAAGTTTTCCCGCTACGTTGTAACTAAATGTAATAGTATCTGTTGCGCCACCGCCTAGTGCAGCATTTGAAGCAAGCGTTGCTAACCCTATTGCTGTTCCTGCATCGTTTACTAACGGAATTGTATTTGCTGTTAATTCATTTGGAGTATCTGCTAACGCAGTAAAGTTAATAGTTCCGCCTTGCCCAAAAACTGCATATAGTTCTGAAAAGTTTTCATTACTTTTTCGAAATGATTCTCTAATACTATCGCCGGTGCCGTCATTACCTTCTACACCAATATTTACTTCTTGTCTTGCCATTATTGCACTCCGTTATATTGCTGGCTGTGCCAACTTGTCTACGTCAAAATTTACACTTACACCACAACCACACGATGATTGTGCGTTTGGATTGTTAACTTGGAAAGTTGCACCCATTATATTTTTAACATAATCTATTTCTGTACCTATCATAAACATTACTGCTGTAGATCCAACTACAAATTTACCTATATTTGAGTCAATAACTACATCGTTTGCTTCTAGATCATCTTCTGTTGCTACTGCTGCCCAATCGTATTCAAAGCCAGCACAACCGCCACCTTTTAAGTTGAGACTGACTGCATAGCTACCAGTTTCTTGACATATACTATCAATCTGTGCTTTTGCTGTATCTGTTAGTGTACAAATTGTCATCTGATTTCCTTATTATATTGTATTTATATTTTAATTTTATAATCTTTATGTAAATATAGTTATGTTTATTAGAGAATTTCAAGAGGAAACCCGGCATATCCGTAAGAGTAAAACCGGTAAGGAACATACCTATACACGTAATGTTACTCATTGCGTATTTAGATGTGACAACTGTAATGCAGAGTTTGACCGTGTTAGAGGAAGTATGGATCCTAAACGTCTAAGTAATAATTACTTTCACGTATGCAAGGCCTGCGATAGTAAGAAATTTGCTCAGAAGAAAGGTGTAGAAAAGAAACAGATGTGGAATTTAACTGCTTCTAGTGATCTTCCTATTGGGAAACTTTAGTCTTCTTTTTTGTAAAGTGTCCAAGCACCATATGCAATTGCTGCATATGCAATTAGAGTTGCAATTGCTTGTCCTAAAATAAGGTATGCAATTCCCGCACCAATTAGAACTGCGCCATCTACTGTTGTACGCTCGTTTAATCGAGCATTAATCCATTTTTTAATCATAACTTTTCCTTGCTTGTAATGTTCCTACTGAAGTTTCAACTCTCATCAACTTACGATCTATAACAGTAATAGCTGCACGTTGTTTTCGTAACTGATCTTCCAAACTCTGTACATATCGTTGAGTTGGAATTTTATTTTCTAAGCCGTTTTCACTTACCATTACAACGTGATCAACTCCTTGTCCTTTTAATCCACCTGTTACTCTATTAGGATTTTTATCCGAAGATTGGCTCTCTTGAGTCGTCTTTTGATTTCCGTACATCTTGTTTAGATAATTCATTCGTTGTTCCTTTGTAGTATTTATACAGATTAATGCTGGCTAAATTTTTACATTTAGCTTCTACCATAATATCTGCATACTCTAAAAACTCTAACGCCCAATCATTTACAGAATCATTCCACATATAATCGCTATGAGCTCTCAGTTTCGCTTTTTTGTATCCTTGTGATTCCAAGGATCGAAAATCTGGTCTAACTCTTTTTGAATGTAGTGAGAGAAGATCCTCTCTGCTAACACTATAATGAATAGTAGGACGAACACCCCTCCAACTATCAATGATACGTTTAAATCGGTCGTCTGTAGCACTTATATATTCTCCTTCCCTACACCAGTGATGATGGATATCTAACACCAAAGCGAGATTGTTTCCAAGCTCAAGACTGTGGTCGATACCCCATTTGTTTTCGTCGTTTTCGATTGTAATACAGTTTCGTGCTTCTGGCGAGAGGCGTTTAAGTGCGTCTTTAATACCGGCTGGACCTTGTCTGCCTGATATGTGGACATTACACTTGAAGTCCTGAAATTGCCTGCCGTAACCCATCCACCTAATGACGTCCGTGTGATATTCAAATTCTTCTATGCTCCTATCAACAATATCTGGGCTGTCACTAGCAAGTACAGTAAATTGCCCAGGATGCATAGAAAGGCGAACATCCAGCAAACGAGCTTGTTCTCCAACCCTTGCAAATTCCCGTTCGCAATAGCTAATAACAGCAGGGAGTTTCCAATAATAAGACCACTGATGCTGAGTGTATACAGGAAGGCAATCGCTGCCAAGTCGTACCATTCTAAGTTCATCGGGTAAGCCTCCTACGTATTCAATTAACTTTTTGTATGCGGCAATGTTGTGTACCATAATGTCCCACAATCGTTGTTCTGCTACATCACGAGTTTGCCTATTCAACCACTGTACTGTAGTTGACTTTGTATTTAGTGGACGCTGTATTTCTTCAAGTATTTTTTTCTTTTGCGTTTGATCTGGATGCATATACTTGCATGCAAAGCCTATACGTTTAATCATGTTTGTGCCTATACGTTCTATTTAAATAAATTATAGCATAGTTTTTAATCTTTGTCAAGATTTAATTTTTCTCTCATTTTCCTACGCCTTACTACGTTTTTATCAAAAATATAATCATTGTATCTTACTTTATAATAATTCTTTTTCTCTAATACCTTACTTTGAGAATCTAAGTCAGTAATTTTTTGTATAATCACTATAGTAAACAGTTCCCCATGTGATGCTAATACCCATAGATTCTTATTTTGAATATTTAGAAAAGTATTTAATGCATCACTGCCACCAGCAAGTTGTAAATCGTTTATTATATGCTGGTTAGTATTTGCTCCAACTATAACAGCCTCGTATTTATTATCATAGTTATTACACTCTACTAAAATAGTTTCCCAAAATTCGTTTAAGTCCCAATCTTCTTGAACTTTAACCGTTTTTACTTTATTATTAATCCATGCTGATCTAGCATAAGGACAAGTAGGACCAAAGTATTCTCCGTCCTTTACAGGCTTATCTAGTTCAATTATCCAACTATCTAAATATTTTTTTAAGTCCAACATGCTACTTCCAATTCCTTACTACCCAAGGGTCTTGGCAGTTATGCGGATTAGGATCCCCATGGAATACTGTAATAACACATTCCTTTGGAGGTTCAACGTGTTCAATAGTTTTAAATATTCTATTACCTTTTGCTCTTCCGGGTTCAAACTCTTTTGAATGTCTTATTTCCCATTTCCAACTTCTTACCCAATTATCAGGAAACAATGTTCCAGGCATTCCGGCTTTGGTTGATGCGTCATACAACCAATCTTGATCTCCAAAGAATCTACTTTGTACTTGTTTCCAATTAGTAGAGTAGTCGTTCCACAGTCTTTCAAGTTGTCCTGTTTTAAATCGTATTACTGAACTATTATATTTTTGCCAGTCTGGACGCATTTGTCTAGTAAAGTCTCTAATGATACACCAGTTTTCAGGAGAGTAAAAAAACAACCTATCAATATTATCTGAAATAACTACATCTAGATCCAAATATAGTATTGTTCCTTTAATTGGCAAATTGCTAAAAATATAAGGCTTGCACCACCACCCTTGTAAAAACTTTGGTAACGGAATAATTTGTATATTTGGATTTATATCTCTATTATCATCTGTTAGACAACAAAACTTAAATGACAAATGACAATGCCGACTAACCATATTATACAACCTGTTAACATAATCTGCAGAGTATTTGGTTCCGTGTTTTACACATAGTATATAAATTTGATCTGTATCAAGTTGTGGAGTTTGTACTACAACAGGTTCTGCAATCTTTGCGCCAGCTTTAAGAGCTCGCTTGTTAGCTTTTTGTTCAGATTTTAGTCGTCGATATTCTTCCTTACTGTATTTTGTCTTGTCTATCTTAGTCATATTACTGACTTTTCATAGTGTCGGTAATTTTCACAATACTTTTAACTACACTGTCAAAGTCTTTTAAGTGTAACGCATTAGGGCCATCACTTGGAGCATTATCAGGATCACGATGTACCTCTAAAAAGAAATTCCTAATGCCCAAAGCAGCACCTGCCCGGCATAAACCAGGAACGTAATCCCTATTGCCGCCGCTACTAGTTCCATTACCGCCTGGCTTCTGTACTGCGTGGGTGGCATCCAATATAATAGGCACGCTATAAGTATTAAGCATAAAATCCAAACCGGTGAAATCAACAACCAAAGTGTTATATCCAAAACTTGTTCCTCTTTCTGTAATCCAAACTTCTTTGGCACCAGTAGTTTTAGAAAGGATACTCTCGACGTCCCAGGGTGCAAGGAACTGTCCTTTTTTAATATTAACAATTTTATCTGTTTTACATGCGGCTGTAATTAAATCAGTTTGTCTACATAAAAATGCTGGAATTTGTAAAACATCTACTAAGTCAGCGTACTCAGAGTTAATTAATTCAATTTGCTCAACAGTATGTACATCTGTTAATATTTTTATATTACCGCCGTTTTTTTGTTTTAGTAGTTTAAAGTCGTTCATTGTTTGTTCAAAGCCAACGCCTCGAATTCCGTCTTTACTACTCCTGTTTGCTTTATCAAAACTTGCTTTAAAAATATAATCAACACCTAGTTCTTCGCAGACTCGTCTACAATGAACTGCTATCTCATAACTTTCGTACATACTTTCGTGTTGACAAGGGCCTGCTATAATTCTAACTGTCATCTTTTCTTCCTAAATCTTTGTCTTTTTCATAGATTGCTGAGTTTGCACCATGTTCTGCACATTCTACTCTTACACAATAGCAACGATCGTTAGTTGCTTTGCGAATAAGATTATCTGCAAAGTTAAACGCATGTTCTGCAAACTTTTCGGCACCAACCCCGTCAAGGAATGTAAGTTGTGCAAGTCCAGCTTCTTCTAAAACATGGAAATGATGAAGTTTAGGATCGTTCTCATCAAGTACTAACCTGTGATCAAATGTATCTTCTAGCCAGGCTTTCAAAGGTTTTAATCCACCAAAGTCTACTGCCCAGTTCTTTTCATCAAGCTCGTTACAGCCGAATGTAAATGTAAATGCTAGACTGTATCCGTGTAGTAGATGACAGTGAGAATGTTCTGCGTTGGGCTGTCTAAATACTGCTGACAAGCCAATGTTATGTCCGTAATGTTTTGTTGAATAATATGCCATATGTGTTCTCCTAATTAAACGGCGGAGTATTTAAAGAGGGTCGACGCATTAAGTCCTCTGTCTTGTACTTATTATATTACAAATTGTCTAGGTTGTCAAGTGAAACATTATCTTTTTGCCAACTATTTGGCAATATCCAATCTTCTTTTTGATATATTTTAAAGTGTAGTTGCGGAAACCATTCAAACACTTTGCTTATTTGATGTACCCAATATTTTGGATCTACAGCATTTTTGTCTGCTGAGTCGTAGTTGCTAGTATCTTTGTATAAGTTGTTAACTGTGTTAGTAGCACTATGTAAGTCAAAGCCTACTAGACGCACTGTAGGACCCTTACACAGCTTTGCAGATAGCAATACAGCGTACGGACCGCTGCCCCATTGAAAGGGTTCGTCCCATCTTTTGGCTCCGTCTTCTAATAATTTTGGTACTGTTGTTACGTTTTTATTAGAGGTATAACTATTAATCCAATCTTGTCTAGTATATATTTTATCAAAGGAACTAAGTTGAAGAACCTCTTCAACCATGCGTCTATCTACACATACTAAATGATTAACAAAGAAATCTCGAACGATAGCATTACACCCAACTTTAGTTTCGTTGAAAGCAGATATGTCAATATCCTTACGACTTTCGCCGTTCCCTATTACGAGCATCTTTACCTTCTTGTTTTAGTAGTTTTTTTGTATCTTTTAATTCAAGTATAACTTCGTTATATTTTGTATCTACATTTCCCATGTAGCCTACTAATTGAATCATATTATACATTGTCCATATCCAAAATATAACTGATACTGCTCCAACAAAAATTAATGCAACACAATATATTTCATCGTGATATACTGGATTAATAAAGTCTGTTAGTAATAATATTAGTAATGCAATAAATGGTAAAGTTATTGCTGCAACTTTCCAGTATCCTAATTGTTTCTTAAGTCCTATTAGCAAGACAATGTCCTCCCTTGCAGAGGTCCTCTACAATATTTGAATTATTTAATATGTTATGATAAACTTTGCTTTAAGCGGATATTTGACCAAAGGTCTTCCACTCTCCTGGAGTGCCGCTTCGTGTACAGATCCAACCTACATAACTTGTAGCTTGAGGATTACTATTCCATATAATATCACCATGGGCGTATGATCCTTCTGTTGGTATGCTACTGCTGACTTCTTGTTTCTTTCCTTGAAACCTAACAGGGCCTGCAGTTGTGATGTCTGCATCTGTATCGAAATTCTTAACTCCTACGCCTAACTTACCATTAATATTAACTTTATCGTTTAATTGAATAGCACCCGAAGCACTAATAGAAATTCGTGTAGTGTCATCTGTAATAATATTTAATTTTGCAGTACTCCAAGTTCCTACTTTAAATTCTCTGTCGTCTGCAGCAATAATAAATTCATGATCCATTGAACCAATACTTAAATCACCATTAGGAGCATCAATACCAATACCTAATCTCATTGAGTCATTATCCCAAAATAGATATTCCCCAATTGTTACATTTCCTGCAACCTTAAGTGTTTGTAGTGTTCCAACCCTTCTTAAATTACTTGATACAACTGTTGTGCCTAATTCTGTCTCAGCTAGTACTGTTGTATTATTAATCTTATAATTTTTACCGTTTTGTAAGTCAATCGCTTCAGAACTAAAAAATCTATCGTCACCTTCTCTAAACATAAATTGGCGTGTAGGTCCAACACCAGTCCAAATTAAGCCTTTGTTATATGGTGCTTCGTTGTTTTCGCCTTTAAACTCTAAAGGAGTACTTCGTTCAGTTCTAGTATCAGAAGTTATTTCATTTACATGAAGTGTATGAGCAGTTATTCCGCCTTCAACTGTTAAATTACCTTTTATTGTTAATGGATTTAGTACAGTATTAACAGCAATAGCATCAGTTACAATCTTATCATTTTCAATTGTTAAGATTGGAGCACCAGCATATGTAGCTTTATCTTTAATGCCAGTACTTGCAAAGTTTGCATATGTACCTCCATTAAGTTTATTACCACTTATGGAACGATCGTGTATATCTAATGCAGGAGCCGGGGCAGATATAATCTTTTGATTAATAGCTTGACCTAGGCTTGCTAAAACTGTTTCTAATTCATTGCTCATATAAGTATTTATCAACTTACCTTTAGAAGTATTGTATCAGGATTGCACCTTCCATTAAGCATTGTATCTGTAGTCTTGATATCGTCTAAGAAAGAACGTAGTGCTACCTTACCTGATGTCTTAAACTCTTTAAGCTGATCTTCTGGTTTACGCAATGTCTTTTGTATGCTTAACTTCTCATTAAAGCCAATAATAGTTGTGCCTTTAACACTAAGTCCAGTTCCGTCTCTACCAATACCTTTTGGGTCAACGTTACTTGCAATATATTTGCCTAACTTACGTGTCTTAACATTAAACACCCAAAGCTCAGTAGCACCAATTACTTCGTCTGGCATAGTACTTGCAAGTTTAAACTTAGGATCTGTCTTAAGATACTTTAACTTCTCTACAAGTTTAGTAGCACTCTTTGGTTTTGATTTACGTGGAGCACGAGTTGCTTTTGCACTTTCAATAACAAAGTCTAATGCAGATAGTAGTTCGTTAATTGCGATAGTATAATTCTTAATGTCTGCTTTCTTAATATGTGCATACCCTTCTTTAAGTTGAGCCCACATATCTTGTTCGTGTTCAGTCATCTTTTTTAGCTGACCTGACGTAGGAAACCGTTCTAGATCTTTAAAGTCATCTAACTCGTTTACATAAAAAGTCTTTAACTTACGGGCATGTGCCTGTGTAACACCAGTTTGACTAAAATGTTTCTTAAAGTCAAAGCCCCTTGGATTAAAAGTTTTCTTATCTACAATAAATCCTTCTAACCAAGTTTCAATCTCTTGAGATTGATCAAGTGCTTGATCTCTAATACGTTCTTGTATAGTAGGAACATGTATATTCTTTGTAGTTTCTTGTTCTTTTTGCTTTACTTCAACAATTTTACTACCTTGCTCAATAGCTAATGTAATACGTGTTACTAAAAACTCTGTTACAGGATGTACTTTATCTCCCATACATCCCGGCATACTTTTCCAATATGCATCCTGTTTTGGATTTGTATCAGGCATGCCGTTCATTAACATTTTTGCTTGGATACCAGCCGTAACACTTAATGCATGTGTTGGTGCAGCCTTTGCTGCAGATATGTCTTCTTTACTATATCCGTTTTCTTTCATCCACTCGAATACTGCTGGATATAAGTCAACTGGTTTGAAATGCTCGTAATACCAAGCACCAGACTCTCGTTTAAACTTATGGAAAGTTTCTCCAGACCAATCTAAGCAACCTTCCCAACTTGGTTCGGAAAGTTTATTACCACGTTTAATACGAGGTGCTCCACGAACTACTTTTTTCTTAGGTTTCTTTGCAATTGATTTTACGGAAGCCATGTTATTCTCCTTACTGTTTTATATAGTATATAGCAAGTATGCTACAATGTCAAGAAGTTTTGGTAATTTATTTTTTATCCATTATTTTCTAATATATTACAAATTGTATCTGCTAAATTTCTAAACCATTCTTCATCATGTCCTTTTGTAGTTTCGGCGGCAGTTCCAATTCTAATACCACTTGTTTCTACAAAGTTCCTTGGGTCATTTGGTACTCCGTTTTTATTTACAGTAATACCATTTGCTTCCAATAGATCTGCGGCTTGTCTACCACTGTGTTTGCTTTTACT
>Ga0209710_1001313_pt1 | contig 19427 bp, 12 predicted proteins | sample ArcticOcean_MG_C_5_FD_187436 | JGI IMG/M metagenome (GOLD analysis project Ga0209710, IMG submission 187436) | Marine microbial communities from western Arctic Ocean - ArcticOcean_MG_CB4_138 (SPAdes) (version 2) | ecosystem: Environmental > Aquatic > Marine > Oceanic | place: Arctic Ocean...
ATCACGGCGTTTTAAGTAAAAAAAATGGCGTGTACACAAGCAATGTTCGAGGCGACCCCGCTCTCTGGGATGGGTAAACTCGGTGATATTCAATACTACACGGCGCACACTAATAATTTAACCTGCGTGAAGCAAGCTTCGTAAGTTTATTTTTGTTTTCATTTTTTTTTTCGTTCGTTTTTTCAAGTTTCTGTCGAGAGCGATCTGAAGCGTGGTTTCCAATCGTCGGCGTTGTTGTGTGTAATCCGCGATCGGCGAGACAGTCGTCAAAAATTCACCAAATCTTTCGAGAATGAACACGATTGAAGATAACAACGATTGTAACGTCGCGTTTCATTTTTGGTTCATTTCGTTACGGTTTACGCGCCTGAATCAAGCGCGCCGTCGTCTTTTTGGTTTGTTTTTTTGTTTTTCGCGAAGGGTCGCGAAGGGGCACCGTTTCCGAAAGGGCACATCTCAAAAAGAAGGGCAAAAAAGACACGTGCACAACAAAAAAAAACGGTTAAAAAAGAAAGAACATAATAAGAATCGAACACAAGAATTTTATGTAGCCACTCATTGAAGGAAAAAATGACCAAAACCGCGTCAATAAATAAGTAACTGACTCTCTATAAAATATCTCTCTCTCTCTCTCTCTTCGATTAAAAAACAATAACGACAGATTCTTTGGGGGCTCTTCGTCGTTGCCAGAATCAGCTGGTTACGGGATCGTTCTCGGTTTCGGTCTATTCTTTTCTTTGTTCACTACTGGTTTAGTGTACTTAGATAACAGATTCAATGGGACGAACATCTCGTCCGAGTTCTTCAACACCGCTGGCAGAACTGTCAAAACAGGCCTGACCGCTGCTGTCATCGTCTCTCAGTGGACGTGGGCCGCAACGTTATTGCAATCCTCAAACGTCGCTTACCAATACGGCGTCTCTGGTCCATTTTGGTACGCCTCTGGCGCGACCATCCAAGTCTTGTTATTTGGTATCTTAGCTATCCAAGTCAAACGATATGCGCCAACGGCGCACACAATCTGTGAAATCATCGATGCGAGATGGGGTGCGACTGCTCACAAGGTCTTCTTGTTCTTCTGCTTCTTGACGAACATCATCGTCTCGTCCTTGTTGATCTTGGGCGGCGCCGCCACCGTCAACGCTTTGACTGGTATGGAAATCTATACCGCTGGCTTTTTGATTCCATTAGGTGTCATCATTTACACGATGGCTGGTGGCTTAAAGGCTACTTTCATGGCGTCGTATTTACACACAGCGATCATCTTCTGCGTGTTGGTTACCTTTTTGTTCGCCGTATATGCATCTGATGATGACATTGTTGGATCACCGAAGAAAGTGTACGACGCCTTGACCGCCGTTGCGTCTTCTACTCGCGATTGTTCATCGATCCCGGCCGGTCAAAGTTGCGGTCCAGTCAAAGATAATCAAGGCGGTTCGTACTTGACCATGTTATCCAAGGGTGGTATCATATTCGGTATTATCAACATTGTCGGTAACTTTGGTACCGTCTTTGTCGATCAATCGTACTGGCAATCCGCGATTGCGGCCAAGCCGTCTTCATCGACGAAAGGTTATTTGTTAGGTGGTTTAGTGTGGTTCACTATTCCTTTTGCGTTAGCCACTGCCATGGGTTTGGCATGCGTCGCGTTGGATTTACCAGTCACCGGGGGTGAGGCCGGCGATGGTTTGGTCCCGCCCGCTGTTGCCGTGCACTTCTTCGGTAAGTCTGGCGCGATGGCGATTACGATTATGCTTTTCATGGCCATCACTTCGACTGGCTCTGCCGAGCAAATTGCCGTCTCCTCTTTAGTTGCGTACGACATTTACAAGAAGTACATCAACCCGAAGGCAACTGGCGAACAAATCTTGAAAGTTTCTCGCATCGCAATCGCCGGTTTCGGTGTCTTTATGGGCGTCTTGTCGATCATTCTCTTCGAACTCGGCTTATCTCTCGGTTTTGTCTACTTGATGATGGGTATCTTCATTGGTTCTGCGGTGATGCCGGTTGCGTTTGTCTTGACCTGGGACAAGGCTTCCGCAAGTGGTGCAATCGCAGGCGCAGTCGTCGGTCAAATTGCGGCCATGATCACATGGATCGTCTGCGCCACGTTTGAACGCGACGCCGATGGCAAGCACGGCACCGTTGACTTGATCACGTTGGGTGGTAACTATCCAATGTTAGCCGGAAACGTCATGGCCATTGGCATGTCCGGTATCGTCTGCGCCGTGATGTCGTTCATCAGCCCGCAAAACTACGATTTCACCACAATGAAGGACAGTATTGCGTTGATCGATGATAAGCTCCCGGATATGGACCCATCTGAGTCCGACCCAGCGATGCTCGAAGCTTCCTTGAAGTGGATCACGAAATGGGGGTGGGGATTTACCATCATCATGATCTTCGTCTGGCCATGCTTGTCCTTACCGGCTGGCTGTGGCGACGGCCAATGCGGTGTCTTTTCTGAAGGTTATTTCACTTTATGGGTCTCCATTGCTTTAGCATGGGGTCTCGTTGCGACTGTCGTCATCATCGTAATGCCATTGTACGAATCTCGCGAAGTTCTCGGAAACGTCATCAAGGGTGTCTTTGGTGGCGCGCCAGCCGTTGCATCGGCTTAATTATTTTTTATTTATCGATGATGATGAATAAATATGAATATTGTTTTATATATAAAGGTCACACACGAAAAACTGCGGGTTAAATTTCAAATTTAATCACTCGTTGACGTTCTTAAATCTTCGTATAATAAATCCATAACAAAAAAAGTAGTACGAGTATCTGATTTGAAATAACGAATACATATACACATATACCGTACAGGAATAAATTATTTTTATTACATAAAATACTTCAACTCTTTATTAAGAAATCTAAATGCAACTATTAGTTACCCTTGATAGCTTTCGTTGCCGTCGAGCGAGTCGAGCGTATTTGCGGTGTCGTTTTGCTTTTTGTCGTCGTCGTCGTCTTCTTTTTACCACCACTATTACTACTGCTTTTACTTTTACTTTTACTACTCATCGTCAGCTTAAAGAAGTGTTCGTATGCTTGTTTAATTATTTGCGCTAACCACGCGAGTTGAAGCAAAGAAAAAATTGCATTTAAAACGAGAACTCCGTAAATGACTTCCTTTGGACATGGATATCGGAACCCGCTAGGTAAGTTCTTCTCCTCGAGAATAAAAAAAGTATCTGCCCACATCTGTTTGCTCAAAAAAAACCAATTATAGACGCGTAACCACACGAACAACGCGGCGAAGATAATCTTAAACAGAACTTCCACAATCCAATACTGCTCTTTGTAACTCGGGTAAAACTTAAAGAAATCAATCGCGCATAACGGCACGTTCGTAATCTCCAAAACGCCCAAAAAGAACACCGCGTAATATTGCATGTACGGTATGGACAAAGACCAATAACTCAGCGTAGCCGTGAGCATTTGGCTGCCTAGAAATTCTGGCCAAGCGAGTTCGAACTCGCCCATCGAACAAAAGAATTTCCAAATCTGTAAAGCGAATTGTATCTTTGCAATATCGTGCGATTTCGTCTCGCTCTTGAACACTCTTTCGAAAGGTTTGTTCAAATATTTACCATCGATGTCGTTCAATAAATTCGCACTAGGGTCTAAATACCACGCGTTCATGCCCCGCATCGCGACGTGCCAGGTCCCTAAGCACATTATTAACTGAAACGAGGCTAAATATGCACCCTTTTTCGCGATTTCCGACCTTTCGGGCGCGATCGATTTTATCCAAAACAACGTGCATATTAACCCTAAACATAACAAGAATAACCAATAGAATATTTGTAGGTCTGACCAGACTAACGATTTATGTCTTAATCCTAGGCCTGGCACTCCCCACTGCGGCTTGTTCTCCATGTTCTTTTTTATGTCCACGTTTGCAAGATATGCGGCGGCGACTTTTCAAAAGTGGGAGAAAAAAATTTAGGGTTTTATGGAAACCCTAAACGAATGGATGAAAACCAATTTCGTCTGAAAAGTTTGTTAAAACCGCGCTCTGTGATGCGTCGATGAATACGTACGCACTCTAATCGTGTTCGTGATCCAAAATCCCACGTGCGCACGCGAGCGTATCTTTTTGAAATGCGACAATCGTTCAAACCAGATCCTGGGGACGCCTCAGTGCACAGTGGGACGATAACAAACAGTCACAAAACCGATATAAATGATAACGAACGTGGTAACAATAAACTGATATGGGCAGTGAGAACGATCGTGAAGAAAGGGGAGGACAGATTTTTGATGTGCGAAGATGTGAGCACGCTGTTCACCGAAGCGACTTCGGGACCATGTAGACGTGGACAACTGTGCAGCGTATTCAGCGTGTTCGATGGACACGTGGATAGTACGGCTTCGAAGTTCTGTGAAGAAAGATTTTTGGAACACTTAGTTCTCTCGGTCGAAGAACAAACCGTTGCGAGGAGCGATTTGTCAATACACGGCAGCGTTCGAGCCGGGAAGAAGATGTTAAATGAACTAGTCGGCGATAAAAATAGTACTAAGAGTAGTAGTTCTTGCGTGTATGATTTAGAATCAGTATTGTGCGATGCGGTGAGCGCGTTGGAAAATGCGTATATGGATAGTAATGTATCGGAAGGTGGATGTTTCGGATGTTTGAGAACGAAAGAGAAACCGAAAGGGGGTACGACGCTTTGTTCAGTCGTCGTGCAAAGAGGCGTAAATGATGACGATGACGATGATTCATCGTGTTCGTTTTATATTGTTTGCGCGAATGTTGGTGATAGTTCGTGTTTGATGTTACCTCATCCGAACGAAGAGAATCATAACGACGTACGCTATCAAAGATTAGCGAGAGAGCATACGCCGGACGATCCTTTAGAAGCTCAAAGATTGGTTTCTGCTGGGTTTAGACTCGCGAGAATGTCAAAGAACGGGAAAGAAGCCGGTCCGCTGCGAATGTATCCAGGCGGGTTCGCCGTTTCTAGAGCGATTGGGAATTTCTCGAGAAAAGATGCGATTATATCTGAACCGGAATGTACGAGGGTGAAATTACCTCAAACTGGCGCGAGAGTCTTGGTCGCATCGGACGGCGTGTTCGCTGCGCTTACTGATTTAGAAATCGCAGAAGTAAGCTCGAAACATGGTGCCGCCTCGGAATGCGTCGACGCAGTTATAGAAAAAGTGCTTGCAAAAAGAGGACGACATGACGATATTACGTGCATAGTTTGCGATATACCAAAACCTGAGACGTACTTAAAAGCACTTAAGAGTAGAACTAACGAAGATTTCAAGGTCTTCACGAGAGTTAGCGCACCAAAAGGATTATTGAAAAGCGCTTTACAATCCATTCGTGAAAAAGAAGATGCAATTCCAGAATACGTCGAGGGCGACGTCACAGTACACGAGGGCAATCAGTTCAACGAATTGAACGAGAAGAAAATATTTGAAGACTACGAGTTTGGAGATCTTCTCGGTAGGGGAGTATACGGATCGGTTCGATTAGCAAAGCCGAAAAAACAGCGTAATAGCAAAGAGGGAGAAGAAAACAAAGATGATGACGACCAAGAAGAAGTTGCGATTAAATCAGTAGTTAATTCTACAGATATGTCTCATCAAATTAGAAACGAGATTGAAACTTTGCGCGTTCTGTCAAATAAACACCCGAATTTGCCAACGTTGAAAGCTGTTTACGAAGATAACTCGCAAAAGCTCTTTGGAGGCGGAATTGTATACCTCGTTACGGACGTTTGTCGCGGATCTTCGTTATTCGATGCGATTTCAAAGCGCGGAAAATTCGATGAACGAGATTGGAGATTAGTCGCCACACAATTGTTATCAGCTGTGTCGTTCATGCATATGTTAGGGGTCGTACATCGCGATATTAAGCCTGATAACATCATGTGTAAATTCGACTGGACGAAAGATACCGAACCACATTTGCAAGTGATTGACTTTGGCGAAGCGACGTTTTGCAATAAGAATCAAAAGCTTCGCGGCTACCATGGAACGAAATTCTTCTCGAGTCCTGAAATGTGCAACATTACAGTTTATAACGAAAAGACAGATAACTGGTCCATAGGAGTCGTGATGATCGTCCTATTGACTGGATTCCCGGAAGGAGAGAAAGTACAAGAAACGTGGAAGAATTTGTTAATTGGTGTTTTACCAGAAACACTTTATAAGACGACTCCGAGCGATATGTTCATTGAGTTGATTAAAATGTGCCTCACGATTGATTACGAGAAACGACCGAGTTGCGCAAAGATATTAAAAGCGTGCGAAAAATGGCTTCATGATGACGATTTAGTCACTCAAACTAATGAAGGAAATGTCGCTGCAAAGATTGGAAAATCTGTATTAGCTGCAGAGTACGAAAAGCACGTCGCAAATTTATTATCCGTCTGCTGCTCGGCGAAACAGCTTGCAAACATTATGCAAAATGTGAAAATTATTCAAAAAACAAAAAGTTGCCGAGATAGTAGTAATGATACCGGCAGTAACGATAAAACTTCCACGTCGTCGTTGTATCACAACGCGTGGATATTAGGAGCTGATCTTGAAGACGCAGCGAGACACTGTGATGTGCCCGATATTGCGATGCAATTAGAAAGTTTGCGACATCTTCACTCAAGCAGTGGGTCGTCTTCTTTAACGATAGACTTGGAAAAGTTGAGAGATATAGAGACATTACACAGAAGACATGAGCACGTATATAAAGCAATTCAATCGTCTGTTTCAAACGAAGCAAAAATAAAGGAGTTTACGGAAATGAAAGAAGCGAGAACTGTTGTTCAATCTACCGTGCACGGCGAAATGCTTTACGCGATGTTAGTTAAAGGTAATCTCAATCACAATAATAATAACGATGATAATTCTGTGAAATCGTCACTCGATGGTAGCAAACATGGCGACAAAGGTATCTGGGTCGGCGAAAAATTACAAAGAGACGTTAGCGTTCGTCTTCGTAAGAGCTACGAAGAGATTTAGAATAGTTATAAATAATAGAGAGAGAAAGAGATAAAATTAAAAAGTGATCATATAATCATCAATCAATTAAGAGCCACCGCGCTCGTTGTACGGTGGGCACCCTATTTCTGATTCTAACGGTTTCAAACATTTCCGTAAAACTTCATACGCGGATTCCATGTCAATTGCACATACTCTCATGACTAAGCAATCGTTTTTGTCGTCATCTCCGTTGTTAGATACCGTGACGAGCGCTCGCATAACACCAGGCGTCAACGACTTTTGCGTCAACCAACTCGCGGCGTTGTTTGTAATTTTTGAAGTCTCCTTTGCATACTCCGAACATCTTTTCCGTGCTGTTTCCGTTCTCGGTCCAACTAAAATGACACTCGCTATGACGTGAGCGTTTGCCATGCGTTTCGCAAGATCACCGTTAGTTTCAGTTGTATTTTCAAGACGTTGAGATTCTATGACTGTTATGTCTTCGCTTATTTTAACCGTCGTCTTCGTACAAAACGAACGAAAAGCCCATCTCGCATCGTCGTGCGCGACTCTTCCAGCGGTTATCCAATCCACAAAACAAAGACTTGAAGAACAATCTTCTAAAGAAATCTCGTGCACTTGTGCAAATTTCGCATCTTTGAAACACTGCGCGGGATCCGGAAGCCAACACAAGAGCGCGTTCTTTCCGATCCTTGCATCGAGCGTCTGCTTCGTAGTCTTTGCTTCGTTGTTGACTGCGTTATTATTTGCTTTGTACACTTTCGTCGTGCCTTGCGTACATACGCTCGCTGTGCATTTTTCTTGCACGTCTACAAACATTGGTACGCAGTCGCCAGAAACTAAACCACCACCAAAAGAGACTGTATAGAACCAAGCACAATCGATCGATTTATCAAACTGTACTTTTTTAGGATACAGAATGCGTAAAGGATACGTCGAAAATAACTTTGTCGCCGAAGATTTCGAGGACTGCAAAGAAACTTCGATGATGCCCGCGAACGCGGGGTCTTCTTTATTTGTCATCATACTCATAGTTAGCTGTTAAAGAGACGTCCGTGTAGTTGATCGTGCGCTACTGCAAATAATTCTGCTAAAGGTGCTGTAACAGCAGCGTTTTCGATATCAATTCCTCTTTCAATTGCTTCTTTGCATAATTTCTCCATAACTTTCGTCGATTTTCGTAATATCGCGGCAACTTCAAGTGGTCCGACCACGTTCAAACGAGTAGCAGCGGAGCACGCGTCTCTCACAGTCAAGTAAACAAACATTCGAATGGTTATTTTTTCCGAAACTCCTAAAACACCACACACGGCGCCAAATACACATGCAAGATGACCAACGCGTGAATTTGGTTTCGACGCTTGTTTCAGAGCCTTTAACTTTTTTGAAATTGGTAAAGAGTCTCCGGAAAACGCGGCAACTGCAGCGCGACAAAGCGCCGTACCCGTAGCTAACGAAGCTCGAAGCGCTGGCGAATTACCAATTAGCATAGCATGCAGAATTGTATTCTCCTTTGCCCACAAAAGAACGTCTTCGTTATTTTGTTCCGATTCCACTTCGGCGGACTCTTCAAAATGTGATGATGAGGCAAAGCGATGTCTCGCGGAGAGGACAAAAGACGCAAGCATCGAGCAAGAATTCCGCGCTATATCGGACACGAACGTCGATACGTCCACACCGTTTCCATTTCCGTTGTCTATGAAACCAAATTGCGTTGCCGCCTCGAGACCGTTTGAATGAGCGAACCCACCAGTTGGGAGTAAAGGGTCAAGTAACTGCCACGCCGTCCAAAAATCTTCCTGATCGTCGCTCATGATTGATGTTTTTTCTTTCTTTCTATATCTTTCTCTCTATCTATCTATCTACAATTTATAAATCCGTTTATTTTCTATATATATATATATGCTTCTTCTTCTTTCTTGATTTGCTAAATATATATATATATATTTTTAGAACAAAAAGTATCGTTGCGTCAACGGCAATTCATTTGCAGGGTCACATTTCAATTCCACACCATCTGCGGTAACTCTATATGTCTCCGGGTCGACTTCAATTCTTGGCATGATGTTATTTAATTTCATGTCTTTCTTGGTTACACCACGGATATCTTTCACCGCTTCTACGCGTTTCTGTAAACCGTACGCTTCTCCAACATTTTTACTCAAAGCTTTTTTACTCACAAATGCAATCGAACTCTTTCGAACGTTTGTCGCAGCGAACATTGGGCGGGAAATAACTGGTTCTGGCGAAGGAATTGACGCGTTTGCATCACCCATTTGAGCCCAGGCGACTAGACCGCCTTTGACAATCATTTCCGGCTTTGCGCCAAAGAAGCTCGGTTTCCATAAACAAAGATCGGCGAGTTTTCCAATCTCGACGGAGCCAATCATGTGCGACATCCCGTGCGCTAAAGCTGGGTTGATTGTGTATTTCGCAATGTATCGTTTCACACGAAAGTTATCGCTATCCGTACCTTCGTCTTCTTTCAACTGTCCTCTTTGCTCCTTGTTTTTATGCGCGGTTTGCCACGTTCTCGTAATAACTTCGCCAACTCTTCCCATGGCTTGAGAATCAGAAGACATGATCGATAAAGCACCCATATCATGCAAGATATCTTCAGCTGCAATTGTTTCTGCTCGAATTCTCGACTCGGCGAATGCAACATCTTCCGCGATGTTTTTATCTAAATGATGGCAATGCATGAGCATATCCAAATGTTCGTCGATTGTATTCTTCGTGAACGGTCGTGTTGGGTTCGTCGATGACGGTAAAACGGCAAGTTCACCGGCAACTTTGATAATATCTGGCGCGTGTCCACCTCCAGCACCTTCACTGTGGTACGTGTGAATCGTTCTCCCTTTAAACGCCTCAATGGACGTTTCAACGCAACAAGACTCGTTCAACGTATCCGTATGAATCGTTACGGCAATATCCTCCTTTTCGGCTACGGTCAAACACGCGTCAATAGCTGCTGGAGTTGTACCCCAATCTTCGTGTAGCTTCAATCCAACTGCACCGGCTTCGATGATTTCATTCAAACCAGCACCGTTATGGTCTGACGTATTACCTTTCCCAGTAAATCCAAAATTCATAGGAAACGCGTCGGTACTTTGCAACATCATCTTCATATGTTCCGGAGCCGGAGTACACGTGGTCGCGCAAGTACCCGTAGCTGGACCAGTACCACCTCCTAACAATGTAGTCAATCCACTGGCAATTGCTTCGGTCAAGATTTGTGGGCAAATAAAGTGTACGTGAGTATCTAATCCTCCCGCGGTTACGATCAAACCCTCCGCGGAGATGACTTCTGTATTCACTCCAACGACCATGCCTGGCGTTACGTTTTCCATGACGTCTGGATTACCTGCTTTGCCAATACCGACAATCATACCGTCGTTGATGCCAATATCGCACTTAAAAACCCCTGTATAATCAACGACCAAAGCGTTCGTGACCACGCAATCTAGAGTATCTTTAGCGCCTAAACCGGCATTTTGTCCCATACCTTCGCGAAGCGTTTTACCGCCACCAAACTTGCACTCGTCGCCCAAAGTAGCGTAATCTTTTTCAACCGTGACATATAAGTTCGTATCACCTAATCGAATGCGATCACCAGTCGTTGGACCGTACATGTCAGCATACTTTGAGCGCGGTAACGTGATTGTTGTTCCGCTCGATTCTTCAAGGTCATCTTCTTCGCTTTTATGCGCTCCTGAACCCATGATTTTCTCTACAGATTCGAGAATTTTCTTCTTCTCCGATTCAGACATTGGATAAGTAATTTTCATACCATCGCAGACGTTGTTTCCACCTTTAACGATGCAATTCCCTGCAATCGGACAGATGAGCACTTTTTTTGTTTCACCGGGTTCAAAACGCACGGCGGTCCCAGCCGGTATGGCTAACTTATACCCACATGCTTTGACTCGGTCAATACGTAACGACTTGTTAGTTTCCACGAGATGAAAATGCGATCCGACTTGAATCGGTCTATCGCACGTATTCATCACGAGCAAAGTTTTCAATTTACGACCTTCCAAAAGAGTCAACGACCCTTCTTTAGTTTTCAACTCTCCCGGTATTAAATCCTCCTCGGCCAACTTAGGGAACGCGTCCAAAGATGGTACTGGTAAGAAAGAACCTTTCAACGCCAACGCTAAATCGCCATCGTCGCGGCAAATCGGACCGTGTACGGAAACTAATTTCGTGCCGTCAGTAAAAGTTCCTTCGACTTGTACTTCTCCGCATAACGTTTCGACGCCTGCGAGGACTTGTCTTTTCCCAAGAATAGTCCTCGCTTTCGTGACAATCTGCGCGACTGATTGTTCGTCCCCATTTTCTGGACCTTCTCTGATGAGTTCAAGAATCTGCATCGCGATAAGAGCCGTTGCTTCTGGATGATTGAGCCTGATCCCAGAAGCCAAGCGCTTCTGCGCGAGAAAACCGGCTTGCGCCAACGCGAGCTTATCCACTTCTCTCGGTGATAATCGCATCTTGTTCTCGTTCTAAAACAAAGAAAAATACTCTTCTTATTCGCCGCTTTTGGAACTTTAAGTTTCGGTACGAGCTTTTGCAGAACGAACTTCCTATATCGCTCAGAAGGAACCTCTCTCGATAAAACGTACGCGAACGTTCGCTTACTCAAATCGAGCTTTGGCTGCAGCTGTTTCAATATCGTATATAAAACTTCCCTCTTTTCGTCCTTCTCGCTCAAAGAAGACGACGACGAAGAAGAAGAAGAAGAAGAAGATGATGAAGTATTCTTATTATTCGATGATACGATCGAGCTATCGCCGTCTCTTCTCGTCACCGCTTCCTTTTCCAACTTTGGATATTCTTCGCAAAAATCGAACGACGCAGACGACGAAACGACGACGCAGGCTCTGGCTAATCTACGCCCCCTCGCTTGGTGCCTCTGCCTCTTACGAACTCGCTTATGGCGCAGCGACTTCACGAGATCTGTACTGAAACTTTGCCCAACAGTAGTTATACCGCGGAGTTCCTCGACTTTATCAGGAGGACCTTCGACGCAGTAGCGCGAGCTAAGAAACTCGCGCGTTTCCAGCGCACTTAAGCTCGTTCGCGCGATATCTAAAGAACTCTCAAGCTTAGCTCGTTCGTCTTCGCTTCGCATGCAGTCGAGATTATGTCTCGCTCGTTTGAGTTTTAATACGCTTCTCGAGGAAACCTAATAAAAAATCAACCTTATAAATAACTACTATTCTCTCAGTCTCTCAGTCTCTCAGTCTCTCAGTCTCTATCTCTCTACTGAATCAAGTCCTAACGCGTCGCCTGTTCCGTAGTAGCAGTAGTAGTAGTAGTAGTAGTAGTAGTAGTAGTATCGACGGAAGAGTATGTTTATTGTTACGTTTTTCTCCCTCGAAAGGTCCAAAAGGTCCAAATCTCCAAAAGGCAAAACGACACCATCATCAGTTTTGAAAAAACGGTTGGAACTTGGAAGAGACGAAGAGTTTCCATCAGCACATAGCAGGGAACTTCTTGCGATAGAGGGAACTTCTTTATACATCTCGTTCGTTCGTGCGTGTTTAAGATATATATACAGAGAGAGATTGTGCGTGAGAGTGTTTAGGTTTATAAATATGGTTGGGACCGCGCACGCGCATGGACACTCGCACGATTACGATGAACATCATCGACGACAACAACGACGACCCGTAGAAGAAGAAATAACGACAGCGATGATGAAGGCGACTGTTGAGAAGAAAATGAGTGAACCGGCGCGAGCAGACGATGATGATGATGATGATGGGATTCAGTATTACTATTGCGAGAGAACGGGAAAGAAACTTCACTCGCACGATGGAATGAGACCGCACTCGCACGAGTTCATTCCGAGCGCCGGGTCGTTCCTGAACAGGAGGAGGGCGCAGTATAAAAAGAGGGATTTTAAGGAGCGATGTTTCACGGTCGGTATAGGTGGACCAGTTGGGACCGGGAAAACTGCTTTAATGTTACAATTGTGTAAGTATTTCACGGATGAGACGTATGGTTTTACGAACGAGTTAGGCGATGATGAAGACGCCGGAGATCGTAATCGAGGGAAGTATCCGAACATATGCGCCGTGACGAACGATATATTCACTAAAGAAGACGGAGAGTTTTTAGCGAAACACGAGGCGCTGCCAAAAGATCGCATCAGAGCTGTTGAGACTGGCGGGTGTCCACACGCAGCGATAAGAGAAGATATCGGCGCGAATTTAAGCGAAGTAGAGAGTTTAACCGAATTGTTTAATCCAGATTTTTGTTTATTAGAGTCTGGCGGCGATAATTTAGCGGCTAATTTTTCTAGAGAACTCGCCGATTTTATCATTTACGTCATCGACGTATGCGGGGGTGATAAGATTCCTAGAAAAGGCGGACCTGGCGTCACGCAAGCAGATTTGTTAGTCATAAACAAGAAAGAGTTAGCCGATGCGGTTGGCGCGAGCATCGAGGTGATGACGAGAGACGCGGATAAGCAAAGAGAAGGCGGTCCTGTTATAGTCGCAGCGGTGAAAAAAACTGAAGGCGTTAAGGAGATTGCTGATGCAATCTTATGCGCGTATAACGATGCCATGGCTGCGTCTCATAGTCATTAATTAAGTACACTGCAAATCTAATCTCTCGCGTATATCTACATCATCAGCATGAAAGATATTTATTGTGTTGGTTTCAGAATTTACCTCAAACATAAAATACACACCAGTACAAATCGAATAATAATATATAATAATAACGTGTAAATATGTATTATTACTCTCTATCGTCGTCTGTTAAATATAATAATCATCATCATCATTCTCGAATTTCTAGCACACCTTACGAACATAATAATAATAATAATAATAATAATAATCTTAAAAGAAATCATCGATGCAGCTTTTCCAATCGTAACAGAATCGTAAGTTTATCTTCTTCATCTTCATCATCATCAGCTTACGATACTTCTGATAGTAATAACTTGGGTAATAGTAGTAGTAATAATGAAGTCGTAATAAATGTTGGTATAGGGAAATCGATAGTTAAACGAATTCAGTTAGCACTCGATGGGAACGCCAGATTCGCCTTGGCTGGGAATAGAACAGCAGAAGTCGATGTAAGACCGATATCAGATATATTGTACGGTTTCGTGTTCGCTCTAGTGACTTTGACTTTGTTAGGCATCGCAGACGTGTTCGTCAATGGGCAGTTTCAACAACCGTTTTTCATTGGTGCGTGGGGAACGATATCGGTCCTCGCGTTCGGGGCGACGGACGCTCCAGCGTTGAGAATGTGGAACGTCGTGATTGCGACGATGTTTGCGTCCGCGACGGCGATATTTTTTGTACAAAATTTTGGGACCACGCCTTTTACGAGAGCGTTAGCGGTTTCGACGAGCATTGCGTTTATGATGTGGACTGGTTCGATACATCCGCCTGGGGGCGCGGCGTGCGTAATCGCGATGGACTTTTTGAAATTTTCTGATTTAGGATGGTTATACGTGATTTATCCAACCGTGCTCGGTTCGGTTTTCATATGCATGAGCGGCGCGCTGTGTTCGAGAGTGAAGAAAAAATTCCCGTTCACTGTTGAAGATGTCAAGAATAAGTTAAATGCGAAAGATATGGCTAGAACGTTAAAGAAATGTGGCCAAGGAGGAATTTTAGCGTATGGGATCATGAATACGTTATGGTATTCGTTCGGCATAATCGCCGGTTTATACGCAATCATTTGCGTCACTAATTCGACGACTATAATGGCGATCAAACCAAAACTCTTACCAGCTTTAGCCGCGGTATGGGCCGGTTCGCAAGCAACAAAGTTATTAAGAGTATCGTCCTCGATCGCTTTAGCGCCCTTGTGCGATAGGTTATTGGACAAAATAAACTCGTCTCAAATGACGCCTTCGTGTTTCAAACAATCCAAAGGCTCTTTGTTGTTCTGGTCGTGCATGTTTACTGTTCTGATCGGATTATCAGTAATCGCAGTCGCAGCCGTAGCTTTCTTAGCCAAAGCGAACTTATTCGTCGTTCGAGCGTCGTAGTTACGTTCAATACATCAATTTCATATTCGCCAGCACATCAGCAAACCACCGTTTCATCCAGAAAGCTTTCTCGTTAAAAAAAAAGTGCATAAAAAATGCTCAAAACGAAGAATACACCATCGAATGAAACGTGCGTTCGTTCGTTCGTAGCTCTTCTCTCTCTCTCTCTCTATCGTGCTTCTGCTCGTGCGTGCTTTGTGTGTCGTAATCGCTCGTAAAAAACAACGTTTACTGCACTGATACTCTTATTTTCACATTTAACTCGTTCGTTCACGTTCGTGCACGAATTCGATTTTTCCAAAAACAGGATGTCGCGCGAGATCGACTTGGAGGAAGAAGAACGATCGACTGCGCGAACGGAAATAATAACGCGATGGCAAACATTTAAATCCAGAGCGTATGATTGTTTCTGGGATTTCGAAGCCGAGCTCGCTGATTGGTTCGGCTTGAACACGAGTAAGTATTGGGAAGAGCTATCGATGAAGGATGATTTCGAGAAAGAGGAAGAGGCGAGGGAACGAGAGCGAGAGAACGCGGTCGGCGTCGAGTTGCAGAAGATGGAAATGGGTGATTAGCGAAATCATGCACACGGACACGCAGACACGGAGACACGGAGACATGGCAGTAGCAGTGATCGTAGTAGTGGTCGTCAGTTAAAGAAAGAGCGTAATCGATTTGACTCGCGCAAACGCGGTCGAAGTCGATTTGCAGAAGATGGAAGTGGGTGATTAGCGAAATCATGCACACACACACACACACACACACACACACACAGTAGTAGTAGTAATCGTGCTAGTGATGCTCAGTTGTCTTTTGTCTTGTAAATATATATGTCTTAGAAAGAGTGTAATCGATTTGACTCGCGCTCAAATACAGCGCTCTCTGTCCGAGACCAACAGACTTCATAAACATCCACGCGCCGTAAAATCAAAAATATAACGCAGTAAACGCGAACGCGAAATCTCCTGTAGCGCATCAAAGGCAAGGCAGTGAAAAAAATGCGAGCAACGAAGCATTTTGTGTTATTATCCATCTCGCTCTTCCTCGTGCTCTTCTGCTCTGTATCGACTGGTGAAAACGAGTTCCCAAAAGGGACGGATTTTAAGGAACTGCGTAAACTGAAAACACGCGCTCTGAAACGAACATCCATGTGCACGATGATCTTAATAGCCGAAGAGAAACCTTTCGGGTGTTGGACGAAAGTCGGCGATAGTGCGAGATATGGTACGATTAAGAGAGTTCTGGACATAAATTCGCTGTCGAACATGAAATTTGATGCAAGGGGCGCGTCCGAGGACGATACAGATGCGACAGAGGATGATATTTTTCTGATCGAGGCGAAAAATATGAAAACGATTATATCGATGATCGAGAAGAAAGAGATTAAGGTAATACCGAAAGGTGTATTGATTGAACACCCAGCAGCGTTTGCTAATGATTTCGATGATTTGATTGAGAAAGAAGTCGAGGCGAGCGTCGAGGGATTTTTGAAGGGCGATTTGGCAAAGAGGTTTAGATTGGGCGAGACGCCTGTTGCGTTTCTTGGTGTTAATGCGACGAGAGAAGCGGTTTGGGCCGCAGAGGAGAACGTGAAACGCTTAGTAAATAGTGGTAGTAGTAGTTCTAGTAGTTCTGTTTTAGATGGGATTAAAGATGAACTCATATACGCAAAATTTGAGAGCTCGATGGAAGCCGCCGGGAGAAAGTCGTACGAAGCTTTAGAAGAGGCGAATTCAATTTCGTGTTTAGGGAAAGGAACGTGTTTGCCAATTGGTGGGTATTCCGTAGCAACGGCGTTTTTAGATGGATGGTCGAGGTATTTATATAACGAATCAGCGGCTTCGATATTCGTGACGACGAGATTAGACAAGACGTCGATGTTTCGAGACGACGCGAGAGGGGCGAATGCAGTGTTTTCGAGCTTGATTTCGTTCCTCGTTGCCGCGGAAGTCGTTAACGATCTCGCAGTTGAAGGGCCGAATTTTGAGAAACCGATTGTTTTCGCCGCGTTTGCCGGTGAAGATTACGATTTTATTGGATCAAAACGAATGTTAGAGGAGTTTCCAGGCGGCATCGATACCGTTATTGAAATCGGTTCGGTTGGATTTTCATCGAATAAACAGAAGAAAATAAACGCAAAACAAAACACGCTTTATGTGCACGAACAATACAATCAAACGGACGATTCTTTCGAGGATTCTTTGAAAATGCAAGCAAACGCAAACAGAGAAAAGTTTGGCGAAGAAGCTTTAATTGTACAAGAAGTTTCCAGAGGCGTAGAAGTTCCAGAAAGCTCTTCGTTGAACTCGTTTCAAAATGTTAATGGTAGTCGAGTGACTGTAAGTGATTACAGCACGTTCGAGAGTGACGATCCATTCGACGGGACACCGTTTGATTCAGGAATGGATAAAATAAATGTCGAGAAAGTTGCAGAAGTCGGGCGTTTAATCGCTGGCGCCGCAATTCGCATGTCCATGAAAGATAAAGAACAGAAAGCTTTGAAATCAGAGGTTTTGGAGAAGTTATTAGATCCCAGTTTCATTTTACAAACAATTGCATCAGCGAATGAGTTGGCAAGTTGCCTCGTTGACCCGAAAATTGGACTGCAAAATTGCTATTTTGCAAGAAGATACGGGTTATTTTCAGAAAACGATAGCAATAATAATAATGATGATGAAGTCAACACTGACGAAGATATCGATTATGTAGGCTCATCGTACGTCGGCGTCGTTCAATATTTGCCTGAAGATATTCAAATCTCAGAAGGGAAATCTCCAATTCAAAGATTTGTTTACGAACATCTTTCTCACGTTTCGAACGGAACCGCGAGCACGTCGTATCGACTAGCTTTACCAGCACAATTGAAATTCGATCGCGAAAAATACCAATGGCAAGTTCGGGACGGAAACGCAAACGGGTACGAAATTTGGACAGAATCGAATTGGTCGAATAAACTTGGCGTTGCCATAGAGAGCAATAAGGGTTGGTATGTTGAGCCGCTTGCAACTGTTGTCGCCGTTGCGGTTGCGGTTATGTTCTGCATCATGGGAGAAAGATTCTTAATGCGAAAGTTAACAAATAGTAGAGCATAGTACGTACAGTAGAATATATAGATAGTTTAAACAATAATAATAATTTTTCCTTAGTACCGTTGAGGTCCATGGTAACAAAACACACACACACACAAAAACATTAGTATTTATTTATTACGTTTTATTATTAGATTTTTTTATTTAATACGACCATTGAAAAGAGTCGTTTGCGACATTTGCGATTAGCCCATTTTTCTCGTACCTATCGGATTCGTCCCAAGCGATTAAACCGCCCATGACTTCCATTTTAACCTTTTTCGCCGACTCGTCTTCGGTCGCCATGAATTTATACCATCTCTCCAAACTCGGTCTTCCGTCGAAGACGTTCTCCCATCCAAAATATTTTGGCAACAAGTGGGTCATAAACACAAAAGTTGGGAACAAAGCGGCATCAGCCGTGCACGGCTCTGCGCCGCACAAATAAGGCCCCTCAAACTCTTGTGTAGTCTTTTCCATGATATCCAAATATCTGTCAATGTCGCTAATTTGCGCCGCTCTGACGTCAGCAGCCATTGGCCCGCGATACATACAGCCTTGTATTGGAACCATGTAAATATCGTGCCATCTCGTCAACAAGTTACACGCCGTCTTCTGTTCAACCGTCTCACATCTTAAACTCGGCTTTTTATCTTCATAAGCGTCCAACAAATATTGCGAAATCACTTCGCTCTCCGGTATCGCCCTCCCGTCCTTTGTCACGAGTAACGGCATCTTCCCCTGCGGATGCATCTTCAAATACTCCTCCGACTTTAAGCCCCCAATAGCTGATGGGTTCTTGAACTCAAACTCTTTATCGATTTGTTTCCAATACATGATCAACCTGTTCCTCGCCCCGTTATTCGACACCGGAACGTCATAGAACACGTTCTTATACACCGGGTCGAGCATCGCTTCGAACGACTCAGTGATCGATTCAGACGACGACGATGAACTACTACTTTGAGTTTTTATTAGTGCCGATCGTGCCTGTCGTCGTCTCATTGAATTATCACCATCATTCATTCGTCTACTCTCGTTGTTCTTATCACTAAAAGACAGACCACGTCTTCTCGCGCATCCATTCACGTCATGGGTCTTCCTGTTCTCGTTTTTATTGTTTCTATTCGATGATGATGATGATGATGAACAGGCCGTACAACCACTGTTGAACCTTAACATCGCGCTCGCTTGTTGATGATGCATTATTTTACTCTTGTTACTGTTATTATCGAGTACACGCGACGCAGACGGATGAACGAGGAGTAACAAAGTAGTAAGTAAATAACGACGATTTTATGCGGATTTTTGTGTGTTGTTATCCTTTTGGATGGAATGGAATCAACAGAATCAACGGTTTAGGGTTTAGGGTTTTCCTCATA
>Ga0209710_1001315_pt1 | contig 19411 bp, 19 predicted proteins | sample ArcticOcean_MG_C_5_FD_187436 | JGI IMG/M metagenome (GOLD analysis project Ga0209710, IMG submission 187436) | Marine microbial communities from western Arctic Ocean - ArcticOcean_MG_CB4_138 (SPAdes) (version 2) | ecosystem: Environmental > Aquatic > Marine > Oceanic | place: Arctic Ocean...
CTTATTTGCTTTGCTGTTAAGTCTAACTCTAATATCGGAATACTAAATATTCTTGCAGAGAATGGAGCTGGATTTGATATTGTTTCTGGTGGTGAATTAGAAAGAGTAATTTCTGCTAAAGGAGACCCAAAGAAAATCGTGTTTTCTGGAGTAGGCAAGACAATAGATGAGATTAGGTTAGCAATAAATCATGATATTTTGGCTTTTAATGTCGAGTCTGAATCTGAGTTACTTAGAATTCAAAGTGTAGCTAAATCTTTAAATAAAAAAGCTTCAATATCAATAAGGGTGAATCCAAACGTTGATGCAAAGACTCACCCCTATATTTCAACAGGTCTAAAGGACAATAAGTTTGGAGTAAATGAAGATGAAGCCTTGCAGATGTATAAGAAAGCAAGCAAATTAGATTCAATAGTTATAAAAGGAATTGATTGTCATATAGGTTCACAAATTACAGACTTAAGTCCTTTTACGGACGCAATTAAAAAATTAGTTTCTCTTATAGACCATTTAAAATCAATAAATATTAATATAAGTCATGTAGATATTGGTGGGGGACTGGGGATTTCATATAAGAATGAAACTCCGCCAACTTTCAAGGAATATTCATTGATTGTACATAAGCTCTTAAAAGATAAAAATATTAAAATAATATTTGAGCCAGGAAGGGCGTTGGTTGCAAACGCTGGAGTATTGATTACTAAGATTGAATACATTAAACAAAATGAAGATAAGAGGTTTGCAATTACTAATGCTGGGATGAATGACTTAATGCGTCCTGCACTTTATGATGCTTTTCATGAGATTATTAATTTATCACCATCAAAAACTAAAAAACAACAATACGATATCGTAGGCCCAATCTGTGAAACCTCAGATTTTCTTGGAAAAAATAGAATGCTATCATTAGAAGAAGAAAATATACTGGCTATTTTAGATACAGGGGCATATGGAATGACAATGAGTTCAAATTATAATAGTAGACCAAAAATTTCAGAATTAATGGTAACTGGTAACAACATTCATGTAATTAGGGAAAGAGAAAGTTATCAAGATTTAATTAGAGGCGAAAGTTTATTGCCGAAAGCTAATTAAATGGGAAATATGTTACAGGTAGGATTAGCAAATCCCAGGGGATTTTGTGCCGGTGTTGAAAGAGCAATTCTTATTGTAGAGGGGGCTCTTGAAAAATACGGTGCACCTATATACGTTAGGCATGAAGTTGTTCACAATAAATTTGTTATAAAAGGGCTAGAAAAAAAAGGTGCTATTTTTATAGAGGATCTGAAAAAAGTCCCTAAAGGGAGCCATATAATTTTTAGTGCTCATGGAGTATCCAAATTAATTAAAAGTGAAGCCGAAGATTTTAATTTAATACCTATTGATGCAACATGTCCATTGGTAACTAAAGTGCATAACCAAGTAAACAAATTAGGAGATAAGGAATTTAATATTGTTATGATTGGGCATAAAGGACATCCTGAAGTTGAGGGGACTATGGGTCAAGTAGACACAAAAAATTCAAATTCAAAAATTTTTTTAGTTGAAAATATAAGCGATGTAGAAAATTTACAAATAGATAAATTTGAAAAGATAGGGTTTGTAAGTCAAACAACATTGTCCATGGATGATACTGCTTCAATTATAGATGCCTTGAAGAAAAAATATCCTAAAATAATAGGCCCTAAAAATGATGATATTTGTTACGCAACACAAAATAGACAGGATGCTATTAAATCTATGGTTAAAAATCATGATTTGATAATAGTTGTTGGGTCAAGTAATAGTTCAAATTCAAATCGATTGGTTGAAATAGCAAACAAAGAGGGCGTTAAATCTTTATTAATTGATGATGTAGATAGTTTTGATCCATTATGTTTATTAAATAAAAAAAATATAGGAATCTCAGCAGGAGCATCGGCTCCCGAAATTTTAGTAAGAAATCTTATTAAAAAAATTAAGGAACACTCTGAAGTATCCATCAAAGAGCTTGATGGAATTAAAGAAAATATTATCTTTAAGTTACCAGTCATTTGAGGGAACATAAATATAAAATTCCAATTTCAGCGTTAGTCCTTATTTACAACAAACAAAATGAGATTTTATTGCTACACCGAGCTGATAAAGAAAATTACTGGCAGTCTGTTACTGGAAGTATTGAAGAGAACGAATTACCAATCGATGCTGCGAAAAGAGAGGTATTCGAGGAGACAGGAATAAGAGCTGAAGATCATTTATTCCAGGATTGGAAGATGAATAATCAATATGAGATTTTTAAACACTGGCGCTATAGGTATGAGCCAGGTGTGGAATTAAATACTGAGCATATCTTTGCTTTAGAAGTCCCTAAACAAATTCCAATAAAATTAAGTCCTGAAGAACATATCGAGTATCAGTGGTTAGGCGCTAAGGAAGCCGAAAAAAAAGTTTTCTCGTGGACAAATGTAAAGGCGATTGAAAATTTATGCAAAATAAAACTAATTGAAGGATAAAATATAGGGTATGAATATAGCAACTATTAAATTTGATTCTTTCGAGAAGCTTCAAAGCGATGACTGTCAAGACAGGATTATTAAAGCCCGCAAAGCTTTAGGAGAAAAAATAGTAATTCTAGGGCATCATTATCAAAATGAAACTGTTTACCGTCATGCTGATTATGCTGGAGACTCACTAAAGCTTGCTCAATATGTTCAACAATTGGATGCAAAATACATTGTGTTCTTGGGGGTTCATTTTATGGCCGAAGTCTCAGATATATTGTCTAGAGAAGATCAGATTACTGTTTTACCAGATCTTTCAGCAGGGTGTTCGATGGCAGATATGGCAAACTTAGCAAAAGTAGAAAGAACTTATAGAGAGCTTTCAAAAGTTTTAGATTTTGATCAAACAATCACCCCAATAACCTATATTAATTCAGCCGCAGACCTTAAAGCATTTTGTGGGGAGCATAATGGAATTGTATGTACCTCTACTAATGCACCAAAAATTTTAGAATGGGCCTTTAAGAAAAGACCAAAAGTTTTATTTTTTCCAGATCAAAATTTAGGTAGGTGGACAGGTTATAAGATGAATATACCTCTAGAAGATATGACGGTGTGGGATCCAGACTTACCTCTTGGAGGACTTACAGAAAAACAAATTATAGACTCAAAAATTCTTCTATGGAAAGGTCATTGTGCAGTTCATCAAATGTTTAGACTTGAGCATATTGAAAATTTTAGAGCGTTACACCCGGATGGGCTTGTTATCTCTCACCCTGAATCCCCTTTTGAGGTATGTAAGAATTCTGATTTCGTAGGGTCAACTGAATTTATTTTAAAGACTATTCAAAAATCAGAAAAAAATACTAAGTGGCTAGTAGGAACAGAACTTAATTTAGTAAATAGATTGGCTAATGAAATGAAGTCAGAGGGAAAGCTTGTACAATTTATGTCCCATGTTGTTTGTGAATGCTCCACTATGGCAAGAATAGATCCCCAACACTTAGCATGGACATTAGAAAATATTTTAAAGGATACCCCTGTAAATATTATAAAAGTAAAAGAAAGTGAAGCTAAGTTAGCCAAGTTGGCATTAGACAGAATGCTTGATGTCACCTAAAAAAAAAGAATGCTCGCTATGTAATAAGCAAAATTACCCTATCATTTGGGTTGATAGATTTTGTCGAGTGATACTAATCAATGATCAAAACTACCCTGGATATTGTCGTGTTGATTTAATAAGTCACAAAAAAGAGATGGCTGATTTGTTGGAGGATGAAAAATTCAATATAATGCGTGTAGTATTTAAATTAGAATCGCTTATAAAAATATTTCTAAAACCAGCTAAAATAAATTTAGCATCTTTAGGGAATATAACGCCACACCTACACTGGCATGTTATTCCTAGGTTTAGGGAGGATACACATTTCCCCAAAAGTATTTGGTCTGACCCGCAAAGAATATCCAAAATAAAAGATTTTGAATTATCTAAAGAAAAAGAATTTATTGATTATTTGTTTGCTGGCTTAAATTAAGAGTCTAGTAACAATATTTCCATGAATTAAATGTTGGTCCACTATTTCATCAATATCATCCTCATCAACATATCGGTACCAGATTCCTTGAGGGTAAACAACCATTAATGGACCATCCTGACAACGGTCTAAACACCCACCTTTATTTATTCGGGTTTTATTAGGCCCATTTAGGTTTAATGTCTTAATTTTTTTCTTCATATAATTAAAAATATTTTCGGCATTATAGTCACTACAACATTGAGAGCCATCAACCCTAGTATTTAAGCAAAAAAATATGTGATTTTTGTAATAACTCATCAATTTTTACTTGAAAAATTATGATTTTTAGAAAATTTCCATGTTCGCGTTATAGTTACAAAATCAATTTCATCTTTCATACGAGCTGAAAATTTTGCATAAGGCTCGCCCATCAATACTATATCTAGAGCAGCCTGATCTAAATCTTTTTTCCCGGAACTTTTATTAATTGTCATTTTTTGAATTATACCTTCAGAGTCAAGAGATACTGTCATTACCAAAGAGCCAAATAGCCCTAAATTTTTTGCAGATTCAGGGTAATTCATTGATCCCATCCGTTCAACTTTTCTTTTCCAGGATTCAAAGTATAACTTATACATATAGTCTTTAGATTTAGAAGAGATTTTTTTTATTCGATTAAGACCAGTTTTATTTTTTTTTGCAGGGGGTGAACTGAAAGTGCTGATGTTTGAAATAATATTATCTGTATCAATTTTATTTCTTTTATTTTTTAAATTAGTAGAATTATTTAAATTTAATGGGTTAGCCTTAACAATCAATTTTTCAGATTTAATATTCTTCGGTTTTTTATTTTTTATTTTTTTGGTATCAATTTTTTTTGGGGGATTATGATTTAACTGATTTTCTTGAATATTTATTTCAATCTCCACTTCTTTATTTGTGTCATTAGAATTTTTGATAAAACTCCCAAGATCTATTTTTTCTATAAGAATGAGATGAATAAGAATTGACATAAAAATAGATATAAAAAAAATAATATTTGGCTTATATTTTTTCATACTTATGAGCCTTTTAACGAATCTATCACTTTTTTATGTAAAACAGAAAAATTTCCATTACTCATAAAGAGAATTTTATCACTGGGTTTAGCTTCTGAAATAATAGCTTCTGATAGCTCTGTTAAGTCTTCTAGTACTTTTATATTATGATGCTTTTCAAATAGCACTTCTGGATTCCATGATAAATTTTTAGAATAACAAAAAACAAAATCTGCATTTTTTAAACTGTTTAGTAAATCTTCCTTCATAGTTCCTAGTTTCATTGTGTTTGACCTTGGTTCTATTACTGCAACAATTCTTCCATTCTTTGAGCTTTTTTTTAGTCCTTCTAAGGTTGTTTTTATTGCAGAGGGATGGTGAGCAAAGTCATCATAGAGTTCTATTTGGTTTGATGTGTGAATTAACTCCATTCGTCTCTTTACTCCATTAAACTTATTTAATGATTCTATTGAATCAATTGGAGTTATCCCTACATGCCTAGCTGCTGAAATTGCTGCTAAAGCATTCATAAGATTATGATGACCTATTAGTGCCCAATTTATAGTTCCTTGGTTTTTTTTATTTAGAAGTACTTTGAAAGAAGATGAGTCGTCTTCTATTTTCTTATATTCCCATTGACTATCATCACCAAAGTATTCAATCTCCGACCAAGACCCTTGTTTAATTAAGTTACTTAATGGTCGGCTTTCCGAGTTTACTAAAACCTTACCTTCACTAGGTATGGTTCGAATTAAGTGATGGAAATGTTTTTCAATGTGAGTGATATCATCAAAAATATCAGCATGGTCAAACTCAAGATTGTTTAAAATTAATGTTCTTGGGTGGTAGTGAATAAATTTAGATCTTTTATCAAAAAAAGCAGTATCGTATTCGTCAGCTTCGATTATAAAAAAACTGGGTACGTTTTTATTATTATCTTTTGCAAGTCTCGCTGAAACACCAAAGTTATTTGGTATTCCTCCAATCAAAAATCCTGGAGCTAACCCACATGATTCTAGTATCCAAGCTAGCATTGCAGATGTTGTTGTTTTTCCATGAGTTCCTGCTACAGCTAGAACCCACTTATCAATCAGGATATTTTCATATAGCCATTGAGGCCCAGAAGTAAATAGTAAGTTCCTATTTAATATCATCTCCATCAATTCATTTCCCCGAGAAATGACATTGCCGATTATATATATATCCGGCGTATGAATATGCTCTGAAAGTGAGTACCCTTCAGTTATTTCTATTCCTAAAGTTTTAAGTTGAGTTGACATTGGTGGGTAAACATTTTGATCACACCCAGTTACTTTATGACCTTGTGTTTTTGCCAGAGCGGCAATACCACCCATAAATGTTCCACATATACCAAGTATGTGAATATGCATATTTACCTTAAATTAGGCGCAAGCCATTTTTTTAGTGTTTCAATTTCAATATTTCTACGGTTAGCCATATCAGTCAGTTGATCTTGATCAATTTTATCTACACTAAAATATTTAGAATGTGGGTGGGAAAAATAAAAACCACTTACTGATGATGCTGGCAGCATTGCCATACTTTCAGTTAGCTTCATACCAATATCGTTGGCTTCTAATAACTTAAAGATATCTTTTTTCACAGTGTGCTCTGGACAAGCTGGATATCCGGGAGCAGGCCTTATTCCCTCATAATTTTCTTTTATCATATCTTCTTTAGATATTTTAGTTGTATCTTGATATCCCCATAAATCCTGTCTTATTCTATCATGCATATATTCAGCAAATGCTTCAGCTAATCTATCAGTAAGTGCTTTAACCATAATTAAACTATAATCATCTTCAGATTTTTCAAAAATAGTTTCATATAGTTCTGTATTAATTCCTGAGGTAACTGCAAACATACCAATATAATCTGCAATTCCGGAAGATTTTGAAGCAATGTAATCAGCTAGGCATTGATTTGGTTTTTGTACGCCTTTGATAGCTGGCTTTTCTGTTTGTTGGCGCAAACAATAATATGTAAAGATTGGGTCTAATCTATCTTCATTGAGATATATCTCGATATCATCATCGTTAATTGTATTTGCAGGATAAAAACCAATTACTCCGTTTGCTTTTAGTTTTTTTTCATTAATTAGTTTATTGAGCATCTTCTGCGCATCATTAAAGAGTTGTGTGGCACTTTCCCCAACAATCTTATCTTTAAGTATATTTGGATATTTTCCATGTAAATCCCATGTTTGAAAGAACGGAGCCCAATCTATGTATTCTGCAAGTAATTTAAGGTCAATATTTTTAAATACTCTACGCCCAATAAATTTTGGTTTTTTTGGCTGGTAGCTTAACTGCAATTTATTTGCCCTCGCTTTTTCCAAAGAGATATAATTAGCCCCTTTTTTATTTAGGTGAAGTTGCCTCACATTTTCGTAGTCTTTAGATAAGCCAATTAGATAATCAACTTTTTGTTTAGGATCCATTAAAGATTGCATCATTGATACAGATCTAGAAGCGTCTGTTACATGAATCACAGGGCCCTCATAATTTGGAGCAATTTTTACAGCCGTATGTGCTCTAGAAGTTGTTGCCCCACCAATTAAAAGAGGGACATTATTATTTTTAAAGTAGGGGTCTCTTTGCATTTCACTTGCAACATGTGACATCTCTTCAAGTGAAGGAGTTATTAGTCCAGAAAGACCAATAATATCTACATTTTCTTCCTTAGCTTTTGCAAGAATTTCTGAGCAGGGAACCATTACGCCCATATTTACAACCTCAAAGTTATTACATTGTAAAACCACCGAAACAATATTTTTTCCAATATCATGAACATCACCCTTAACCGTTGCAATTAGCATTTTTCCTTTTGGCTTAGCTTTAATTCCAGTTCTTTTTTCATCTGCTTCTTTCTCTTTTTCAATGAAGGGGATTAGGTGAGCTACAGCTTGCTTCATTACTCTTGCGGATTTAACTACTTGTGGCAAAAACATTTTTCCTTGCCCAAATAAATCTCCAACTACATTCATTCCATCCATTAGCGGCCCCTCAATTACGTTAATTGGGCGACCACCTTCTTTACTCATAATACTTAATCTTGCTTCTTCAGCATCCTCAACAATAAAATCTGTTACCCCATGAACCAACGCATACTCAATTCTTTTTTCAACACTTAATGGATTTTTTTCATCACCACGCCAATTTAACTTAAGTTCTTCTTTTTTACTTCCAGATAATGTCCCGGCAATCTCAATCATTCTTTCTGTAGAATCAGAACGTCGATTGAGAATCACATCTTCTACAGCTTCTTTTAAGTCATCAGATAAATCATCATAAAGACCTACCATTCCTGCATTTACTATTCCCATAGTCAAACCCGCTTTTATTGCGTGGTATAAAAAAACTGTATGAATAGCTTCTCTTGCTGCATTATTCCCTCTGAAGCTAAAACTTACATTTGATACACCACCAGAAATTTTGGCGTGAGGTAGATTTTCCTTAATCCACCTTGTGGCATTTATAAAGTCAACTGCATAATTATTGTGTTCCTCGATTCCAGTAGCTACAGCAAAAATATTGGGGTCAAATATAATGTCTTCAGGAGGAAATTCTATTTTTTTTATTAATGTGTCGTAAGCTCGCTTACATATTTCGGTTTTTCTTTCATATGTATCTGCTTGGCCTTTTTCATCAAAAGCCATTACGATAACTGCCGCACCGTAATTAAGACAAAGTTTAGCTTGTTTAAGAAATGAATCTTCTCCCTCTTTTAACGATATTGAATTCACAATTGCCTTGCCTTGCACACATTTTAATCCTGCTTCAATCACATCCCACTTAGAAGAGTCAATCATTATTGGAATTCTTGCTATATCTGGCTCAGAGGCAATTAAATTAAGAAAATGCTTCATTGCATTGAGTGAATCGAGCATACCTTCATCCATATTTATATCAATGACTTGAGCTCCATTTTCCACTTGCTGCCTGGCAACAGAAACGGCTTCTTCATATTTTTCATCAATAATTAAATTAGAAAATGCTTTTGATCCAGTTACATTTGTTCTTTCACCTACATTAATAAACAGTGATTCATTATTTATTTCGAGAGGCTCTAGTCCAGATAATCTAGTAAATGGTTCCTGCATAGGAATTGTTCTGGGTTTTAGATTATTTACTTCTATTGCAATCGCTTTAATATGTGCTGGTGTTGTTCCACAACAACCACCTGCAATATTGAGAAACCCACTATCAGCAAATTCTTTCAACAATGAAGATGTATCATTTGGTTTTTCATCAAAACCAGTATCTGACATTGGGTTTGGTAAACCTGCATTTGGATATATGCAAATATAAGCATTTGAAATTTTTGATAGTTCTTCAGCATAGGGCCTCATTAATGCAGCTCCTAATGCGCAATTTAACCCTATGGTTAGTGGCTTTGCGTGTCTGACAGAATTCCAAAAAGCGCTAACAGTTTGACCTGATAATATCCTTCCTGATGCATCAGTAACTGTACCTGATATCATTAGAGGGAGTCGGATCGACTGTTCATCAAATATAGTTTGAATAGCAAAAAGAGCCGCTTTACAATTAAGTGTATCAAATACTGTTTCAACCAACAGGATGTCAACACCTCCTTCAATTAGTGCTTTGGTTTGCTCTTTATAACTTGCAACTAATTGATCAAAGTTAACATTTCTTGCGCCAGGATCGTTTACATCGGGAGATATTGAAGCAGTTTTTGGTGTAGGCCCGATAGCACCAGCTACAAATCTTGGTTTATCTGGAGTTGAAAATTTTTTGGCAGCCAATTTTGCAAATTTTGCTGCACTTATATTCATCTCATAAACAAGATCAGCCATATAGTAGTCGTCCTGAGCAATACTATTTGCTCCAAAAGTATTTGTTTCAATAATATCAGCACCTGCGGCAAAGTAATCCTCATGTATTTTTTGTATGATTGATGGCTGAGTAATATTGAGTAGCTCATTGTTACCTTTTAAGAATAATTCCCTTTCACCTTTTGGCGAAGAAAATTCAATAAACTTTGACCCCCTATAATCCTCTTCACTTAAATGATGCTGTTGAATCATTGTCCCCATAGCACCGTCCATTATCAGAATTTTTTCTGACAGGAGTTTCTTGAGTATTTTTTCCGTTTCAGGGATTTGTAATTTTTTCATTCGGTTATTATTATAAGATTAAAGAGGGTTGCATGAAATCAATTATTAAATGTTATTTTTTTTACTTACCTAACTTAGCTTCTAAAGCCTCTAGTTTTTCTTCCATAGCCTCTAGTTTTTCTCTTGTTCGTTTTAGAACCCCTGTTTGAACATCAAACTCTTCTCTATTAATTAGCTCTAATTTGGTGAACATGCCTTGTAATAGTGCATTTATATTATCTTCCGCGTCACTTATTGGCGATTCTTTAATAATATTTCTTATTTTATTTGATAATTTTTGTATATCTTCTGTATTTAGCATAGTATGGCAACCTGTAAAACACTGATTCTATCAGGATTTTTTGTTTTATCTATTAGAAGTATAAATATTTATTATTCCCCAATAAAAAATATTTTAGTCATAAATGAAAGTTTGGCACGGTAATTGCTTTATATAAAAGTGTACAAAGTTTAATACTGAGACACTTAATTAAAAAGGAGAGGTATGTAATGAAAGTGAAATTGATTAAAAGTTTAGTAGCAGGCGGTTTAATTCTAACGGCTACGTCGGGTTTTGCCGAAGACGCTGCTAGTGATTATAGTTTTAGTGCAAATGTTGGTCTTTATTCAGACTATATATTCCGCGGTTATACACAGACTCAGGGGCAGCCTGCACTTCAGGGTGGCTTTGATATGGAGCATAAAAGTGGGTTTTATGCAGGTACATGGGCATCAAATGTAGATTGGACAACTGCTGGTGGTTACATGAAAGATAATAGTATAGAAATTGATCTTTATGCTGGATATGCTACCGAAGTTTCCGGTTTTGGTGTAGATGCTGGTGTCCTTCAATTTATATACCCAGGAGATGATATTGCTGGACAAGCTTCAACATCAGCTACGGAATTATATGCTGGGGTTAGTAAAGATATCGGAGCGTTTAGTCTTGGCTTAACTACTTATTATGTTGTATCTGATGATGCATGGGGCTTTGCAAATGCTGATGGTTCTATTTATTGGGATTTAAGTGTTGCAACTTCAATCGGCCCTTTGGATTGGGCTGTGCATGTCGGCGACCAATCTTTTGAAGGCTCAGGTAATGAAGCATCAGATTATACTGACTGGAAAGTAGATGTGAGTTATGCGCTTAATGACAACTTTACTGTTGGAGCATTCTATACCGATACAGATATGACTGAAACTACCTGGACAGTTGATGGTGAATATTTAGGTGATTCTGCTGTTGGTGCATATTTAAGTGCAGGGTTCTAAGAAAAAAAACTAAGGGTTAGGGGACCAAGGTTCCCTCTCCATTTTATAAGTAACAATTTAGGGGAATAATATGAAACTAATTACTGCTGTAATCAAGCCATTTAAGCTTGATGAAGTTAGGGAGGCTCTCTCTGAGATTGGTGTTCAGGGTATCACGGTCACCGAGGTCAAAGGTTTTGGTCGTCAGAAGGGCCACACCGAACTCTATCGAGGTGCTGAATACGTCATCGATTTCTTACCAAAAGTTAAAATAGATATCGCTGTCTCCGACAAACTTGCAAAAAAAGTTATTGAGGCCATTTCAAAATCTGCGCTCACCGGAAAAATTGGTGATGGGAAGATTTTTGTTATGCCACTTGATCAAGTCCAACGCATTCGAACCGGTGAAACCGGCGAAGATGCATTATAAAAGGGAGACTGAAATGAAAAAATTATTTTCAAAGTTTAGTTTTACTGGCCTTATGGGTCTTTTAATGCTGGGATTTTCCCAAGTTGCGCTATCAGAAGAAATGGTAGCGTTAGTAGAAGAGGTTGCAACTATTAATTCAGGTGATACTGCCTGGATGGTTGTTGCTACTATTTTGGTCATTATTATGGCTATACCGGGACTTGCTCTATTTTATGGTGGCTTAGTGCGATCGAAAAATATGCTATCTGTCTTAATGCAGGTTTTCGTGACCTTCTCGTTAATGTCGGTGTTATGGGTCATTTATGGATATAGTATGGCATTTACTGAAGGGCCCTATAATACATATGTGGGGGGTCTTGGAGCCGCATTCTTAAGTGGTATTACGTCGGATTCGGTTTCAGGGACTATTCCAGAGTATGTATTTGTAACCTTCCAGTTAACTTTTGCGGCACTTACTCCTGCTCTTATTGTGGGTGGCTTTGCAGAAAGAATTAAATTTTCTGGCATGCTGTTGTTTATGGTTGGTTGGTTTACTATAGTTTACCTACCTATTTGCCATATGGTATGGGGCGGGGGACTTATCTCCTCGTGGGGCGCAATTGATTTTGCTGGCGGAACAGTTGTACATATCAATGCAGGAATTGCAGCTTTAGTTCTTGCCTTGGCAATCGGACCGAGACTAGGTTATGGTAAAGAGGCAATGGCTCCACATAATTTACCATCAACCATGATCGGAGCATCATTACTTTGGGCTGGCTGGTTTGGCTTTAATGTAGGTAGTGAGCTTGCTGCTGACGGTGTAGCGGGAATGGTTATGATTAATACTCAAGTGGCAGCTGCTGCTGCAGTATTAGGATGGTTATTCATAGAAAAATTACAAAAAGGGAAGGCATCCATGTTGGGCGGTGCATCTGGCGCAATTGCTGGGCTTGTTGCAATTACTCCGGCTTGCGCAGTTGTTGGTCCGATGGGCGCAATAATACTTGGTTTCATAGCAGCAATTATTGCTTATTGGGCATGTACTAGCCTTAAGAAAGCATTAGGCTATGATGATTCACTTGATGTATTTGGTATTCATGGCGTAGCAGGAATTGTCGGTGCAGTAGGGCTTGCAGTTTTAATGTCACCGAGTTTTGGTGGGGTGGGTTACGACGATGGAGTAACTATGGCTAGCCAATTTATTATTCAAGTTAAATCAGTTGGATTTACAATTCTTTGGTGTGGTGTAGCAAGCTATATTCTCTTTAAAGTTGTGGATACTTTAGTCGGTATGCGTGTGACAGAAGAAGATGAAAGAGCTGGTTTAGACACAACCTCACATGGTGAGACTGCGTACCACTCGTAATTACTTCCTCCTGTTGTAATTAAGAGTGACTCTAAGGGCCCATTTAAAATGGGCCCTTTTTTTAATACCTAGCTAGGAGTCAAAAGTATACTAGTTGAATATTAATGGTTTTACGTAGGGTTTTTTCATAAGAAATTAAGTGCTTATCAGAGAATAGCAATCTATAGTGATTCAACTACTTTTTAATTAAAGTAGAATTTTAAAAAAAGAAAGGAGATTACATTATGTGGACAACACCATCAGCAACTGAAATGCGTTTCGGTTTTGAAGTAACAATGTACGTAATGAATAAGTAATTATTTTTTACCGAAATTTAAAAAAGGAACCTTCGGGTTCCTTTTTTTTAAAATTTATTATTTAGTTTTTGATGTAATAAGTTTCTGAACTATTATCCCGTTCACTATGCCAAATATAAATGCAGATATAAGGAATAAAGGTAATAAATACAATATGCCGTCGTGTGGAATAATCCAAACCCTTACTACGATAAATTGACCAACAATATGTGCAAGCGAAGCCAATAGACTTATACTAATTAAGCTAAATTTTTTTTTGTTATAGTTTTTAAAAATTAAAACTATCAATAAACTACAAAGTGCTCCTGATAAACTAAGAAAAAATGTTGGGCTTAAGAAGGTTCCAATAATAATACTTGTTATAAATACTCTTATTAAAGAAACCCAAACACCAGTCTGATAATCAAACTTAAAAATAGTATACAAAATAATTATATTAGCAATTCCAGGCTTCACGCCAGGAATTGGGCTTGGTAAAAAAAATTCTACTAAAGATATAGCTACTGCAATCGCAGCTAATTTAGCAATTTTATGATCGGTAGAGTTGGTTTTAATAGTTGATCGAGTCAAATTGTTCCTTGTTACCTATTACAGAAATTGAGATCTGATTAGGCAGGCAAATAATTGTCTGATTTATTTTTTTTATCCAGCCTTGATGTATACAATATTGTTTTTTACAGGGCGATTTTAAAAATCTTGCACGGTTATTATCTATAACAATTTCTGACGCACCCATGTGACTATCAATAGTAAAAGTATTTTTCTGGTTAAGGCTATAAGTACCAATAATTTCGTTATTTTTTTCTATTTTAAGATATTGTCCTTGTGGAAACTCCCAGTAATATTTAGTAATAAAAAATATTAGAGAAATAAAAAGTAAAATTACAAGCCAGTCACCTGACTTAAATTTTTTAATTAGTAATAATATTTTTTGCATCAGGTTCTTGATACCAGCTAATTTCATTCATCATATCTCGGCTAATAATAATACTATTATCTTCCATAATAATAAGAAAGTAATTAAGTCCTAGTGACTTTGCTACAATTAATTTCTTATTCTTATGCGCAATAAACAGGGGTTTTGAATAAACATCAGACAACGTGCCAGAGTTAACGGATGGAGGCGTTAGAACAATCGCAGATTGGGTGCCTTGTGAGGGTAAGCCCGTAAAAGGGTTTATTAGGTGAGAATATCTAATTCCGTCATTAATTAAATATTTTTGGTAATCACCAGAGGTACCAATTGACCACCCAGGCTTTAGGGATATTTTAGCAATTACCCCGGGTTCCCTGGGGTTTTGAATGGCAACGACCCAGGTTTTAGAGCCACGCTTACCAAGCGCTAAAATATTACCTCCGATATTAATTAAAGCATTAGGAATGTCATTAACACTTAAGATATTTTTTATCTGGTCGAGCGCATAACCTTTTCCATAGCCACCCAAATCAATTTGGACAGAATTATTCTTTGATTTTAAAATATTATTTTTAATTAAAATATTATTCATTGAAGGTTTTAATGTAACTAAATTATTGATAGCTTCTTTACTAGGAAGTTTTGTTGGAAGTGTCTCTGAATGAAATCCCCATAAGTTAACTAATTTTCCAATAGCCGGGTTAAATATACCTTTAGTATTATTTTCTAAAGTTGAAGCATCATGAATTATATTAATAATTTCATTATTATTTATATATATAGATTTATCGTTTGCTATAGCTTGATTAATGTCACTAATAATACCCGGATTCCATGGGTGAAGAAGTTGGTGAAGTCTATTTAACTCTTTGATAATTTTATTACTTATATTTGTTGCTGTCTCTTCTTTTTCCCCGTAAATTTTTATGTCTACTAAGGTACCAAAAATGTAATGTTTTTTTTGATATATTGGGTCATGGGAGCACCCATATAAAAGACAAAGAAACAAAGAGAGGATTATTTTATTAAAGGACATCAATGATATGTTTAGCTATATCAAAATCAGTTTGTTCTGAGATTTCTACTATTCCTGTTGGGCTGGTGACATTAATCTCTGTTAGAAAGTCTCCAATTATGTCTAAACCAACAATAGTTAATTCTGTATTGATTAAATATTCCCTAACTCTTTGAACTATTATTTTATCATTTTCAGATAATTTTTTTACAATCCCCCTCCCGCCTTTAGCAAGATTGGCTCTAAAGTCAGAAGAAGACGGAACTCTTGAGAGAGCATAAGGAATAGCATCTCCTTTAATTACTATAATTCGTTTGTCTCCATCCTTAATCTCTGGTAAATATCTTTGTGCCATTATTTGTTTCTGTTCATTATTAGTAATGGTTTCTAATATGACATTTATATTTTTATCATTTTTATTAAGCATAAAAATTCCATTACCAGCCATTCCATCAAGGGGTTTTAGGATTATCTTTTCTTCTTGCTTCAGAAAATCTTTAATCTTAAAAGCTTGTGACGAAACAATAGTAGGAGGAATAATATCTTGAAATTTTAAGATTGATAATTTTTCGTTATGATTCCTGATGGAGCTAGGATTATTTATTATTTTTACATTAAGATTTTTTGCATATTCAAGTTGATGCGTTAAATTAAGATAATTATCATCAAAAGGCGGATCTTTTCTAATAAATATTTTCGAAAAGTAGCTCAGATGATGTAATTCTTTTTGGGACAAATCTATTGTACTATTACAGCCTAAAATTTTATGACATGAAACATCTAAGATACAACCATGGTTTATTGAGATCTCGTTCATTGTTGTGTAATGGGTCTCAATTTTACTTTTAAGGCAAGCCTTTATAAGTGCCACTGATGTATCTTTATAAATTTTTAGTGAATCAATGGGGTCTGTAATAAAAAGGTATTTTTCCATAGTTAATCTTTTAATTCTTTAGCAGCTGCAAGAAGTGCGAGTCTTGCAATGACGCCGTAAGCATAAAACCTGTTAGCTTTGTCATCACATGGCCTTCCTTGATCCGGCATAAGGCAAGATGTTTCAAATGAAACCGGGACAAAATGCATGCCAGGTGAATTAAGGTTCTCATCTTTTTCTTTGTTAGTATGCACTCGATAAAAACCACCCACAACGAAATGATCTATCATATAAACAACAGGTTCAGCTACAGAGTCATTAACGGTTTCTTCTGTATGAACTCCCTCTTGAATAATGACTTCTGTGACTTTTAATCCGTCCTTAACAACAGACATTTTTTTTCTCATCTTGCGATTAAGATTTATAACATCTTCACTATTCTTAATTGTCATAATTCCCATACCATAGGTTCCTGCATCAGCTTTTATAACCACATATGGTTCATGGAAAATATTATATTGCGAATATTTTTTCTTGATTTTTATTAATAATTTTTCAATATGCTCAGCTAACTGAATCTCCCCTTCTCGCTCAAGAAAATTTAAACCGTCTAATTTTTCGAAATAGGGATTAATTAGCCAGGGATCAATTTTAGTAAATTTAGAAAACTCTTCTACTATTTCATTATAGTAGCTGAAGTGTATTGATTTTCTTCTCGTTGGCCAGCCTGCTGAAAGAGGCGGAATAATTCTCTGATTAAGATTGTTAAGTTTATCTGGTACACCAGCAGAAAGATCATTGTTAAGAATAATTGCGCATGGCTTAAAAGTTGTTGAATCTTCATTTTTCAAAAATAATTTATCATTTTCTCTATGAATAGGCTCAATTTTTATCGAATGTTTTTCATCAATTTCAATTACTTGTATTTCATTTATATTCGGGGCAATACTACCAATCCTTACCTCAATCCCGGAATTTTTTAAAATCTCTGTTAGTTCAAATATATTTTTTAAGTAAAAGATATTTCTTGTATGGTTTTCAGGAACAAGTAAGACTTGCCTCGCATCTGGGCAAATTTTTTCAATAGCGACAGATATAGCTTGGATCGTAAGAGGCGCAAAATCAGGATTTAAGTTGTTAAATCCGCCTGGGAAAAGGTTGGTATCAACTGGGGTTAATTTAAAGCCAGAATTTCTTAGGTCAACGGAGGCATAAAATGGCGCCGTATATTCTAACCATTGAGTCCTAAACCAATGCTCAATATCACAACTATGATTAATTATATAGTTTTCGAGATCAAGTAACTCAGAACTTAAATCAGTTTTTAAAATAGGGGTCATAAAATTTATACTCCTTGAGCCTGAAGGTCTGCATGATAACTGCTTCTTACCATTGGCCCACTAGCAACTGATTTAAAGCCTAATTTCAATGCTTCCTGTTTTAGATTATCAAAATCAATTGGTGTTACATACCTCTCAACGGGCAGGTGATATGGGGTAGGTTGTAAATATTGCCCCAATGTCAGCATATCTACATTGTGATTCCTTAGGTCTTTCATTACTTCCAATATTTCTTCATTTGTTTCGCCCAGCCCAAGCATTAATCCAGATTTAGTAGGAATCAAAGGTAGCATTACCTTAAAATTCTTCAAAAGTGAAAGAGAGTGCTCGTACCTTGCTCCTGGCCTTGCCCGCTTGTATAGCCTAGGGATTGTTTCAAGGTTATGATTAAACATATTTGGAGGCTGTTTAGATAGTATTTCTAATGCCGTTTGTATTTTCCCTTTCCCCCTGAAGTCTGGGACAAGTATCTCTATTTTAATATTATTATTTTCTTTTCTAATTTCTTTTATACATTCAGAAAAGTGACGGGCACCACCATCCTTTAAATCATCACGGTCTACGCTTGTTATAACTACATAATTGAGTTTAAGTTGTGCAATTGTTAGAGCTAACTTTATTGGTTCATTTATATCCGGGTTTTGAGGAATTCCACTTGCAACATCACAAAATGGACATCTTCTTGTACAAATTTCTCCTAAAATCATAAATGTCGCTGTGCCTTTACTGTAGCATTCTCCAATATTGGGACAGCTTGCTTCTTGGCACACAGTATTAAGGTTATTTTCTTTTAATAAGCGCTTTACCTCATGAAATTTTTCACTATTAGGTAGTTGCATTTTGATCCAAGAAGGTTTTTCTATTTTATTTTTGGCGATAATTTTAATTGGCAGCCTAGATATTTTTTCTTGTCCAATTTCTTTAATTATATGTATTGTTTTGTTCATAATATTACTAAAATTCTTTTTGGATATTCTTGATTAAACAGTTTTGTATTTCTTTCATATTAATATTATCTGAAAAGTCAGACAATTGTGCCATTTTTAAATCTTTAAAGCCACAAGGATTAATTGTTGTAAACGGATGTAAATTCATTTTTATATTAATGCTTAACCCATGATACGTAAAACCATTTTTTATTCTTAAGCCAACTGATGCAATTTTTTTTTCATTTATGTATATCCCGGGAGCTTCTTTTTTTGCATAAGACTCAATTTTGTATTTTAATAAAAGAGCAATAACAGAGTTTTCGAGTATAGAAATTATTTTTCGTATTGTTATATTATTTCGTTTAAGGCTAACTAGGAGGTAAATAATAATTTGCCCGGGCCCATGGTAAGTAATTTTACCCCCTCTATCTACAAAGAGATGTGGAATATCGCTTTTAGGGAGAATGAATCCTTTTTTATTTAATCCAGTGGTAAAAATCGGAGGGTGCTCTGTAAGCCAAACTTCGTCAGTCTCAGGTTGCGAATTAATATGGCTTTTCATAGCTTCCCAAGTTTCTTGGTAATCAGTAGTACCTAAATTTTTTATTCGAAGAGGCATCTATAGAACAAATTTTGTAATAGATAACCCAGACAGCTCTATGTAGATTTCGTCTAGTTGTTTTTTAGAGGTTACATAGATATTACAGGTAAGGCTAATATATTTACCCTCACTACTACCCTTTATTTCAATAGCAGTTTCATTAAAACTCTCATCATATTTTTTAATTACTTGCATAACAAGTAAACTAAAATTATCAACCGTTTCTCCCATAACTTTTAT
>Ga0209710_1001316_pt1 | contig 19369 bp, 6 predicted proteins | sample ArcticOcean_MG_C_5_FD_187436 | JGI IMG/M metagenome (GOLD analysis project Ga0209710, IMG submission 187436) | Marine microbial communities from western Arctic Ocean - ArcticOcean_MG_CB4_138 (SPAdes) (version 2) | ecosystem: Environmental > Aquatic > Marine > Oceanic | place: Arctic Ocean: Canada...
GCGGCGCCTACGAGCGTGAACGAAACGAGGATTTTGAGAGATGGTTGTTTGATTGCTGACATTAACGCGAAACAATTTAATATTCGTTTCGTTTCGCACTTTTGATAAATTAGTGAAGCGATTCGGTTTAGTTTCACCAGCAGTATAAACTGTAATTATAGGCTTGTAATTCTAAAACTCTTCTTGTCTTGGACAAGTCTAAAACTCTTTTTGTCTTGGATGAATGGATTTTGATGAATGATATACGGACAAGTCTATTTTAATAAGCTATACGCGTTGATTATATGCGATTATTGATTACGATCTTTTGCGTCACGCAGTTTCACGAGATTCTTAACTTCTTCGATGAGCAGTTCGTGTTCGATGCAAGGCGCGTTATTCTCGCGCGCTCTTAAGCATACGTACCCGTTAAGCGAATCGATTTCTAAAGGAGCGCCGGAGTCGAAATCTAATTTCGTGCTCGGGAAGTGCTTGCCGTACGAACGTAGACCGTCGAAGACGACTGCTTTGAAGTCTTTGGGCATTTTCGCGAACCCTTTTTCGTGCGATTGTTCCAAGGCTACGAACATTTCGGAGTATAAGCGCTCCATGCGTTGCATTCGAAGCGGCGTATCAAGTAACCCGTCGCAATTGCAATTGCCTACGATCGAGAGCAAGTTCGCGACGCAGTTTATGAAATACTTACGTAATAAAGTGTATTCAAAATCTTCATCCGGTTTCGAATTCGCTCCGATACTTTTCAAGAGCTCGTGAACTTCTCTGCTCGCCGCGGTATCGGCCATAGCCCACGGCTTCTCCGCGTTCTTCACGTGAATCTCAAACGCTCCTTCCTCGTCTTCAACCTTCACGAAATCATAACTCTGCGGAATCACGCACGGAATATATTTCCCATTCTCATAAACATCCTCGAATAGCGGCTTCACGATTCCGTTATGTAACATCACCGCCGTACCAATTTTCACGCCGCTTTCATCAATCTCTCGTTTCACGCTCTCAAACGCGTACGTCTTCACGGTCACGAACACGTAATCGAAATAATATTCGTTCTTCTTCTTCTTCTTCTTCTTCTTCTCAGTCGCTCTATCAATGCTATTATCATCGTTCGTGTCTTCATAGCTCTCGATTCTTCTCACGTCGTGCTTTTTGATTAAATACTCCCCTGGCTCCTTCGACGCAGAACGCGAACTATCTCTCGCTTCTCGCTTCCTCGCCTTCAAGTACACGTTCATCTTATCATAACGATTATTACTACTGCTATGATTACTATCTCGAGCAGTAGTAGTACATAACGCGAATTGTACTGCGAGCCAAGTCCCTAATCTCCCGTCTCCAATTATTAACACGTTCGTTCTTTTCCCATCATCATCAGTATTAACTTTCGCAGTACCACTCTTCGTAGCGACCGCATCAGCAGAAGCGGCACAGGCGGCGGCACGAGTAGAAGAACTCGCGAGCTGATGACTCTGACTCTCTTTCTTCGCGCGCACTACGTTCGCTGCATTAAAACAACAACTGAACATGCTCTACAAAAACAAACGACTGCGACTGCGACTGCGACTGCCCTTCAAACAAAGATTAAAACAAAGATGAGCTCTCTCTCTCTCTCTCTTAATCTCTCTTAATCTCTTAATCTTAATCTCTCTCCCTCGCGTTTCGCCCTCTGCAGAGAAGTTCTAAAACGAAGTTCTTAACGAGAGAGGAAGAATGAGAAGAGAGGGTGAGTTTAGGGTTTCAAATCAACATTGGCCAAAATTCTCTGCATTTATTAAACACCATTTGCCTCATAAAACGCCTTTTAATTAATTGATTATTAATTGATTTAAAAGAGAGAAAGAAATACACACGCGTGGAGCAGATACACATATAAGAATAATAATGCAGTTCTTCTACGCCGATGCGACGCCGGAAGTAGTGAAGGACTCGCGCGTGATTACGAATTTAATCGGGCTATGTTCCCATTCGAACGATACTAACAACGATGATGATGAAGATGATGATGATGTTTATGATGATGAGATGAAGAAGATCACTCAAAGTGAACGCGAAGGACTCATAAGAAACGTGCTCAAAGAGAGACCGGAGTTCGTGAAGGCAGAGGTAAACGGTTGCACCGCGTTGATTGCAGCCGCAGTGAACGATAACGTGAGCGTTATCGATTTATTATTGAGAGAGTTCGATGCAGGGCGTGATTTGGTCGACTTCGAGAGCGCGGCTGCGACGGCACTTATTGCCGCCAGTGAAAATGGAAGTTTGCGAGCGATTGATGCGCTCGTCGCGAAGTATGGTGCTAATGTGAATTTGATTACGAAGATTGGAGGGAGGACTGCTTTAATCGCGGCCGCTGCTGCGGATAAACCAGAGGTGTGCGTTACTTTGATCGATAAGTATAAAGCTGACGTAAACTTGGACGTCGTGTATGAGCACCAAAGCGACGAAGAAGATGAGGAGTTTTTGAGTAACGCGATGTTACACGCTTGCGCGAATAATAGCGTGAGCTGTATTTACGCTTTGAAGAGAGGCGGAGCGCATATCGACTTTGAGAATCAGAACGAGCTGTTTCCAGTTTTGGTATGCGCTAAGCACTCGCGTTTGGAAGCGCTCAACGCGCTATTGATGCTAGGCGCGGACGCAACGGCGTGGGGAATGACTAGCGGATTATCGGCGTTGTTGCTCGCTATTATTCAACACGATGAAGATATGGCGAAGATTTTAATCAAGAAAGGGCAGTGCGATATAAACGTATGCGGTCCTTTGGGAAGGACAATTTTTTGCGAATGCGCCGCTAGAGGAGACATAGACGCGATGAAACTTTGCCGAAAACTCGGAGGTCGATTAACTTTAGAGACAAATATCGGTAGAACACCTTTGCATGATGCGGCTTTTTTCAACCACCCAGAAGCGTGCGCTTGGCTATGCGAAAGAGGTACTCGCGTCGATCGAGAAAATGCGTTAGGTGAAACGGCAATGTCCGAAGCCGCTCTGAACGGTTCAATCGAAGCCATGCGTTTTTTGAAAGCAAACGGAGGCTCTGTTGATTTTGAAACTTCCACAGGTGTATTGCCAATATTAAATGCATCGTTTGAGGAAAGCAACGCAAAAGCGCTTCGATTCATCGTTGAAGAGTTGAAAGCGGATGCAAAGAAACGAAACAAATTTGGTCAAAACTGTTTTACCATAGCTTCTAAACATAACAATCTCGAAGGCATTAAAATATGCTTAGATGTTTTCGGGTTTGATGTTGACGATGATAGTAACGGTACTGGCGAATTGCCTTTAGTCGCCGCTGCTAGAAGTGGTGCGCTTGATGCCGTGTGGATGTTATGCGAGCGCGGCGCCAAAGCGAATAAAATTTCTAAAAAAACAAACGATTTCGCTTTAGGAGTAGCCGCGAAAAATGGAAAATGGCGCGTCTGTGGTGAACTGTTCAAGAAAGGTGCGGATGTCTATTTAGAAAATGATTTGCACGAAACGCCGTTGCATTGCGCTGCTTTAAGCGATGACGAAGATACAATCACATGCTTGTTGTCGCAATGCGGCGCCGTTGTCGACCATCAGAATGAACTCGGCGAAACATCCTTGTTCTTTGCAGCTCGAGACAATAAAGTTATAGCATGTTTAACACTTCTTTCGCATGGAGCTGCTGATGGTTTAGCGCAAAAGGGATCTGGATACACACCTTTAATGATTGCTATTGAAAACAGAAACATCGATTGCATTGAAGTTCTCCTAGAAGCAGGAGCGAGCGTCGTACAACTTGACGAAAATAACGAAACTTCCGCTATGAAAGCCGTTAGAGCTAAAAACTGTATCGCTTTAAAACGTATTCTCGAAATAGTCGACAGTGAATCTGATCTGCATAAATATTTATCAACTGAATCTGTCACTGGTGAAACTGCGTTGACGATCGCGTGTAAAGCAAATAGCCTCGATGTCGTGAATATTTTGCTTGACTCTGAACCTACTTTGTTAACTCAAGAATCCAAAATCAGTTCAAACACGGCTTTACTCGCAGCGATTGATGGAGATTCTGTGCAAACGTTAGATTTATTATTGTCTCGCGTCATAAGCACTTGCGACGAGAACAACGAAGATGAAATTAAAATCGCAAGAGATATCATCGATTACGAAAATAAAATCGGTCACACCGCATTAGTTAGAGCGTGTTTACTAGGGCACCAAGATTGCGTGAGATTAATACTCGATACGAATCTTTGCGATGTAAATAGAGAGTCTGATACTCCATGCGGAGAAGCAAACGTAACTCTAACTCCTTTGTTTGCGGCTATCGAAGGCAAGAATGCGCGTCCAATTATAGCCGGATTATTTGATAGAGGATGCGATATAAATCGACGGAATCGTGATGGAATCACTGCTGTCATGCACGCGGCTTTATTAGGCAGAACACAATATATTGTTTCCTTAGCTGGTTATGGTGGGGATGTGAATCAAGCGACGTTGAAGTCGATGAGGGGAGAAACACAAGAAAATGTTCAAGAAGAGAAAGGAGACACATCGACGACTATTGTTCAAAATTCTGCACTTATCGCGGCTGTTTTGAAGAAAAAATATGACGTTGTTGAATTTCTCGAACGTTCATCGCCAGAGCGCGATGTTGAAATTAACAGTACAACCGCCCTCTTCGCTTCTATTGAAAGTATGGAAAACGACGATGATGATAAAATGATCAAGTTATTACTCTCGTTTGGTGAAGATCCTGCATTTGAGTCTAGCGATGGACGTACTGCATTATCTGTAGCAGCGCTGATTGGAAACTTTAGTATCATGAAGCTTTTGATGAAACACTCGAAGCATTTGAATATTAACTCGCAAAATCGAGATGGATTGACTGTTTTGTCAATCCTCGCGTTAGCCGGCAAAAATGAAGCCATCAAAACTATTTGTAGCGCACCTTTCAATGCAGATCCGAATTTCGTAGACAGAAATGGTCGCACTGCGTTAACAATAGCGGTAATATATGCTGACGAAGCTAGAGCGGGACCTTTTCCATGCGTTTGGCGAAACGGGAATAAGGACTTTCGTGTGGATCCTAACGAAACGTTTACGGCGTTACTTTCAGCGGGTGCGAAAATAAATCTAGAAACGCCGTTACCGCACTGCTATAGCGCAATTCATGAAGCGGCGAAACATTGCAAGAATAAAAAGACAATTGAGATTCTAATTGATTTAGGCGCAGATCCAAATGCCGTGGATGGATTCGGATTCACACCACTCATGCGAGCGGTTGAATTTGGAAACCTACTATCGTGCGAAGCGCTCTGCAAAAATCCCAAAACTGAGAAAGATAAAGTTTTACCGCAAAACAGTAAGCGAAAAACAATACGACGTTTGTCATGCAACGCATCTCATACCGCGCTGACTCTAGCTACATTACTGGACGACCCGAACAAGGTTATAAAGAAGTTGCTCGATCTCGGTTGCGATTGCGATCGCGAAACGCTCGACGGGGATATGGCTTTGCGAATCGCCGTGAATAACAATTCGTTGAATGCTATCGCTGCTTTACTGGGTAGGCAAACAACTCAAAAACATGTGTACGCGTCGCTTATTTGTCAAATTGCAGCTGGTGACGAGAAGTATGCTGAATCTATTCGGAAAATGCTCGCGTTTTCCGGCTCTGTTTCTTGTGAAAAAGAATGTTCTGTTCAAAAACAAACTGCATTAGTATGCGGGTGCTTCAGTGGTCATGAAGAGAATATTCAAGCTTTAGTTGAGTCCGGTGCAAATGTAGATAGTTTTGGTTCGAATGGCGTTGTGCCTATCGTTGCAGCAATTCGAGCAAAGAGATACTCGATCATGAACTATCTCGTTTCTAAAAAGTGCGAAATGAATATGATACCTACTGCTTTTGAATCGCCTTTGAGAGCGGCTGTAAAGGCAGACGACAACGTTTCCATTAATATATGCTTGAACGCGGGTGCAGATATTGAAGAAATCGATGCTGCGGGGATTTCAATACTTCAAGAAGCGGCTCGGTTGGGCGCGATTACGAGTTTGAAAGCGCTTCTTTCTCGAGGGGCTGCTGTGAATAGAGAAACTCCGCAGGGTACAGCACTTATTCAAGCGTCGCTTGCAAAACAACTTGATGCTATTGATATTCTTAAAGCTGCTGGTGCCAGTCTAGACGCAGAAACTTCTACTGATGATTCCGCCCAAATCATTGCCGCGACTGTGAACGATTCGGAACTATTGCACAAGCTGAATCAAGCAGGCGCGAGCATGGACTTTGAGACTAGAGACGGACGCACACCTTTAAATGTAGCTTCGCGAGAAGGAAATCTTGACGCAATCAAAGCGGCAATAGAAGCAGGTGCGAACATTAATTATGAGAATAGATTTGGTGAAACTGCTTTAGTCTTGGCCATTCATGCGGAGCAAGAAGGGAGTTGCAAAATTTTGCTCGAACGAGGTGCGAACATCAATTTCGAGAACTTCAAAGGCGAAACGTTTTTAATGATGGCTGCAAAAGAAAATGACGTGGTGAAATGCGGTAGATTACTTAAAAAAGGCGCACTGTTGAACAAAGTGTCAGAAAAACTCGGATCATCGGCTTTAATGGTAGCAACAGAATACGGATCAGTCGCCGCTGCTCGTTTTTTTGTCGATAAAGGAGCGAAGATTTTATCTGAATCTACAAAGGGGAAAACTGCACTTTCAGTTGCACTAGAAAAAGGTGAAATAGAAATCTTGAAATTATTAGCTCGCGCTGGCCACGACATCGAAGTTGAGAATTCTCAAAAGCTTACTCCACTATGTGTTGCATCTGCTTCGGGAGACTTGCGAGCGATGGCGTGTTTGTTAGATCTTGGTGCAATTGTCAATAAAGAATCATCGAAAGGCATGACGCCATTGTGCGTGGCGAGTGAAAAGGGTCGAATAGACGCTATTCATTTACTCTGCGATCGTGGAGCTGTACTCGATTATGAGTGCGCGATTTCAGGTGAAACCGCGCTTACAATTGCAGCAAAAAATGGGCGCACTGTCGCGATAAGTACGCTCGTCGAACGTGGAGCAAATGTTGACCTCGAGTCTTCTAAAATTGGAATGACTGCGCTCGGTGTTGCCGCTATTTCGGGTGCTTTTTCATCCGTGCATGCGTTAAGTATTGCGAATTGCAACTTGAATTACGTTGGTGAATCAAGTGGCAAAACGGCACTCATGCACGCTGCAGAACGTGACGATCCAGAGGCAATCTCCGTTCTACTGGAGGTTGGATGCGCAATTGACTTCGTTTGTGGTTTTGATACAAACACTCGTCACTGCGCATTGACGGCTGCTGCGAAAGTTGGCGCAATGGAATCTCTGAAATTTCTTATCCATAATGGAGCTAATCCAGCTGTTGAGCCAACGATTGGTCGAACTGCGCTCGTTGAAGCCATCAATAACAATCAACTCGAAACTGTATCGTGTCTAGCATCAATTATAGATGAAAAAGATTACGAGACGTCTGCTCGCTATACGGCGATGACCAAGGCTGCAATGAATGGTAATATTGAGGCTTTCATGCGACTAAGAAAATGTGGCGAAGACGTGAATTATGAAACGTCCGTAGGAGACACTCCCTTAATCATCTCTGCTCGTCTTGGGAACAACGAAATGATCGAGGAACTTCTTGTGCCTTCAGATGCAGGTTCCAATGTCCAAAATAATCCTCGCAAAATATGTAAAATCGATTATGAATCAATTCGGAACGCCGAAACTGCACTTTTAGCCGCTACTAAGGGCAATCACATCGACTGCATTAAACTTCTTCGTCGCGAAGGTGCTGTTTTTGACCGGTTTAATCGCAGAGGAAGCACGGCTCTTTTCACATGTTGTTCTTTGCAAGAAACTGGCGTTGAAGTTCTCGAGTCTCTTCTAACAAATGGAAGTACGGCCGATTTACGTCGGAATGTGAATGAAATGTCAGCTTTGTTTAGTGCTGCCCAAAGCGGCCGGAGCGATTTTGTTCCGATCTTGATAAAGAACGGCGTGGATATTGAACACGTAGATTCAAAAACTGGTTTGAATGCTCTCGCCATTGCTATTCAAAACGATCGCGTCTCTTTTGTCAAATCGTTGGTTGATGCAAATGCCGACGTGGATTTTGAATATCGTTCGGGTGAAACTGCGTTGACGTTGGCCGTTCGTTTCGGACGCACATCTATTTTAGAACTACTGCTAAGTAGCTCGAAAAAATGCAGCGTTATGAAAGAAACCACGACTGGACTCATCGCATTACATTTAGCAACTTCTACTGGCAGGTTTGAGTGCGCGTATATTCTCTCGAATGCGAAAGGTGCGGACATTAATTTTGAATCAAAGATGTTTAAGGAGACGCCGTTGATATGCGCGACTAAGAGCGGCAACTCGGAAATGTGCGTAAAAATTGTAGAAATGATGGGTGCAGACGTCGACTTTATAACCAAATCAGAAGGTGTATCGGCTTTAATGGTTGCGTGTTCGATTAATGAGCCCGATGTCGTGAGAATTTTAATTGATCTTGGTGCAAATCCAGACTTAGAGGATCTCGATATTTCCAAGCAAACGGCACTTCAGGCTGGCGTTAAGGCGAGTGCCATAGACAGCATGATTGCTTTAATCGAATGCGGGGCAGACCCGAATTTTGAAGCCATATCAACAGGTTTTACGCCACTCCTCACAGCTGCAGAGTTGAATTTACCCAAGTGTTGCAAGGCGCTCGTCGCACACGGCGCCGATCCGAATTACGAGACTAAAGCCAAAGGCTTTACTGCTCTTTCAGTCGCTGCGATGTCGGCATCTAATGACGCAATTACACAATTAATTGCTATTGGTGCGTCTGTTAACAATGAAGACGCAAAGTTTGGTCGTACGGCATTGATATCGGCTGCCATTGGAATTGAAGACGATGCAAAGTGTGCGGCGATTTGCGAGTTGCTCATTCGAGAAAATGCACAAATAGATCTCGAGGCGAATTTTGCAATTTCGCCAGAGACGTCTAAAAGGAATCAAACTGCTCTAATGAGTGCCGCACGATGCGTTCAATACAAAGTAAGAGAATTGACTATCAGAAGACTTGTTTTCCTTGGTGCAAAGATTAACTTTGAAAGTGTTGAAGGCGATACTGCCCTAAATTTTGCAAGTCGCGAAAAGAACTTTGAAAATTTGGATATTCTTATTAAAGCTTTGGGAGCAGACGTCGATCGAGAAAACAAATTCACGCATACACCTTTGATGTCTTGTCTTGAAAGCGATAACTTTGAATCGTGCGCTAAACTTTTAAAGCTTGGAGCTGACCCGTTGAAAGAAAACCGTCTCGGTCATTCTGCAATGTCAGTCGCTTCGAAATTTGACTCGCGATCGTCAATCTTATCTTTGCATAAAGAATTCAAATTTCCAATTGACAGTCCTTCAAAGATGACCGGTGAGCGACCTCTTGATGTTGCCGTTAGTACTGGTGCGAGAGATGCGACTAACCTGTTGTTATCTCTTGGTGCCGACATCAACGCCAAGAATCCAATCTCTCAAGAAACTGCTCTGATGCACGCCGCGAAAGCAGGTCAAATTGAATGCATTGGACTTTTGTTAAGAGAACCATATCGTGCGAAAACGAAGCTTACGAATATCAACGGCGAAACTGCTTTGACAATCGCCTCTAGTCACGGTCATTTGGACTGCGTCAATGCTATACTTGAAAATCTCGAAGAACCGAACGAGGTTCTACACGAGACAAAGAGAGGTGATACGGCATTGACGCTTGCAGTCGAAAACGGTCATGAAGAGATTGTTTCAAGTTTATATATGAATGGTAATGCAAGAATTGAGTACGAGTCGAACTCTGGAAAGACTGCTTTGATAGCTGCGGTATCAGCAGATCGTCCAGAAATGATTCATTTACTCGCTGATTTGTCCTCAAAGTTGAACAAGGAGAAAAAATCTAGTAAACTTGATTGCATAGATTATGAAACGACTCGGAATGCACCGAATTTCGTGAAAGCATTGCACTATGCATCTCTAATCCCGCGAAGAAATTCCTGCATGGCGGCCCTTGTCACTGCTGGTGCAAACGTTGATGGTGAGCTTTCAAGTAAATTTTCCGCTGCTTACGGTAATTTTACACCGTTGATGTGCGCAGTTCTCACAAACAACATTTCCGCAATCTATCAACTGATTAACTTGGGAGCTGCTGTTGATTACGAGAACTCGAATGGGATTTCTCCATTGATGATGGCATGCGAGAAGAGGAAAGAGGAAGCGTTTTTTGCATTGTTGACGAAAGGAGCAAACCCTCGATTTGAAACGCGTTTGGGTAAAAATGCGCTCATATCTTCTTTTGCGCGTGATAGCACTGAGATGATGACTCTCCAATATGCAGCATGTGGTTCTGTTCGTGATGAAGAATCGATCATTACTGGTGCGACACCATTAATTCATGCTGTCCAATCTCAATTTTTCATAGAAGCTGTTCCAGCACTTTTGCGTCTCGGTGAAAACATATCTCACGTAACGCGGGACGGTCGAACTGCTTTAATTGCTGCATCCCTGTTAGGCTGCGCTGATCGAGTTGCAGTATGTTTACGAAACGGGTCCAAAACAAATCAAGAAACGCGAACGGGTGCAACCGCTCTGTCCGCCTTGATTGAAAAGCTCGGCGCATCTGTTGAAAGAATTACTGAAGAGTCATATCAATTCGATTTGGAGTGCGAGAATACTTTGAAGTTTTTGCTGACCAACTCAATCGATAAGGCTGACGTGAACCAAGAAAATAAAAATGGTCTCACCCCGGCAATTTTTGCCGCTCGTGTTTTCACAAACAATCCACGCGTTCTCGCTTTACTCTTAGATCACGGAGCTAATAAAAATGTTGAAACATCAAAGGGTTCGACGTTACTTTTAGATGCGCTTCAATATGGCTGCGATGATGCCATTGATCTACTAATTTCAGAAGGCGTCGACGTGAACTATGAAACGCGGAATAACTCGGCTGAAGTTTTAACTCCTTTGATTTTTGCCGCAAAGCGTGGTTCAGTCTCACAGATTGAACAGCTCTTAGCCGCCGGAGCTGAAGTTAATTACGAGACTAGGCTTGGCGAGACTGCGCTAATGGCTGCCGTATCCGCTTCACGCGCCGATCATGTTTCTGCACTACTATCAATCGGTAACGCCGATGCAAACTACGAGATGAAGACAGGCGATGTAAAAGGCTGTAGTGCAATTGTTTTAGCAGGCCGCTTGGGGCACACGGATGTCATACATCGTTTGATTTCGACGCACAACATCGATCCCTCGAGGAGCATGAGCGACAAAAAAACGCCTCTCATTCGCGCCGTGGTCGACGAAGATTCCGACGCAGTTAGGCACATGCTTTTAGCTGGTGTTCCAGATAACTCAGAAAGTGCGGATGGATTGACGCCACTCATAGAAGCCGCAAAGAAGCCATCTCGATTAGGTTGTTTGCAAGTACTGTGCGAGTTCAACGTCTCGATTGTTGATTTTGAAACAAGCCGTGGTTTTTCTGCGCTCCACGAGGCCTGCAAAGCTGGTAATGCTGCCGCAGTTGTTGCTCTCTGTAAAAAGTATGGTGCCGATCCGAACAGAGAAAGTACCAGGGAATCTTTGACGCCGTTAATGATTGCTGCAGAATATGGAAACATTGAAGTTGTTGAGAAATTAATAACAGTATGTGGCGCCGACGCAAATCGAGAAACTGTCTCTACAAAGCACACAGTGCTTACACATTGTGCATTTCGTGGTAAAACTGCTGCTTTTCACGCTTTAGTCTCGAACGGCGCGCTCGTCGACCGAGAAACGCAAGATGGAAGAACTGCAGTTTTGTATGCCATTGCAAGAGATGACTCTAAAACTGTCGAAGAACTCGTTAAAGTTGCCGGAGCAGATGTGGAATTCGATTCCTCGTTAGGAGTCACTCCTCTCGTCGGTGCGGCAACTGCAAACAAGCCAAGATGCGCGCAAGTTTTATTAAACCTCGGCGCAAAACCTTTGCTTTCATCGAGAACAAATAAAGTGCCAGTTCTTCAGGCTTGTTTGACGGGCTCTGCAGAAGTCATGAAAGTATTTCCATCTGGATGCAACTTTTGGGATTGCGACCCTCTTGGAAACGGCGAATCGCCGTTGTTTTGTGCTGCGCAAAAGAGTAAAGATGTCGCAAAACTTGCAATAGAGTGTGGCGCAACGCTGAACTACGAATCGAAAAGTACGAAGCGTACGGCATTAGCCATGGCTGCAACGATTGAGAAACGATCGAAAGCATTTGATGTTTTGGTATCGTTGGGAGCAGTCGCAACTAGTACCATGGGGAGCGGTGAAACAGCAATTGATGTTGCTTTTATGAATAATTCTGATTGGTGTGCACCGAACATTCTCGCGTACACAGGTCATGGGAACGAACGGAGCGGCAACGTTAACTATGTATCACCGTTGGCTAAAGAGACTGCTCTGATGTACTGCTGCCGTCGCAATCTAGTAGATGTGACGAGAGATTTGGTAAAGACTCCAGGAATTAACGTAAATTTCGTCTCATCAAAAACTGCTCATAGAACGGCTTTAATCGTAGCTTGCGATAAAGCTCTCGTCCTCAATGGTGACGATATCAACGCTCCGCAAATTATCGAAATTCTAGTGAACGAAGGGAAGGCAAATGTTGATTTTGAGACTGAAACTGGGAAAACTGCGCTTATTGTCGCGACTGAACGTAACAACGATGTCATCATTCGAAAGCTCATATATTTAGGTGCAAACGTTAATCGGGAGAATAAATTTGGTATTTCTGCATTCTCGGCTTCGATTGAGGCATCGGCAGATAGCGCCGGTACTGCACTAGTAGAGCTTGGCGCAGATGCACACGGTCAAGACAAAGTTAATCATGATACGCCGTTAATTCGAGCTGTGAGAATCGGTGACACCGATGCGGCAAATTTCATTATGGCAAAAACGAACGCTGATCCGAATACAGAGACTGAAACTGTCGGCGAGACTGCTTTGATCGTCGCGTGTAGAAACGTTGATGCGCGCATGGTGGAATTATTACTCCGCTCTGGAGCTAATGCGGCTCAAAAAAGTTCAATCACGCGGTTATCCCCTTTTGAATCTTTGTGCTCTGCAGATTCTACCACTAAAGAAAAACAAAAGGAAGATATAATAAATATGTTTTTTGTGAATGGTGATGTTGATGCCAATGCCGCCGATAAGGAGACATTAGAGACGCCTTTAATGGTTGCTGCTAGGTGTGGCGATGCGGTTTCTGTGGAATGTCTCGTAAGATTTGCAAATGCAGACGTGAATGACGAGCGATCGGGTCGAACAGCGCTGATTCGCGCGTGTGGGTGCGGTGATATCGCAGCGCCCGCTGTGGAGATGCTATTAAATTTGGGCGCAGACGCAACGTTAGATGTGACTTTAGTTTCTGACGAAAAGAAACAAGAGGAGAATGTTGGTGACACGTGTGTGCACTCTGCGGTTCGAGCAAAATCAAACGCGAAACTTTTTATTACTTTGGCGAAGATCCTCGAAGAAGGCATTCTCGATATCGAGGCTACTTCGGAAGACGGATTGACCCCTCTGCAGCTGGCGGCGTCTCTCGGTAAATTTGATGCAATGTCAAATCTCGTCAAAGCTGGAGCTCAAGTAAACGCAGAGTCTCGAGCTAATAATAATACTGCTTTGACGTACTGCGCAAAAACAAACAATGTGTCTTCTATGATTCATCTTGTTAAAAAATGTGGCGCAACTGTTGATTTTGAGACAAGTCTCCATGAGACCGCGCTTATGGCTGCGTTGAAATGCAAAAACTGGAAGAAAGCAGTTGATGCGTTGCTAAATGAAATTAACGCGAGTGCAACCATAGAAACGTCACTCGGGGATTCGGCCATCACGGTTGCGTTTGAAGCCGACGACGAGGATAAAATTTTAAAAATCTTACGCGATGGTAAAGTTGATGTGACTAAGAATCCATTTACCCAATTTGGTGATAGTTTGTTCGGAATGTGCGCGAGGCGCAATTGTGCAGTTGCAATTTCTGCAATTTCGAAACACAGAGATACGGAGTTTATGAATATTGATACAAATCTCGAAGATTATGTCTCTGGAAACACTGCACTTTGCCTAGCGGCCGCTCTTGGACACGATAAAGTCGTTCATGCTTTAATAGTGGACGCTTCGGCCGATGCTTCGTTCGCACCAAAAGGTAACGGCGGGGTTGATCCTCTTTGCGATGCGTGCGCGGCGTGTCCAATTGAAAATTTACTTCAAGTTTTGAAGATTCTCATAGTCAACGGTAAGGTCAATGGGTCGAACTCGACGACGGAGGCTGGATGGACGCCTTTGATGCTTTTAGCGGATCGCCCTGCTGATTTTGAAGGTGTTGATTTTGCGAGTGAAATTATTGATTATTTAATCGAAATAGGTAAGTGCGATCCAACTCGAGTTTTTGAAAGAGAAGGGGCAGCGAATGGTTATCACGCATTTTCATGGGCGCAATTGAGAAAGAATAATGCCGTACGAGATGCGTTGTCGAAATTTTATGAAACGTCGTCGGCATCAACGAACGTCTCGGATGTAACTGCGTTGAAAAATTTCTTTGCCGCTATAGCAAAGGACGACTCGATAACCGTGGAAGGTTTAATTGATGTAGGTTCAGTAAGAGATGCAAGCGTATCATTAGTTCTCGATGATGATAACTCTGGCGAAAGAGTAAAGGCGATTTTATACGCAGTTCGCTGCGGGGCGAACGAATCCATAAAAGTTTTAGCTGCAAAGAATGCCAATCTAAATGGCGATGGATTGACTATTCCAATCGTTGAAGCAACTTTTCTCGGTAAAATTGAAATTGTTAGAACTCTAGCATCTGTTGGTGCCGATGTTGATTTGTGTTCAAAAACGCATGAAGGTGCCAATTCATGCGCAATGGCTGCTTTGACCAATCGCGATGATATTTTGCGCTTTTTATGTCAAGAGTGTAAAGCAAACTTAAACGCGGCTAATTGCGAAAGTAATTTCAACAGTCGCACGTTTCAATCTTCTTCAAAGATGTTACTTTCACCGTTAATGTACGTTGCTACGCGAGAGAAAGGTGCGAGCGCTCGCAGACATGCGATGGAATGTCTCGTAAACAGAGGAGCTTTAGCCGATTTCGAAGCTCCTGCTTCGGGTGAAACCTGTTTGACTTTACTCGCTAGATTGAACTATTCTAATTCAATTTGTGAGCTCGCCGTTGTATCAAAACTTAACGTGAACCGCGAGTCTGTTTTAAACGGGTTCACACCTTTGATTGCCGCTGTGGAGAACAACGCCGTAGACGCCGTTAGAACGATTCTCGAGGAGTTGAGTGCAAAAATTCATTTAGAAAATTCGAGAGCCGACACGGCGATTCTCGCAGCCTGTCGATACGGTTCTGTTGGAGCGTTGAAGATTCTTTTAGAGTACGCCGTTTGCTCTTCCGAAGGAGTAGTCGATGACGATGGCAAAATTCTATTGAACAACTCGTACGGAGTCTATCCAGTCATTGCGTGCTCTATGGGCGGCGCGAATTCAACGACGAAGAACGCCTTTGAGGGCGTTTTAGACGTCTTCAAAAGTAACGAAAAAGTGTTCAAGTTCGATATGAACTGTGAAGCGTTTAATGGGCAAACCGCTTTAACGACGCTTTTCGTTGAAAACCACGACGCTACCGACGTCTCGCGAATGAACGAGATTCGCAAAAAGGCCAAAGTATTGCTCAAATTCGGTTCCTCGGTCGATCACGAAAACGCGTTCGGTAAAACAACTCTCGACACAGTCATCGAATTCGACGACGCACTCGCAATCGAGATCCTCATAAAGGACTTAAAAGCGAACCCGAACCGCGAGAGCATAAAAACCGGATACACTCCCTTAATGCTCGCCGCCGAATTCGACGCTTCTTCGAGCTCGCAGACGTTACTGAAACTAGGCGCGAGCGCCAATCAGATTTCGGAAAAGTTACAATGCGACGCTATGGATCTCGCGCATCATCGATCACACGATACCATTAAACAAGTGCTCCTTTCTTTCGGTGCTATCGCTATCGCCGACTGATGATTATCACCGTTGTTATTCACGAAAAATGTATCGCGTCCTATTCAAATAGTTTTCTTCCGTCTTTTCTTACTCGCCTTTTTTTCATTTTTGCACTTCCAAACAAAAGACACATAAATCGTGCTGGGGAATTGGATAAACACAAAAAGGCAAAACTGCGTCATTACAAACGCGATATATCACGATCAAAAATGTTCGCCATGCAACCACGCGCGCAAACACAATCGCTCGAACAATCTTACGCCTTCATCTGGCGCGCGCAGTCGCAGTCGCAGCAATCATCATCGCGCTTTCAAGCACGGAAGAACGGATCCATTTCGAGCTCGAAACTTCACGGCACTGGCAAGTGCGAGCTAAGGAAGCGCCTCGCGCGAAAGGTTCTGACGATCACTTCTTCTATTCCGCAACAGCAAGGCGGGCAAGTCACGCGTGAGTTCGTATGCGATTTATTTGTTTCTTTTGCGAGTGCGTGTGATTCGTTTCGTTTCGTCCTTACAAGAATTCGCGAGACATTCGTGAGCAGGTCTTTACTCAGAACTGATTTTGGATTATCTTTGTTTTTTTCCCGTGCGATGTACCGGTATTGTCCTATCGCTGATATTTCCGAGGACGTTGCTATGGTTAAGTACAGACGCGTAGTACGGTTATTTATAGTTTCTTGTTTATTTAGTGATTCGTTGGAATCGAGAGAGAGAAGCGATAGAGAGAGAGAGAGCACGTTTTTAGTTTTTGTACTGACTTTTATGTATCTCTTTTTACTTTGCTGCTGACGTCTTTGTTGTTGTTCTTCTTCGTTCGCGCTCGTCTGCGTCGGCGTCGATCTGAAAATGATAGCAGTGAAAAAGCAACCGATCGAAGCGCGTGATTCGATACGCATGGGCATCCCATCGAAAGGACGCATGGCTGAAGACACGCAAGCGCTGTTAAAATCGTGTCAATTATCAGTAAGGAAATTAAACCCGAGACAGTACGCGGCCGAGATTCCAAACGTGAGCGGCATGGAGGTTTGGTTTCAAAGGGCTACGGACGTCGTGAGGAAGATTTTAACTGGAGATATTGATATTGGGATTGTTGGGTATGATATGTTACGCGAGATTGGGAACGAAGATGATGATTTGGTTATTGTGCACGATGCGCTTGGGTTTGGTGGATGCCATTTAGCGGTAGCGGTGCCAAACGCTTGGGATAACGTGAACTCTTTATCGCAATTGAAGGCTGATAAGAGGTTTTCGAAGGAGCGTCCGTTGAGAGTTGTCACTGCTTACGTGAACGTTGCAACGCAGTTTTTTAAGGAACAAGGTATGGAGAATGTCGTGATTTCGACTGCAGATGGTGCGTTGGAAGCCGCGCCGGCGATGGGCGCCGCGGATTGCATTTTGGATCTCGTCTCATCGGGGACAACTTTGCGAGAAAATAATCTCAAAGAAATCGAAGGTGGGCGCGTTCTTGATTCACAAGGATGCTTAGTTGCATCGAGAGAGGCTTTATTGAAGCGACCTGGGGTTTTAGAGATTGTTCACGAGATGTTGGAAAGATTAGAAGCGCATTTGAGAGCGGAGGGAGTTTTCATGGTCACTGCTAACGTTAGAGGATCTTCCGCGGAATATGTTGCAAAAGCAGTCTGTTCTGGAGGTAGTTTGCTCCGAGGTTTGCAAGGCCCGACTGTATCTCCTATTTATACGCCGCAAAGTGATGGTTCAGTCGAAGAGGGACAATTTTATGCCGTTTCAATTGGCGTACCGAAAACGAGAATATACGAAACCGTAAAGGCTTTGAGACGCATGGGTGGCAGTGGAGTTTTGGTGTTTCCAATGACGTACGTATTTGATGAAGAACCGCCGAGATGGACGAGTTTGTTAGCGCAGCTTGGTCTTGACGCAGCGGAATATCAACACTTAGGCAAAGGAGAAGCTCCCGTGGCGCGATAAATTGTTTATAATTTAATTGATATATTTAGTATTTTGTTTAGACAAGTTAACGTTTTCTTTTCGTGCGTTTGGTCGGTAATTATGACAAGTCATCTTCCAAAGTGAGCTTTTGCATCGCGTCCGGCGAAGGAATTCCTGCAACGGGGCAACATTGCACGCCAATCGTGTTCCTGGTAAGTGCTTCGACTTGTTGTTGCGCCAATTCCGGGTTGTTCACCCACGTTTCGTAAAACGAAAACGGGCATTTTGCGACACCTTTATCGCCGTCGCCGCTCGCGTATACGCCAGTATACCCTCTGTGAAGTAACTTATAGAGATGATTCTGCGATTGGTCGTTCTTACGCGCGTCGCGAATGCCCGAAATGCTCAATTGTGCATAATTCACGCCATTTATTTCCGTACCGCATTCGCCGAGCGTTCGTCCATCGTTACCGACGATGGCGGAATGACCGAAATACGTATAAACGCCGTCGGAACCTGACGCGTTCGCAACTGCTACGTAGACGTTATTCATCCATGCCATGCACTTAGCGACCATGACTTGTTGTTCTTTCGCTGGATACATATATCCTTGGCATCTGACGACGAGCTCGGCGCCGCGCATCGCGCATTCTCTCCAAATCTCGGGATAATTTCCGTCGTCGCAAATGATCAACGATATCTTCATCCCTTTCGGCCCATCGCAGACGTACACTTGATCGCCTGGGTACCAACCTTCAATTGGGCACCAGGGCAAGATCTTCCTATACTTTTGCACGATCTCGCCTCGATCGTTAATTAAAACGAGCGTATTATACGGTTGTTTCCTCGGATGTTCTTCGTGCCGTTCGCCCGTTAACGAGAACACGCCCCAGACTTTGTTCGCTTTACACGCCTCGCAATACTTATCCGTGATCGGCCCAGGTATCGTCGTCGCGGTATCGAAACACTCCTGCTTATCGTACATAATCCCTTGCGTCGAATATTCCGGAAACACTATTAAATCCATGCCGGGTAAGCCTTGTTTCGTGCCCTTGATTAGCTCGCATATTTTCGTAGCGTTCGCCATGACCTCGTCCATGTCATGCAGGCGAGGCATTTGGTATTGATAGACGCATACCCCGACCGTATCGAGCGAAGAAGAGATATCACCTGTTTTTTAGCACATCACACACACGCGCACATAAATCGAATTCGATCAATAAATGAACTTCGAGACGCGAGATCGATCGCTCGTCTCGATTCATCGCGCTCGCTAGCATCAAAAAAGCTACCTTTAATGTCCTGTGAACATTTTTCCGCAAACCACAGGTCGTTCACACATAAATCAAATCGAATCGAATTCGATCAATAAATACAATTCGAGACGCGAGATCGATCGCTCGTCTCGATTCATCGCGCTCGCTAGCATC
>Ga0209710_1001325_pt1 | contig 19289 bp, 20 predicted proteins | sample ArcticOcean_MG_C_5_FD_187436 | JGI IMG/M metagenome (GOLD analysis project Ga0209710, IMG submission 187436) | Marine microbial communities from western Arctic Ocean - ArcticOcean_MG_CB4_138 (SPAdes) (version 2) | ecosystem: Environmental > Aquatic > Marine > Oceanic | place: Arctic Ocean...
ATGCAATCATTCTTCCCTTAGGAGTATTTTTCCCAAATTTTTTTTTTAAAATATAATCTTGAATTAATGACATAAAACTTGTCATTGCCACTCCAAGTCCAACAGATCCTGTTGAAATATCAACGTCATCTATATCCTTAGTTCTAGAAGGGTATGATTGAGCTCCTCCAAAACCTCTAAAATTTTGTATCTTTTCTTTTGTCTGCAAGCCTGACAAATATTGAATTGCATGAAATACAGGACTTGCATGGGGTTTAACTGCGACTCTATCTTCAGGCTTTAATATGTTGAAATATAAAGCTGTCATTATTGATACTATTGAAGCAGAGCTAGCTTGATGACCTCCAACCTTTAATCCATCTTGATTTTCTCTGATATGATTTGCGTTATGTATCATCCAACATGAAAGCCACAACACCCGATTTTCTACACGTTTTAAAAAAGTATATTTATTCATTAAAAATAAGTTCTATGATTATTAAATAATTTATTCTATCACTAACTGAATAGAATAAATGACTAAATGTAACTTATTTATTCTATATTTAAGCATAATATGCTAAATATTATAATTATTAATATATATTATACCTTAAAGGGAATATTTTGAGCAATATTGACAAAATAGATAAGAAGATAATTTTTCACCTTCAACAGGATGGTAGATTAACTAATTTTGAATTAGCTGAAAAAATTGGGCTTTCGCCTTCACCTTGCCTTAGAAGAGTAAAAAATTTAGAACAAAAAGGACTTATAGCTGGATATACAGCTATAATAGATGAAGTTTCTTATGGGTTTCCAATTACTGCATTTGTTTCAGTAAGATTAGAAAATCAAACTGATCAAATACTAAAGTCATTTGAGAAAGGAATTACATCTTTAAAGGCCGTTATGGATTGCTGGCTAGTTACAGGAAATAGAGATTATCTATTAAGAGTAGTTGCTTCAGACTTAAAAAACTATGAGATTTTTATGAGAGAAGAGCTAACAAAAGTCAAGGGCATAGCTTCTATAGAAACAAATTTTGCGCTAGGTAGAGTTAAAACAAAAAATACCCTACCCTTAAATTAACAAACTAAATTAAAACTACTTTTAAAGTGAGATTGATTTATGGATAAGTTAAAAACTATAGAAGCTGGCGACCTTAATGTAGCTTACTTTGAAACTGGAGAATTGAATGGAACACCAGTCTTTCTTTTACATGGATTTCCCTACGACATAAATGCCTACAAGGATGTTGTCCCAAAGTTATCAGCTGAAGGTTGTAGAGTTATAGTTCCGTATCTAAGAGGTTTCGGACAAACTACTTTTATTAAAACCAAAAAACTCCGGTCTGGAGAACAAGCTGCATTAGGACATGATCTATTATCTCTAATGAACGCTTTAAAAATTCCTAAAGCGGTATTGGCTGGCTATGATTGGGGAGGACGAGCTGCTTGCGTTGTGGCTGCATTATGGCCTGAACGATGTATAGGCTTACTATCTTGTAATAGTTACAATATTCAAGATATAAAAAATTCGACAGAACCAAGCTTACCAAGTATGGAGCAAAAACTATGGTATCAATATTACTTTCATAGTGAAAGGGGGCGCGAAGGCCTTTTAAAAAACAGAGATGAATTAATTTCATTACTTTGGAAAACATGGTCTCCAACATGGAATTTTAGCAAAGAAACATATAATTTAAGTACAAAGTCATTCCAAAATCCAGATTTTGTTGAAGTTGTAATTCATAGCTATAGGCATAGATTTAATCTTGTAGATGGCGATCCAGCATACAGTATGATTGAAAATAGATTATCTAAGCTACCCATAATTAATGTACCAACCATAACGTTTGACGGAGAGGATGATGGAGTAAGACCCCCATCACCAGAGCTGACTGACAGTTTAAAATTCAAAGGATTTCGCCAACATCAAATCCTACCAAAAGTTGGGCATAATGTCCCTCAAGAAGCCCCAAATACTTTTGCAAAAGCTGTCCTGAAACTATGCCTAATTAATTAAGCCTCATTGATTTGCTATTTGGGGAGGAATACCAAATTCTTTTTTACATATCTCGGCCAAAAGTTTAACACCTTCGTCAATTTCTTGTTTAGTCGGATTTCCAAAACAAAGACGCATTTTATTTTTACCATTTGGGTTAATTGACCATTCAGCTCCTGGATTAATAGCAACACCATCCTTTAAAGCTAATTCATACAAACGTGATGTATCAACAGATTCAGGCATATTTACCCATATAAATATTCCACCACTTGGCTTTACATATTCAGCAGTGGAACCAAAGTATTTATCTAAAGCATTACATATAGTATCTGATTTTTCTTTTAATTCATTACTTAAAAATTTTACGTGATTATTAAAATTATTTATACAAAACTCTGCTAGTGCCATTTGTTCTAAAGAGCCACTTCCAGCGTCAGTTTTATAAGGCAATATTCTTGAAAGAACATCCCAATTAGCCACTAAATAACCAACACGAAGTGCTGGAGCTATAGACTTAGAAAATGAACCACAATATATTACCGAATCTTGGGTATCATATGATTTAATTGCTGGAGGCCTTTCACCTTCCCAAATCAAATCGGCATAGCAATCATCTTCAAAAATAGGAATTCCATATTGATTAGATAAAGCTAATAAACTTTTCCTTTTTTCAATAGACATTATTGTTCCTGTAGGATTTTGAATTGTTGGGATAGTATAAATATACCTTGGCTTAATGTGTTTGCTTTCAAGATCAATCAATATTTTTTTAAGAGCATTTATATTCATACCATCGCTCTCCAACGGTACCCCTACCATATTCACACCCAATCTATTTAACCTTGTAATAGTTCCACCATAATTTTCTTCTTCAATTATAACGGTATCACCTTTTTGCAATAAAGTTTGGTTAACTAAATCTAAAGCTTGCAAGGATCCAGAAACCACTAATATTTCTGTCTCTGTGCAGTGAATAGAAGCTCTACTCTTTAATGCACTAGCTATGAAATGTCTAAGGGGAAGGTAACCTTGTGGGCCACTTTCCAGTCCATATTTAGCTAAGGTTTTTCCTTCTTTTTCTAAAATTTTCTCTATAGATTCTTTAAGACCTTTTACCGGGATACTATCATTATCATTATGACCTCCTACAAAGTTATACTTTGGATACCCCTTCCATTCTTTAGCTGGAGCCAAAGCTCCTGAATGTAGAAAACTATTTATATCAAACAAATCTTTTCTCCCCATATTGATATGTTTTATATTAATTTTTTTTTGTATAATTACTATAAAACTTTATAGTAAATTATAAATAATTTTAAAAAGTTTTAATATGCAATCAACTGATAGTTGGATCAATAATGTTAACTCTAATTCACGTTTAGTTTACAAAGGTCGTTGGATAAACCTAACCTTTACGTTTGGTATTGGAAACGAAGATCATTTAATTAAGATCTCTAATGGTATAATTCAATCTATACATACCAGATTAATTTTGACTGAAAGTGGTACCTTTAGAATTCATGGACAATCTGAGTCTTGGGATAAACATTGGCTTAAAATACCACCGCGAGATTATCACGATATTTTTGCAATGTTAGCCAAAAAAATTATTACTATTGATGGGAATTTAACGCCTCTAATACAAAATCTACAATATTTCAAAGATCTAATTGCTTCTAATAGAAGTTTAGATTTTTAATAAAGGGTTTACTATGGAAAATAATGACATTCATTTTGAAGATATAATTGGTAGATATATATCTATAAACGTTAATAATGAGGTTTTTAGAATTTATGTTGAAGAAGCTGGTGAAGGAATTCCACTTATATGTCTTCATACAGCTGGATCAGATTCAAGACAGTTTCGTCATATTTTAAATGATAAAGAAATAACAAAAAAATATCGAGTAATTGCTTTTGACCTTCCTTGGCATGGAAAATCTAACCCTCCTAAGGATTATCATTTAAACGAATATAAACTAACTACTGATTTATATAAGAAAATAATAATGTCTTTTTGTAATACATATAAAGTTATTAACCCTGTTATCATGGGTTGCTCGATGGGTGGAAGAGTAGTGCTTCATTTAGCATTAGAACAGTCTAATTTTCTTAGAGCGGTTATTGCACTTGAAGGCTCTGATAAACTAGATGCATATTATGATTTAGATTGGTTACATAGACCAGATGTCCATGGTGGAGAAGTTCAGGCTGCATTTGTTTCGTCACAAATTGCACCTCAAAGTCCTGAAATTTTTAAGCATGAAACCTTATGGCATTATATGCAAGGCGGCCCAGGGGTTTTCAAAGGTGACCTTTATTTTTATTGGCACGATGGTGATTTTGACGATCGCTCAAAATTAATTGATACTCAAAAATGCCCCGTATATTTATTATCTGGTGAATATGATTGTTCGTGTACGCCAGAAAGAACTAAAGCCACTGCAAAGAGAATAAAAGGATCAAAAGCTACAATCATTCCTGGTATTGGACATTTCCCTATGTCTGAAAATCCTGAATTATTCAAATCCTATATACATCCTATTCTAAGAGAAATTTCAAGATTATAATTGGATTTTTATCCAGATTTTTCTATATTTCCACAAACACTAACGGCTTGCCCTGAAATATTCTTTCCTAATGGACTACATAGAAAATGAGCTTGCTCAGCTAAATCGTCGTGGGTAACAAATCTGTTAAGAGACGCTCCGGACAAAATTTCATTTTTCATTTCTTCAAATGATACATTTTTTACTTTAGCTTTTGCGTCTATTACTCGATTTTGTCTTTCACCTTCAACTATACCAGGCAAAAGTGCATTCGCTCGAATCCCTCTTGGCCCTAACTCTATAGCTAAACTCTTAACCATCCCAATCACAGCCCACTTTGTCGCGGCATAAGGAAGCCTATATGCAAAACCAACTCTACCGGCTACGGATGATACAGAAAGAATAGAACCTTCGTCATTCATTCTAGGAACAGCTAATCGCATAGTTTCAAAGTGACTTGTCATATTTACCTGAAGGCATTCTTGCCATCCACCCAATGTTTGCTCTCCAACACCTGCGGTTTCACCAGCTATACCTGCGTTATTAACTATAATATCTAACTCACCCAAATAATCAAAGCCCTCCTCAATCATAGCGGCAATTAATTGAGTTTGTCTTAAATCACATACTGAAGCTTTAATATTATCATCAGCTAAATTAGCTTTTTTAACAGCTTCATCATTAATATCACAGACGAACACTTTTGCTCCAGCTTTTTCAAATCGTTGAGCAATAGCGTAGCCTATTCCATCAGCACCTGCTGTTATAAGAGCTTTTTTACCTTCAAGTAATTTTTCATAATTCATAATATATCTTTTCTAATTTATATTAGTCTTATCTTTTCCTTTTAGACCTAGCATCTCCCTTGCTTCATCTGGAGTAGCTACTTCTAAAGATAAGCCATCTAAAATTTCTCTAACTCTTTTGACTTGGTCAGCATTAGTTTTAGCTAGGTTACCAGGACCGTCCCATAATGAGTCTTCCAGACCAACACGAACATGAGACCCCAAAGCTGCTCCTGTTGCATTTATTTTCATTTGAGCAGCTCCTGCTCCAACAACTGACCATTCATATCCATCACCAAATAATTTGTCTGCGGTTTTTTTCAAATGTAGAAGATTATCTGCATCAGCTCCAATTCCACCCATTATACCCATGACAAACTGAATAAAATAAGGCCCTTTTAACAAACCTTCTTTATGAAAATAATGAAGGTTATACAAATGACCTACATCATAACACTCAAACTCAAATCTAGTACCGTTCTCATAACCAAGCATCATAATATTTTCAATATCTTCAAATGTATTCTTAAATAATGAACCCTTACTTCTTTCTAACATCTCCTTTTCCCAAGGAAACTTTAATTGATTATGTTTTTTTAACATTGGAAACAAACCAAAATTCATTGAACCCATATTTAATGAAGCCAATTCTGGCTTAAAATGCATCGCAGGTCGCATCCTGTCTTCCACAGTCATCTGCGGGCCACCACCCGTAGTAATATTAATAACTGCGTCACATGAATTTTGAATTATTGGAAGGAATTTTTGAAATTCTTCAGGATCTTGCGTTGGATGGCCATCGACTTCATCTCTTGCATGAAGGTGAAGAACAGCTGCACCAGCTTCATGAGCAGCTAAAGAATGTTCTATTACCTCTTCAGCAGTTATCGGTAAGTATTCAGACATAGATGGAGTATGTATTGCTCCAGTTACTGCACAACTTATAATTACCTTTTTAGATTTAGCCATTTTGGATATCCTCTCCTAGTTCAAGTTTAAGTTTTCTAATTAATGCTATCATTTTATTACGTTTTGCAATCCTATTCGGTCTATCTGAATGGGACAGTCTCTTTCTTTGTTCTTCTTCTAAACTATTTATATACTCATCAGAGTATTCAGGTACACTATTTTGTTCTTTAGCTAGATTTTGAATGCCTGTTTTATACCTAGTAAATGAATCTTTAATTCCATCAGGAGAATTTAAATCCATTATCTCAAAGGGACCCATAAACGCCCATCTAATTCCCAAAGCATGTCTCACTGCTATATCTATGTCATCCATAGAGGCATATCCACCCTCATGAAGCCTTACTGCTTCATTAAGCAAAGCTCCTTGTAATCGATTTAAAACAAATCCTTCGGTTTCTTTATTTACAACTATAGCTGCATAATTAGCTTCTTTATATAAAGACAAAGCTTTTTCAATAATTTCAGAAGTAGTTTCTAAGCTACCGCAAACTTCAACAAATGGAACAACATGAGGTGGCAATGCTGGATGTGCGCTTATACATCTATCTTTATATGTTACATTTTCAGAAATTTTTGAAATCAATAGATATGATGAGGAAGAAGCTAATATAGTGTTCTTTGGAGATAATCTATCTAGCTCTTGAAAAATATTTTTTTTAGCTTCTAAATCTTCTATTATACTTTCTTGTATTAATACAGAATTTTTACAAATATCTTCTATTGAGCAATTGAGTATTATATTTGATTTAATTTTCTCTACGTCTAAAACAGGATTGATAATTGTTAAATCTTTTAATAATTGATCTGAAACTATTTCAAATTTTTTAAAACTATCTTCGTTTGAATCATAAACTAATGATTTATAACCAGCATTTGCAAAGCCAATCGCCCAACTTGCTCCAATTAGACCTGCTCCACAAATACCAATATTATCCATAAAAAATAATCCTATAAAAAATAAAAAAAACCGCATCTCAAAGATGCGGTTTTATTATTTTATTAAATAAGCCTCGGAAGCCATAGGCCCATTTCTGGCTGATAGATTACTAATGCCAAACCTACTAACTGAATACACACAAATGGAATTACACCTCTATAAATACTTAGCGTTGCAACTTCTGGAGGGGCCACACCTTTCAAGTAAAACAAGGCAAAACCAAATGGTGGGGTAAGAAATGATGTTTGTAAGTTTATAGCCATCAAGACTAAAAACCAAATCATTGTTTCCTTTCTTCCATCAAGACCAGTTAACTGTGTTACATGATCTCCAAAATCAAGAAGAACAACAAGTGGCGCAAAGATTGGAAGAATAATTAATGTTATCTCCACCCAATCTAAAAAGAAACCTAGAATGAATGTCATACCCATTAATAAGAATAACAATCCCCATGATCCTAATCCAGCTTTTTCAATTAACTCTTCAACTATATAGTCTCCCCCTAGTGATCTAAACACATAAGCAAAACAGGTGGCGCTTATAATAATCAAAAACACCATTGAAATAGTAAGACCTGAAGAATGCATAACACTTCTGAGCATTGGGAAAGAGAATTTACCCCCTATAATTGCAAGCATAGTAGCACCAAAAGCTCCAACTGCTCCAGCTTCACTTGGAGTCGCCCAACCAAGAAGTATAGAACCTTTAATCAACGCTATTAATGTTACTGGAGGTAAAAATGCTTTAAGAACCATTATTGGTAATTTTCCTTTTTCATATTGCATATCTTCTTCTTTAATAGCAGGAGCAACTTTTGGATCTACTGAAGCCCATATGAAAATGAATATCAAATACATCAATGCAAGAGTTAATCCTGGCATTAGCGCACCCATAAACAAGTTACCAACTGAGACTTGCATAATATCAGCCATAATAATTAACATAATACTAGGTGGTATAAGAATACCTAAGGTACCAGAAGCCGCTATAACACCAGTTGCCAAAGCATGACTGTATTTTGCTTTAATCATTGGAGGCAAAGCCAAAGCGGTCATCATAGTTACCGAGGCACCAATTATACCAGTCATTGCAGCAAGAACAGTTCCCATAACTGTAACTGACATAGCCAAACCACCAGGAACTTTTCTTAGCATTATCTGAGTGGTTCTTAGTAAATCGTTGGCAATACCACTTCTTTCCATCATGGTTCCCATAAAGACAAAACTTGGTATAGCTACTAAAATTAGATTTTCTGCGGAAAAACCCCAAATTCTTGGTACAAAATTGAAAAACTCTGCAAATCTAAAAACTCCAAACAGATAACCTATGAAACCGTACGTTATAGCAACACCACCAAGTATAAAGCCAACAGGATATCCTATGAAAAGTAAGATTCCCATCGTCACAAACATAAAAATTGGTAAATACTCAATAATTATTTCAACAAAATGCATTACTGCCCCCACACTCTCTTTTTATTATTAATTTCATTATCTTCATTATATTTTTGCCAACCGACAATTTTAATAACTCTTAAACCATATTTGACTGACAAAAGAAAAAGGCAAACAAAAATAGTTAAAGGTAATACAGATGCATTAGCTATTAAAGCTTCATAAAAACTAATGGCGATTATAATAGATGGTCCAGCTGAAATTATATAAGACGAAATCAGGTCATTCTTCCTTACAACTCCAAAAATCGAACCTATAACTCCAACAGAGGCAACTATCCATAATAAATAGATTATATTATTGGTTTCGAAAAAAGTTAGAATAGCTGCTAGAGCTATAATTCCAAATAAGCTTCCAACAAAAATACCATACGCAACTAATTCGTATTGAGATTGAGCCAAAGTCAAATTTTTAGCTTTTGTTAAGTATGGAGTTTTTTGCTTATCAAACACATACCCTGGAACTTTTGAAAACCACATAATTTATCTCACAACAACTTGCTGAGTTGATTTATTTTTTTTCATCATAATCTAAGATCATAAGATTTAATTTCTTTTTATTGTCACCCCAAATTACAGCTACTAACTGTATCATAACTGACATCCCCCCTAAGAAAAGGAAGAAACAACCAACTGGTAGATATGTTTTAATAACCCATCTATTACTTAACCCAACTAAAGAAGCTGAAACTTCATTAATTTCATAAGAGTCCATTGTATAGATTATAGCAAAATACATACACACAAGTGTAAAAGGTAACATAAAGAATATATTACCAAAAAACTCAACCATAGCTTTGGTTTTAAATTTCATATTTTCTCGAATAAAGTCAACTCTAACATGCCTATTATGTGTATATCCCATACCTAGCACCAAACAGAAAACTGCTGTATGAAGGTGCCATTCCATTTCCTGCATTAAAGTAGATTCAAAAAAAGAGCCAAAATTTTCTACCATAAATATTTGAATCCAGACTAATTTTCTAGCTACCACATCCCACATTGTTATTAAAACTAGAGGAACTAAAAGCCATGTACCTGCTCGACCAACTCTATTAACAAGTTCTCGAAGCATTTCACTTATTGAGATAAGACCTTCCATATTTTTTTCTGTAAGACCCGCCATGATTTTCCCCCAGTCAAGATTTAATAAGTTTGTATTTCAAAACACTTAACTTATTAAATATAATAATTCAAATATATTTTTAGAAAAATAGAAAAAAGCACACCTATATTTAAATAGGTGCGCTTATTATTTTTTTAGTACTTCATTCCTTGCTTTAAATAAGCTTTACTGGACCAAATACTATAGTCTGCCCTGAAAGCGTCATAACTTGCAGTGATTTCCTTGAATAAAGGATCTGAAGCTGACTTTTCTACTACAACTTCATCCCAAGCTTTTTTAAACTTAGAAATTTCAGAATCAGGCCAAGTAACAAATGTTACGCCCTTCTTCTCAAGTTCACGCATGGCTGGAACTTGTTTAGCGTCAGATCTAACAAGAGCCCACCACATAGTGTCACGACATGCTGCGTCAATGACAGACTGTTGTGTTTTTGTTAAAGCACCCCAAGCCTTTTTATTCATTAACAATTCACCAATTGATGTCTGCTGATGCCATCCTGGGAAATAGTTAAACTTAGCTAATTGGTAGAAACCATAACTTAAGTCATGAGTAGGCATTGAAAATTCTGTTGCATCAATAACGCCTTTTTCAAGAGCTGGGTAAATATCTCCACCAGCTAATAGCTGAGTTGACACACCAAGCTTACTCATAACCATTGCACCAAGTCCAAAGAAACGCATTTTCATTCCTTTTAACTCTTCAACTTTGGTGATTTTCTTACGAAACCAACCTGAAGTCTCAGGAGCATGTGTTAAACAGTTAAGAGCTTGCAAACCATAATCGCCATAGATTCTGTCCTTTAATTGCTGACCGCCACCATATTCCATCCAACCATGGTACTCACTTGCACCAGGACCAAAAGGAACAGCTGTAAAGTAAGAAACTGCAGGAATTTTTCCAGCATGATAACCAGGTGTTGTATAACCTGCATCTACTGCACCATTCTTAACAGCATCCCAAACTTCCAATGAAGGAACAAGAGCGTTTGGCTCATGGAACCTTAATTGTACGTCACCACCTGAGATTGCTTTAACTTTATTTGAAAAGTAAACGGCAGCTTCACCATTAATGGCAACTTGACTACCCCAAGTACTTTGCATCTTCCAACGTAGTTTTTCACCAGCATTTGCTGAGATAGCTACTAAACTCGTTGCAGCAAGTGCTACAGCGCCTATAAATAGGCTAGATTTGAATTTCATAGAATTCCTCCCTAGTATTAAATTAAAGATTACATTTGGATTAATTAAAATTTCCCCAAATAATAATCCGACTAAAAGAAACTATTGTGTTTCTCAATTGGGTGTATCTTCTCAATTATTAAAATAAAATCAAGAAGTTTTAATTAAAAATGTGATTTTATTATTTTTTATATCAATATTTTTTTGATTATTCTGGGTCGTCATAATGACCAGCTGAGGCAAAATAACCACCATGCGTTCTAACAAGAGCATCTTTAGAATCAACAAAACCATGCTTCTCTTCTACCTTGCCTCTATACTCTTCAGCATTGTCTTTAGGCTTATAACCTATATGATTCGCAAATTTATTATCTATTAGAATGGAATCGTTATTAGACACTCCAAAAATAATAGAATGTTCTACATTTGAAGTTTCCATACACGCTTTAATCAATCTTCGTAAATCGTTATAACTTAACCATGTCGATAAAACTCTTTGATTTTCCGGTTCAGGTGTAGATGAATATATTCTAATAGAAACTGTCTCAATTTGATATTTATCCCAATAATATTGAGCTAATGATTCGCCAAACACTTTCGATAAACCATAATTACTATCTGGTCTTGGCATTACTTTATTATCTACAACTTGAGACCTAGGATAGAAACCAACGGTATGAACGGAACTAGCCCATATAACTCGTTTAACGTTATTTTTACGACATCCTTCGTATAAATTATACATACCTATAATATTAGAGTTTAAAACATTGCTCCATGAGCCTTCAATACTCTGACCTCCCATATGGACAACGCAATCAATATTTTTGGTTAAATCCAACATTTGATTTTCATTAGATAAATCTGCTTGAGTAACCTCTTCATTTTGAAACGTTTTCTTTAATATCTCTCTATCAGAAATCCTCAATGATTTACAAACTTTTGATAGAGGCTCTCTTAGCTGGTCACCTAAAGCTCCTGCGGCGCCAGTTAATAATATATTTTCATATTTAAAATTAGACATGTTTAACTCCTTTAATTTATTGCCTCTTTAAATGTTCTCTCCAAAACGTGAATAATCCAGCTGAAATGACAATCACAGATCCCAAAATGACTTCTGATTCTAATGTTTCATCAAATATCATTACACCTATAATTGAAACAAAAACTAAATGAAGATATGTAAATGGTTGTAATAAAGACGCTTCACTATATTTAAATGCATTTATCATTAAATAATGCCCTCCTGCACCCAAACAACAAACTATAAGTATCAAAATCCAATGAAAACTATCTACTGGTGTGTAAAAAAAAGGTCCCACAACAGTAAGTAAAACAAAACCAGTAAGACCAGTATAAAAGAGACTTGTATCTGTACTATCTTCACTTGATACATACCTAGTTAAAATTTGATAAACAGCAAAGGCAAACGCACAAGCTAAAGCAATTAATGATAACGGGTCAAAAACTTTCGTACCTGGCTTTAGCATGATTAAAATACCAATAAAGCCTATTAAAATAGCCGTCCACCTTCTCCAGCCTACTTTCTCATTTAAAAAGAATACTGATAAAACAGCAACGATAAGGGGACAACTAGCAAAAATAGCGTGCGTCTCTATCAAACCTACCTTTAAGAATAGATAATGCGCAAAACACATTTCAATAGCCAGAATGGACCCCCGAATAAGCTGTATTAATTTAAATTTGGTTCTAGAAACATAGATAATACTTTTATGTTTTTGACTACTTATTAGAATTACAAATGAAAATAAAAATAAATATCTGAACATATTAATTGTAATTACATTATAATAATCAGTTAAATACCTTGTGAAACCATCCATTAAAGAAAGGCAAAAAATTGCCGAAATCATATATGTAATGCCAGTAGAGTTTGATGATCTTGAGGAATTCATCTCTTTTTCTTTATAATAAATAAAATTAATAAAAGTTGATTGTACTTTGTATTCCATCGTTAAGACTTGTATATTGAAATTTTTCAAAAAATTCAGAAGGATGCTTACCTAAGATTTCATCCACAACAGCTAATCCTTCGCCCTTAATTGTTAAATTTGCAAGAGGTATATTTTTTTTAATTATCGCTGCAAAGGTTTCAACACTTGCCGTTATACCATTTATATTTATTACATTTGCTCCAAGAGGGGATTTCTCCATAGACATTTGAACTAAATTGGCAACATCAGCTATGTACACAAAACCTGCACTCCCTGAAAAATTAATATTATGTGGGTAGCCTTGTTTAGCTGCCTTACAAGCTAATGTTACCCCAGCCGTACCACCAATCTCTCTTCCAGGCCCATAAATCACAAATGGTCGTATACCTAAACTCGAAATTTTATTTTCATTAAAATATGCTCTAGCAACACCTTCAACTGCTAATTTATAGGCACCATAATGAGTTTCTGGTAAAGGATAGTATTGGTCTTCTTGACCAAAAATCCCAGCGCTACTTGCATAAATAAGAAATGATATACGCTTTTTCTTAACTGCTTCAAAAACATTAATTGAACCTATAATATTTACTTGTGCTCCTAAAACAGGATTTTTACTGCAATCCGGTGTCATCAAACCAGCAAGATTTATAACATATTTTATGTTATTTATAGAAGACAACACTTGATCATAATCAGTGATGTCACCAGAGATGAATTTAATCTTAGAAATTTCTTTACCTAGTAATTTAGTAAGTAAACTTTTATCAATATTTAAATCAAATATTGTAACTTTGTAACTAGACTTTATGAGTTTAGCAACAACCCAGCTTCCAAGAAAGCCTGAGCCGCCAAATATAATAACTTCCATTATTTCATTTCCTCTAACTAACCATCGACTTTGCTGCATTACCTATTTCTCTAATACAATCTAATGATTTAGGAAAGTGTTTAGAATTTGATAAAAATCCATGTATTTGTCCAGAGTACAATTTATAAGAAACTTTATTATCAAAATATTTTAATCTATTAGTATAAGCAATACCTTCATCTAACAGAGGATCTAATCCAGCGGCAAAAATATAAGTTTCTGGCATATTTTCTAAATTAGGCGCAAATAAAGGTGAAGCTTCCCAGTCTACTGATTGCATTTTATTTTCTAAATAATGATCAACAAAATAAGCCATAGTGTCATATGTTAGTGTCATGCCATCTAAGTAAATATCCATAGAACGCATTGAAAGTGTTAAATCAACACAAGGGTATATTAGAATTTGACCTTTAATTGGAATTGTTAAATTTTTGTTAGAATTAATAGCTAAAACTGTTGCTAAATTCCCACCTGCACTATCTCCACATACAAAAATATTACTAATATCTAGGTTAAATTTATCTTTAAACAGAGATAGTGATTGAAGAACATCTTTGGCCTCATTCAAGGCAATAGGAAATTTGCTTTCTGGAGACAAACTATAATCAACTGCTATAACAATCATTTCTGATTCAATACAAATAGAGCGGCAAGTAAAATCATGTGTATCTAAATTTCCCATTACAAAACCACCTCCATGAAAAAATAGGATTACAGGATTTTTAATATTTTTTTTATAGGATTTTGGAAAATAAAATCTTAATTTTATATTTTGGTTATTTCTACCGAGGATCTGAATATTTTCTATATTAAGCACTTCTGGTAATAATAAATTATCTTTTTTAAGCTGATCCAATCGTTCTGTTCTTAATTCATTAGGAGTAAAAGTATGATGTGGATGAGATTTTAAATTACATCTATTTTGTAAAAATATTTTTGTTTCATCATCTATTTTCATAATTATTATTTCCTATAAAATTACATGTAATTTTTATCTTTGATATTTTTATTTACTAATGAGACCTGATCCACTTTGGAATAATCCCTGTTTCTAATGATTGGCTAATAAAGTAAGCAGCATCTTTAACCAGTTCAGCAAGTGTTATAATTCTGCTTTCAGAAAACCTCTCTTTTGGACCAGTGACGCTAATTGCCCCGATAACTTTATTTTTATGATAAATTGCTACGCTTACACATTTAATTCCATATTGCCTTTCTTCATTATCAATTGAGAAACCTCGAGATCTGATAAGATCAAGTTCTTCTATTATATAATCTAGATTTGTAATTGTTTTACTAGTATATTTTTCACGACTTTGACCTATCAAATCTCTTACGTGCTTATCCGACAGACAAGCAAGGATAGCTTTACCTGTTCCTGTACAATAAGGTGGCTCGCTCTCGATCTTTACTATTTCGTTATTATTTTTTCCCATCTCATGCCTATCAATAGAAATTACATTTTGACCATCAAAAACACATACGTGGACCGCTTCACCACTTTGATTCATTAATTTAATAGCTGGCATTCTTGAATGGCGTGGCAAATCAAGATCAGACAGAACTATACCACTAAGGTTTATAATTCTATCTCCAAGTCTGTATAAGTCTCGACTACTATCCTGAACTATAAAACCAATATCTCTTAAGCTTTTTAATAAGCGATGAACGGTAGTTTTAGGAAGACCTGTTTTTTCTGAAATTATATTAAGGCTCAGCCTAGGTTCTGTTTTTGAAAAACAATCTAGCACTTCAGATATTTTTCTAAGTGATTTCATTTAAATTTACTACAATTCCATAATACGAAACTTAAAATTAGATTACACTTACATATCCTTAAATGATCAACAACAATAATGACAAATAATTTATAAATTCCACAATGTAAAATAAGGAAATGGTAATGACTAAACTTAAAGGAATAATTGCACCCTTCACAACTCCATTTAGCCTAGATGGATCGATTGATCTCTCATTAGTAAAACCCCAAGTAGATTGGCTGATTGAAAATGGAGTTCATGGTTTAGCAGCTGGTGGAAGTACGGGTGAAGGCCATGTGTTAAACAGAGATGAATATATTTCTTTAATGGAAAAAACTTCTGAAGCGTTAGCAAGTAGAGTTCCATTAGTAGCAGGAATTATTGCAAACTCTACTGATGAAGTGATTGCAAGAGGAAAGTCCGTTAAAGCGCTTAATGTAGCTGCACTTCAAATAACTCCCCCTAGTTATCTTTTTAGACCAGACGATGATGCTATGGTTCGACATTTTCAAGAAATTCATGAAGAATGTCAGATACCTATTTTAATATATAATGTGGTTCCATGGTGCTATTTATCTCCTAATTTACTTTTAAGAATTATGGATGAGGTTCCAGGTGTTTTGGGTGTTAAACAAAGCGCAGGCGACATGAAACTTTTTGCAGACCTAATAAGAAGAGCTAAACCAGAAAATATGATCTTTAGCGCAGTTGACGCACTTCTTTATTTATCTTATCAGCTCGGAGCTCCTGGTTCAATCGCAGCTATATTAACAGCTGCACCTGGTCCGTCAGTTGAGCTTTGGAATGCTGTAATTGAACAAGATTGGACCAAAGCGCGGGACCTTCATGAAAAATTAATGCCATTATGGGATGCTATTGGTCTAGATAATATGCCATCACTTTGTAAGTATGCGCAAAAACTCCAAGGGCTCGAAACTGGCTTTGCAAGAAGACCAACTTCTCCAGCAACTGAAAAACAAAAAGAGGTTGTTAAGTCTGCATTAAAACATTTAAATCTAATAAAATAACAAAAGGGTAGAGAAAATTAACCTAGTAGAGAAACAAAATGAAACAAATCTATCCGCAACCTACTAAATCAATAATAACTGCAAAAAGTAATTTAAAAAAATGGGGCTATTGCCTTCTTGAAGACGCTATTCCAAGAAAATTAAATATATTGGCGTCTAAAAGATTACAAGAGCAGGCGCGTGCGGAAAAGCAATTAAATATAGCCTATGAAGATGGAAGCAAAGAAATAAAATGGGGAGATTTTGATAAAAATTCTAAAAGCTCAGGAATTAATCAAAGAGTATGGATGTTACCTAATAAAGGGAAAGCTTTTTTAGATATTTTACAAAGTCATAATTACATAGATTGTGTCAAAAAAATAATTGGTAACGAGTTTTTAGTTTCTAGTTTTATTGCTAATATAGCAAAACCTGGAGGAATAGCTATGGATCTTCATACTGATCAATGGTGGCTTCCAGACCCAGTTAATAGAAATCATAATTTTCTTCCAGCAGGTTCTTTAAATAGGAAAAAGTTTGATATAAAGATCAATAAACCAATAATTAAGAATAATGAATTAATTTCTAGGCCAGCTGTTTCTAATGTATTAATTATGTTGAATGGCATGAATAAAGAAAATGGAGGGACATTAATTGTTCCCGGATCACATCTCTTTGGAAGACATCCTGATAAAAAGTTAGATAAAGGTATTCAAACTATTTCAGCTGAAGGTCCCCCAGGATGCGCTATAATTACAGATGGAAGATTATGGCATGGCACTGGCGCGAATGTAAGTCGTCAAGATAGATTGGCTATTCTGATAACATTTTGTGGCCCTCAATTTAGGCCACAAGAAAATTTTACACTTGGAATTAAAAAAAATATTTTTGCTAAATTATCTGAGTTTCAAAAAGAACTTCTTGGCTTTAAAGTATGGAATGGTTATGGAAGAATAGGAAACCCAACAGACCAATTTATTGATATTGAAAATAATTTAATTGGTGAACTAAAAGTTTAAAACTATTGCTAATATTTACGTTAACGATCATATCTTTTAACTTATATATTTAAATTGGTTTTCAGTATGAGTTTTTTATTCCAAAATGCCAGATGGTTAACAGCAACTGGATTGCTTTATTTTTGTTCATGCTTTGGACAAACCTTCTTTATTTCTTTATTTGCAGGAGAAATTAGACAAGCTTTCAATCTATCTCATGGAGATTGGGGATTTATATACTCTGGGGGCACACTAGCGTCAGCAATAGCCATGCTTTGTTTTGGTGGGTATATAGATAAATACAAGATAACAATGAATATAAAAATTGTAATTATCTCACTAAGTCTCGTTTGTTTAGCTATGACATTTGTAGATTTAGTTTGGATCTTACCTTTAATTATTTTTGGCCTAAGATTTTTTGGACAAGGAATGCTCATTCACATTCCAGCTGTGGCTATTGGAAAATGGTATGGTAAAAATAAGGGAAAAGCGATATCACTTTCCATAATGGGCTTTTCAATAGGAGAAGCTATATTCCCCGTCATATTTGTGTCACTAATTATGTTGATTGGATGGAGAAATAGTTGGTTGGTTGGTACAGTAATATTACTTTTAATATTACCTATTATTATAAAATTATTATCAAATGAAAGAACTCCAAATAGTAAACAAGAAGATCTATCTGATCAAGTTGGAATGGAATCCAAACATTGGAAACGAAAGGATGTTCTTAAAAATTGGGTGTTTTGGGCTGTGATTATACCTTTTTTAATTCCACCAATTTTTTCAACTGCATTTTTTTTTAATATGGTTCACTTAACTGAAGTGAAAAATTGGTCCTTGATAACATTTACTTCGTTATTTCCTTTTTATACAGGCATGTCTATTTTAACAACTTTAACTTCAGGTTGGATGCTTGATAAATTTGGGGTGGAAAAAATATTGCCTTACTATCTTTTACCAATGGCAACTGGGTTATTAATTTTTTCATATAGTAATACTTACCTAACAGCAGCAATGGGATTTGGTTTTCTTGGCATGACGCAGGGTTTAGCAATGACAATAGGTGGAACTTTTTGGCCAACGTATTATGGGACAAAAAATTTAGGATCTGTTCGATCTTTATCAACTTCTACAATGGTTTTTGGAACAGCAATAGGACCTGCTATTGTAGGAAAGTTATTAGATATAGACGTTAATTATAATTTCATCCTTTTAGTAATGAGTGTTTTGGCTGTTATAGCTAGTTTGTCTTTATGGATTACTATGTTAAAAGCACCTCAATTATTGCCAAGCAAACAAAAATAAAAAAGGAGTTTGATATGTTAAATGTATATTTATCTGGTGAAATACATAGTAACTGGCGAGACGAAATTATTCAACTATGCCAAAACGAGAAATTAGAAATTTCTTTTTCTTCACCAATTACTAATCATGATGCCTCAGATAATTGTGGAGTTGAGATTCTTGGACCTGAAGAAAAGAAATTTTGGAAAGATATTAAAGGCGCTAAAATTAATTCTATAAAAACAAGAAAAGCAATAACTGATTGTGATTTAATTGTAGTTAAATTTGGTGATAAATATAAACAATGGAATGCTGCTTTTGACGCTGGAGTTGCTTCAGCTTTAAATAAGTCGATTATTATTATTCATAATGACGAACATCAGCATGCACTTAAAGAAATTGATGCTTCAGCGTCAGCTGTGGCCAAA
>Ga0209710_1001332_pt1 | contig 19254 bp, 18 predicted proteins | sample ArcticOcean_MG_C_5_FD_187436 | JGI IMG/M metagenome (GOLD analysis project Ga0209710, IMG submission 187436) | Marine microbial communities from western Arctic Ocean - ArcticOcean_MG_CB4_138 (SPAdes) (version 2) | ecosystem: Environmental > Aquatic > Marine > Oceanic | place: Arctic Ocean...
TGCAATAATTAAAATTTCTAAGAATTATGAATATTACATAAAGAATAGTAAAGTCGCTAAAAAATATTTAAAAGAGAAGATAATAAAATCATTTAATGCATTTTTAAAATAAATAAATTTTTATGATGAAAACTAAACAGAAAGAATTAACTGTATTACAAGTAATTCCAGAATTAAATTCAGGAGGAGTCGAAAGGGGAACGCTTGAAGTAGGAAAGTATCTCGTCAACAAGGGCTACAATTCAATAGTAATTTCTGGTGGTGGGAGAATGAAAAAGCAGCTTATAAAAGATGGAAGTAAACATATTCAGTGGCCAATAGGTAAAAAATCCCTATTTACATTAAGGTATATCCTAACATTAGCTAGATTTATAAAAAATAATAAAGTAGATATTGTGCATGCAAGATCAAGATTTCCAGCATGGATCTGTTATTTTGCTCTAAAAATTATTCCAATTAAAATAAGACCAAAATTCATAACAACTGTCCATGGACCATATTCTGTAAATTTTTATAGTGGGATAATGACAAAGGGAGATAGGGTTATTGTTATCTCAGAAACAATCAAAAAATACGTACTTAATAATTACAAAATAAACCCAGATAAATTATTTTTAAATTATCGTGGTGTTGATTCTCATGAGTTTCCTTATTTACATACACCAGATAAATTATGGGTTGATAAATGGAATAAAAGCTATCCAAATACAAAGAATAAAATTGTATTAACATTACCAGCCAGAATAACCCGATGGAAAGGGCAAAACGACTTTATAGAAATAATTGCAAAATTAAAACAAGAACATTCAAATGTAATTGGATTGATAGTCGGTGATGTACAATCAAACAAGAAAAATTTCTTAAGAGAATTAAAAGAAAAAGTTGAAGAATTAGATATTAAAAAAAATATTTTATTTATTGAGCATCGATCAGATTTAAGAGAAATTATGTCAATATCAAAGATTGTATTTTCATTGTCAACAGAACCCGAAGCTTTTGGAAGAACCACTATTGAGTCTTTGAAGCTAGGGGTGCCAGTAATTGGATATGATCATGGTGGAGTGGGAGAGCAATTAAAAGAAATTTTTCCACAAGGAAAAATTAAGAAAAAAAATCTACTGCAAGCATCCCAATTAGCTTCAAAGTGGATAATAGACCCACCAGAAGTCCCTTTTTCTCAATTGTTTAGTTTAAATAAAATGCTAGAAAACACATTGAAAGTGTATAAAAGTGTTTAGGATAATGAAGTGAATAGAAATAATAAAACGGATATTTGGGCTGTTGGAATTATAAACAATAAGATATCTACATTTATTAAAAATAAGAGCAAGAAAGACGTTGTCTGGATATACCCAAAAAAGTCTTATCAATTCTATGCCGATCCATTTGGGATATGGAAAGATGATAAATTATATGTTTTTGTTGAGGCATTGGATTATAGAATTAAAAAAGGGGAAATTGATTGTTTTGTATTTGATAAGAATTTAAAAATAATTGATTTTCATCATGTGTTATCAAATAAATCTCACATATCATATCCATTTATTGTTAAACATAAGAATAAAATATATATGATCCCAGAGTCTAGTCAATCTGGTAAAACATTTATATATGAGGCTAAAATCTTTCCAAAAAAGTGGGAAAAAATTAAAGAAATCATGAAAAGTGTGCCAATGATAGATCCAAGTATAATTAAGTACCAAAAAAAATGGTGGATATTTTACTCCTTACCAGGGCCTAATGGACGAGCAATGAAAGAATTGCACGTTGCATTTTCAGACGATCTTTTAAGCAAATGGAAAGAGCACCCAAAAAACCCAGTAATAGTTGATATTGAAAATAGTCGACCTGGAGGGACTCCTTTTATTGTTGATAGTTTACTTCATTTACCAGTTCAAAATTGTAAGAAGACTTATGGAGGTGAAATTAATATTTTAAAAATTGAAAAATTAACTGAGAATGATTTTAAAGCAACCAACGTAAGAACAATAAAGCCTAATCTCAATAAAAACTACGCAGATGGCATCCATACATTATCTGAATGTAAATCGGTAACATTGGTAGATTGTAAAAACCATAATTATTCATCAAAGAGAAAATGGATAGATTGGCAAAGAAGATTGGGCCGATTTATACCATTTATTCTAAAATGAAAATACTTCAAATAATGGGTGGAGCTGGAGAAGGCGGGGCTGAAGAATTTTTTATAGATGCAATAGAAGCATTAAAAAATAAAGAAATCAATCAGTACATAATCATTAATGACCGTAACAAAAAAAGAATTAAAAAAATAAGTGATTTAAAATTTCTTTATTCTACTGCGTCATTTGGTAAATTATTTAGATGGCCGACACAAAGAGTTATTAATAAAGCTATAAAAGAATTTAAGCCTGACATTGTTCATTACTGGATGGGGAGAGCTTCTAGTTTTTCAGTTGACGGAAAGCATATAAATATTGGATGGCATAGCGGCTATCGCGGCGTTGAAAGATTTAGAAGGTGTGATTATCATTTAGCCCTAACTAGCGACTTAAAAAATCATATAGCTAAGCAAGGTATCAATGCAAAAGATATATATGAATTACCTATCTATACTAAAAAAAATGAATTAAAAAAAATTAATAGAGGTAAATTTAGCACGCCGAATAATAAGCCGTTGCTACTTTCATTATCTCGACTCCATCCTGTAAAAGGTATTAATATTTTATTAGATGCAATGCTTAAAATACCAGATGCATATTTATGGATAGCAGGCTCAGGCCCTTTAGAAAAAGAATTAAAATTACAAAGCTCAAGGCTTGGACTTGATAACCGAGTTAAATTTTTAGGATGGAGGGAGGATAAAGAAGTATTAATGGCAACTGCAGATATATGTGTTTTCCCATCACGTAATGACTCATTTGGTGCTGTCACAATAGAATCGTGGGCTGCAAAAAAAACAACAGTAGCATGCAGAGCACCAGGACCCTTAGGGCTAATATCTCATAAGAAAGATGGCATATTAGTCGAGATTGATAATTCGGAAGAATTTGCAAAGTCAGTAAATGAAATAATTAATAATAAAAAGCTAGCAAAAAACTTAGCAAATAATGGCTATAGTAAATACCAAAAATTTTACACAAAAAAAGCATTTGTCCGCAATATTTTAGCTATTTATACCAAGGTATTAGAAATTAAAGGCTAATTACTTAAGATTATTTAAATGAAATTAAAAAAACAAAATATATTAATTATTAAGCATGGTGCATTTGGCGATCTAATTCAATCTGATGGAATATTTAAAAGTATTAAAGCGAGACACTTAAATGCTAATTTAATTTTACTGACATCCTCCCCATTTAAAAAATTAATGAAAACAAGTCCTTATTTTGACGATATTATTATCGATGATCGCTTATCATTATGGAATATAAAGAGTTATTGCTATTTAATTAAGCAACTTAATTCTTATAATTTTTCTCATGTTTATGACTTACAAAATTCACAAAGAACATCAAGATATAAAAATTTTTTATTAAAGAACGCTCTATGGTTAACCACTAATAGAAATGATCATCCTCAATCTGGCCTTCAGGGATTAATTGATATGCTTAAAGATGATGGAATGATATCTCAAGAAATTTATGCCCCGGATATTTCTTGGATGATAAATGATATCTCTTCTTTATTGAGAAGCAAGAATATATCAAAAAATTATATTGTTTTAATTCCTGGATCATCTAAAAAGCATCCAGAAAAAAGATGGCCATTTTATGGAGAGATAGCTAAAGAATTCATGAGCCGAGGTTATGACGTAATAAATATTTTAGGCCCAGATGAATTAGACTTAAAGGAATCCTTACTGGGCCATACATTAGAGTTATTAGAATGGGGGGACCTTGCTGGAGTAATTAGTAAATCGTCATTTGTAGTAGGAAATGATTCTGGGCCCAGCCATATAGCTTCATGCTTAAAAAAGCCCGGGATTGCTCTTTTTGGGCCAACAACTTCTGGTCCAAAATCTGAATTAGCTAGACCCCCATTTACAATTATAGAAACGGAAGATCTTAGGAGTATTTCTTCAATTGATTTATTTAAAAGAATTAAAGAGTCCTATAGTTTCTTGAGGTAACTATTGACTAACTAAAAATTATGCAAATGGAATAAATATTTTTTGTATGTAATAATGTTTTATGATCATTAAATCTCTTTAACGCTGCCCAATCTGCACGGGTAATTTTGCTCAGCCTTATGTAAAAAAAGACGGCTATAAATTTCTTAAATGTTCATGTGCTTATATCTTTTGTCATCCACGCCCTACTCAGGTAGAGCTTGATAAGCATTATGGCGTAGGTGAGACGTCAGAGGTTAGCCAGAACATCCTTAGTAATTTTTACCCCAAGGCTTCTTCACGGGGACGACGTGCCTTTTTTAATGCCGTTAAGCTTTTACCGTATGTCTGGGGCAAGCGTGTTATGGACCTCGGCTGTGGGGGTGGTTTTGTAGTGGGTAGTATGAAAACTGTGGGGGCGAGGGAAGCGGTTGGGATTGACATAAACCCAAGCTCTGTTGACTACGCAAGTGCAAAATACCCAAAATGTAAATTTCATTGTGGGGAGTTTGGTGATTTTTCTAATAGAAAACTCGGCAGGTTCGACTTTATATATTCATCCGAAGTAATTGAGCATGTCGTTGACGTAGAAGCTTATATGAAGTTTTTGGTCGATATGACCGAACCACTCGCCAAGGTATTTATTACAACTCCTGATATCGCTTCAAATCAAGTACCCAAAGATGTTACCTCTTGGGATGTTTTCTCACCACCTCTGCATATCCAATTTTTTACTCAAGCGACATTAACCCAATTGTTTGAGCGTTATGGTTTTAAGGTAATTAAGCGAACAACTGATCGGGGTGGGGCAGGTTTGAAAATGCTATTTATAAAATCAAAGTCTTAAAATTATAAGCAACTAATTTAAATTTTTCTTTGAGAAAGCAAGAGCCCATCCTAAAAATAACCATACTATTGCACCAATCCAATTATTAAAAAGACTCATGCCTCCAATTACAGGTAAAAAACTAACGAAAAGTAAATTTAAAGACAGAAAAAGAGAGAGCCAGTTTTTTTGATGGAAAAAATTATTAATTACTTTAATAGCAACTGAGATTATAATTAAATAGTAAAGTATAAAGCCTGTCATTCCAGTTTCAGATAAAAGTTCAAGAGATATATTATGAGGGTGCATACAGACGCCGCCACTAGTTCCCCAATAGCCAAGCGCAATGCAACTTTCACGATATTGATGAAACCCTACACCAAATATTGGGCTTTCCATCCAAACAGCATAAGCACTTTTAAAAACTAGCATGTAATCAGAAGAGCTAAAATTTGAAAGCTTGTGTAATAAATCAGTAATCATTCGATCATTTAAATTAGGAAATGCTTGTTGGGCTATAGCAAGAAAACCAAGGATTAAAAATAAACCAAAATATATATATTTTCTAATTTTTTTGTATTGAAGTAATAGACCAATACTTACAAGACTTGCTCCACTGATAAAAATAATTAAAGCCATTCTTTCACCGGTTATATAAATAGATAATATACCAATCAAAAGTACCAGAAAAATAAAGGTTGTATTCTTAGTTGGCGTTTGAATATATTTAATAAAGTATCCAAGATACAAAAGAAGGAAGAAATATCTAGCCATAAAAATTCCTGGCATAGGGTTATTTCTAAAAGGACCAGTAAGCCTTTCAGTATTAAAAGTAAATTTTGGGTTACCAAAAAGATCATAATTAAAAAAATACTGCCACCAAACATCTAGCGTTATGAATAAGAAAGTAGCAGCTAAAGAAATTAAAAAATATTTTTGAGAATTATGATTATTCAGAAGCCATAAACTGATAGCCATTGCAAATAGCGGCCATCTTATAAATGCAAGCGAATATAGAGCACTTTCTGAAGAATTCGTACTTAAGGGGGAGTTAATTAATAATAAATATAGCCAAAAAATCAAACTGAAGATGAACCATTGTTGTTTAACCCATTGCCAATTATTTGACTTATAGGATTGATATAAAAAAACAAGGCCAATCAGCAAAACAGTAACGTCAGCTATACCTCTAAAGAAAATTAATAGGATTGGTAAGCTTATTGGAAGCAAGTACTTAGATTTGTTGGAAATGTTATTCAGCATAGGTCAGTTGTATATCTTAAATGGATGATGGAGGAGTCCAATGTTTATTATTATTTATTATATTTAAGCCATAAAACATTAAATAAAAAGTATCTAATTCTATATCAGTATGCAATTTTATATCAGTATTCTTAAGAATATGAGAGAATAAATTAAAATGAATATAAAAAAAAATTCAATACATACTTTTGTAATAAGCCTCCCACATGAAATATTAAGGCGAAAAACTATTCGAAAAAAAATGAAAGAAGTATGTGAAAAGTTCGAATTTTTTGATGCAATAGATGCAAAAAAAACTAATTTATTACAGCATAAAGATTATCATGGATTGAGAAGAAGACTTTGTTATGGAAAAGATTTGACACCTGGTGAATTGGGTTGTTTTCTTTCACATAGAGCAGTGCTAGAAAAAATTGTTAATAATAAAATATCAATTTCTTTAATATTTGAAGATGATGTAACTTTGAAACAAGATTTTGGAATAGTGATAGAAAATTTAATTAAGTGTACTTATCCATGGGAAGCTGTGAGATTTTTGGGTAAGCCAAAAATTACTAAAATAATGCAAAGGAAGATGATAAAGATATATAAAAACTTTTATTTGACAAGATTGGCCACCTCACCTGGCGGAGCTTATGCATATATAATATCTTATTCAGGGGCAAAAAAACTTCTTAAATCTATGGGAAAAATTTCTTGCCCCATAGATACTATTATGGGCTTGCCATGGAGGTCTGGATTAGAAGTTTTAACTATTCAACCAGCGATAGCATCATGGGATAAAAGCTTTGAATCTGCTATTGGAGATGGGAGATTTGAAAAAAATAAAGTAAAAGGATGGGAAAAATTAGTATATCCATTATCTCGAGCATTGTTCAAGCTTCAAGAGGGGCTTTTAAAAAAAATATTTTATTTTAAAAGCTTTTTTAAAGATAAAGAAATTAATAATGAATAAAATTATTTTAAAATTATTTAAAATTTTGTTCTCCTGTATTCCTCTTTTATTAACACAAGTAATAGGTATTTTGATTGGTTATATTTTTCATATGACCAATAAGGAAAGTAGATTTCTATTGATAGAAAATTTAACTCGTTCAAATATTTATAAAAATCCGGTAAGTTTAAATAAAGCAATAAATAAGAATATTCGTGAAACAGGAAAAACTATAATGGAGAGCTTGGCAATATGGTCAAGCCAGCAATCAAGAGTTTTAAGTTGGGTCAAAGAGGTTCAAGGTTTAGATGAAATACATAAAGCGCATATAAGAAAGAAAGGCATAATTTTTATATCGCCTCATTTAGGTTGTTATGAAATTGCATCTATTTATTATGGTTCAAAATATCCACTCACTGTTTTATATAGGCCTCCCCGGAAAAAGTGGCTAGAAAAGTTGATTAAAGATGGAAGAAAAAAAGGTTTTCAGACTTTAGCCCCCACAAATAATATTGGAATTAAGCTAATCTTAAAATCTTTAAATAATAATGAGGCTGTTGGTATACTTCCAGATCAAGTAGCAAATAAAGGAGAAGGAGAATGGGCAGAATTTTTTGGCCGACCAGCCTTTACAATGGTTTTAGTTAGCAGATTAGCTAAAAAAACTGGAGCGACAGTAATAATGACTTTTGGCGAGAGGTTAGATATTGGGAAAGGATTTAAGATTCATTTTAAAGCTATACCTTCAAGGAATATTTCTAGTCCGAGAAAGCTAAATAAAGCATTAGAAGAGATAATTAAGAAAGCTCCAGAGCAGTATTTGTGGAATTACGATAAGTATAAAGGCTATGAGACACAAAAAAAGAAGTCTATTTAGATTAAATTATGAAACAAATTAAAAACGATAAAGACATTACAAAAATTTTGTTTATAACATTATCAAATATAGGAGATGCAATTTTAACAACACCAACTCTTGAATCATTACATTTTAAATATCCTAATGCACTTTTTGATATTGTTGGTGATAAGCGCTCTAGGATATTATTTAAATACTGCCCATACATGAATAATTTTATTGAAAAAGATAAGGGCTTAGGATTGTGTGGGCTCTTATCTTTAATTAAAAAATTAAGGCAAGAGAGTTATGATTTAGCAGTTGATTTAAGATCTGATGTACTTCTATACTTTGTAAAATCAAACCAAAAATTTTTTAAGGTATCAAATAATTCAAGTCTAAGCATCAATAGTGCTGAAAAACATTTTTTATCAATTAAGAAAATTATTGATGAGAGGCCTCCTTTAACAAATATTTGGCTTTCAAAATACGAATCTGAAATTGCAAGAAAAATTTTTACAAAATATTCAAATAACCGATCTTTAACATTAGGCCTAGGTGCAAATTTTGAAGGAAAAATTTGGCATATTTCTAAATTTATTGATTTAGCAAAATATTTAAAAGAATTTTTTAGTGTGGTTGTTCTTGTTGGAGATCAAAAAGATGCTGCTTTATCAAAAGAATTTATTTCACGATATAAAGGTGCAGTAATTGATTGTTGTGGTAATTACGACCTTTTAGAAACAGCTGCAATTATCAAAGAGTCAAATTTTTTTGTTGGTAACGATTCTGGACTAGGCCATATTGCAAGTGCTGTAAGAACAAAATCTTTCACAATTTTTGGTGTAGGTGAGCCTCAAAGATATAGCCCCTGGAGTGACGATGCATTATGGATGCAAGATAAAAATTATGAAATTAATAACATTAAGCCAAAAACTATTGCAAATAAGATTATTAAGCAATTAAGGTAATTCTATTTTCTTTTAATCTTTCGCTATCCACGACCCTAATTTACCACCATGTTTTTCTAATAATCTAATCTCTGAGATCATCATATTTTTATCAGAAGCTTTACACATGTCGTATATGGTAAGAAGTGCCACTGAAACAGCAGTTAGTGCCTCCATCTCAACGCCTGTATTACCAGAACAACGAACAGTTGATTGGCAGTAAATTTTTTTTTCATTATTAGCTATTTTAAATTCAATATCAGTACCATTTAAATTGATATTATGGCAAAGGGGAATTAAGTCCGATGTTTTTTTTGATGCTTGGATCGCTGCAATTTTCGCAACAGTTAATACATCTCCTTTTTTTAGATTACCAATTTCAACCAAACTAATAGTTTCTTGATTTAATTTAATATAGCCAGATGCAATTGCAACCCTAACTGTATTTTGTTTTTCAGATATATCGACCATTTTGGCATTACCATTCTTATCTATATGTGAGAGCATAGGTTTATAATAAATATTTTAAGCATTAAACATCATAATAACTTTAAATAAATCTATGAAAAAGCTTTTCTTTTGTATTTTTTTGATTACCAACTTATGCTTTGCTAATGAGTTACCAGATTTGGGGGATTATAGCGAAACAATAATTGGAGCTCAAGAAGAAAGAATTATTGGAAATCAAATCCTTCAACAGGTCCATCAAAGTAAGTCTGTGATTAATGACGTTGAAATTGAAGATTATTTACATAGCTTAACTAATAAATTAGTACGATCTAGTAATTACTCAGGAAGTAAGATAACATTTTTTATAGTTAATGATCGATCAATTAATGCGTTTGCAATGTTGGGGGGTGTTGTTGGGATTCATACTGGGCTTATTTTGTCAGCTAATTCTGAATCAGAACTTGCTAGCGTAATAAGTCACGAGATAGCACATATTACTCAACGCCACCTAGCTAGGCTAATAGGAAAAGTTCAAAAAGATTCCTTTAAATCATATCTTGGAATAGGATTAGCATTATTATTGGCAAGATCAAATCCGGATTTGGCAAGAGGAGCATTAACAGCATCACAAGCACTAGGAGTTCAAACTGTATTAGATTTTACTAGGGAGAATGAAAAAGAAGCAGATCGTGTTGGTTTAGTGATCCTCAATAAAGCAGGTTTTGATGTGAGAGGCTCGATTGATTTTTTTAAAACTTTGCATAAAGGAAACCGTTATTCATCAGGTGCAGCTCCATCTTTTCTAAGAACACATCCAATAACTTCAGAACGTATTAGTGATATTGAAGATCGCTTAAAAGAATACCCATATAAACAACGCTTAGATGACCCAAGCTTTCATTTTGTAAAAGCAAAAATTAAAGTATTTCTGCAAGAAAAAAAATCCATAAGAAGTCAATTAGAAAGCAATGTAAAAAATAAAACTTATGCAAACGAATTGGGAGAGAGGTATGCACTCTCGTATGCTTACTTAATAAACAATAATTTAAAAGAGGCAACCAGCGAATTGGAATGGATTAAGAGTAAAAATATTCAGAACCCAATGATTGAACAATTAAATATTGAAATTTTACTTAAAAAAGGCAATACCGATGCTGCGTTCATAGCAATACAAAAAGCACTTACTAAATATCCAAATTACAGAGCATTTATTTATGCGTTGGCGAATTATTTTATTCAAACTAAATCTATAAATGAAGCCATTAAATTTTTAGAAAAATATGTAAAAATTTTTCAGAAAGATCCAGAGATATATAGATTACTAGCAAAAGCATACTCGTTAAATGGAAGTGAAGTTTTACAATATGAGAGTCTTGCAGAATCATTTTATTATAGTTATGATTTACAGGAAGCCATAGTCCAGATGGATATGGCGACAAGAGCTAGAGATGGTAATTTTTATGAAAAATCTAGGGTTGAAGCACGGTTAAAACAGCTTCAAAGGGAAAAAGAAATTTATGAAATAAGTAAAGAAAATTTATGATAATAATTATTTATTAATTATATATATATAATTAATTATACAAATTAAATAATTTCCTTAAGATATCTCTTTGATCAAAATCTAAAAAGGAAATTTATAATGAGTTCACTAATAAATACTAGCATTAAAGCTTTCAGTACTAAGGCTTATCATGCAAAAGATGAATTCGGAGAATTTATAGACATCACAGAACAAGATTTACAAGGACATTGGTCCATAATTTTTTTCTACCCAGCAGACTTTACTTTTGTTTGCCCAACAGAATTAAGTGATCTTGCAGACCATTATGAACAGCTTAAAAAATTAAATGTCGAGGTTTATGCTATTTCTACAGATACCCATTTTAGTCATAAGGCTTGGCATGATTCTTCTGAATCAATAAAAAAAATAAGATTTCCAATGATTGGAGATCCAACAGGCATATTAGCTAGAAACTTTGATGTAATGATTGAAGAAGAAGGATTAGCATTAAGAGGTACTTTCGTTATCAATCCTGAAGGTATAATTAAAACAGCTGAAGTTAATGATTTAGGCATAGGACGCTCTGCAGTTGATTTAGTTAGAAAGGTTCAAGCGGCACAACATATTGCAGCCAATCCAAATGAAGTTTGTCCTGCAGCCTGGAAACCAGGATCTGAAACACTTGAACCATCGTTAGATTTAGTAGGAAAAATTTAATTTATTTAAATAAATTTTCTTGATTCATTTCTTTAAGAAGCGGGATAGTAATAGATCGTTTGGTTTTAAGTGACCAACGGTCTAGAGCTTCTAAAGTTGCAATGAGTGAATGAAGATCTCTTTTGTTGTATCGCAGTAAGTATTCAATAATTTCAATTTTAAGATTAAGGCCCCTGTCTTTAGAGTATTGTTTTAAAGCCTCTTTTTTTTCAATATCTGTGAGTAGATTTAGCTTGTAGACTAAACCCCAACTTAAACGACTAGCTAAGTCATCCCTTAACATCATTTCATTAGGGTTATTATTTCCTGTAACTAATAATTTCTTATGTTCTGCTTTGTGAGCATTGTAAAGATTAAAAATTTCAATCTGCTTACTTTGACTAGCTTGGTCAATATCTTCTATTATTGTAATATTTTTATGTTTAATTGCTTCAGCCAAGTGAGACTTTCCACAACCTTTCTCCCCCCAAATATAAATAAAAAATATATCATTATTAGGTAAAATAAAATTTATTAATGAATCAAAACATTCTTTATTATCTCCGATAACAAAGTTCTCAAATGTCTTTTGTATAGGTAATTTAATATTAAGTAAGAGTTGTTCCATAAGATTATCAGTATATGAGAATTATCTATTGGCACTAAATTCAGTTAAAATTATATTATACGTAAAGTATTCAATATTCCAGAGGGTAAATAAAATTGTCTCAAGATTCTAACAATAAAAAAAATTCTATTTCTTATAAAGATGCCGGTGTAGATATAAAAGCAGGAGATAGACTAGTATCAAATATAAAGCCATATGCAAAGGCTACAAATCGACTAGAAGTGATGGGAGGGCTCGGTGGCTTTGGGTCACTATTTGAGATACCTAAAAAGTTTAAAAATCCTGTATTAGTTTCTGGAACTGATGGAGTTGGTACGAAGCTTAAATTAGCATTTGATCTGAATACTCACAATACTATTGGGCAAGATTTAGTAGCAATGTGCGTAAATGATATTTTAGTACAGGGAGCTGAGCCTCTATTCTTCCTAGATTATTTTGCATGTGGAAAATTAGATGTAGAAATGGCTACTGAAGTTATAAAAGGAATTTCTGACGGATGCTTACTTGCAGGATGTGCTTTGGTGGGTGGAGAAACAGCAGAGATGCCAGGCATGTACTTAGAAGGAGAGTATGATTTAGCCGGATTTTGTGTGGGGGCAGTTGACCGAAAAAAAATTATTGATGGTAATAATATTTCAGATGGCGATGTAATAATTGGTATAGCATCCTCCGGTCCTCATTCCAATGGATATTCATTAATAAGGAAGATCTTAGACAAAGAAAATATTGATCTCACACAAGATTTTGAAGGCAAAACATTTTCAGATGTCTTAATGGCACCAACAAAGATATATGTTAAATCAATTCTAAATTTAATAGGGAAGATAAAGATTCATGGACTTGCTCATATTACAGGTGGTGGAATATACGAAAATATTCCAAGAGTATTGAAAGAAAATCACAAAGCAGTAATTAAAAAAGACTCATGGGTAATGCCTCCTATATTTAAGTGGCTTAAGGAAAAAGCAAATATTGGTGATGAAGAGCTATATAAAACTTTTAACTGTGGGATAGGTATGATAGTGATTGCAAATCCAAATGATAAAGATGAGGCAATAAAAATTTTAGAAAAAAATGGTGAAACTGTATTTGTGCTTGGGCAAATAGCCAATAGAGATCTAAATGAACCTCAGTCTGAAATTATTTAGATACTTATGGACCGTAATATTTTTACTATGCTCATTCAGCGTAGGGGCTAAATTATTTCCGAAGAATTTTCATAGCGAATATCAGCTATTACAAAAAAGTAATAATTTAGGTAGAGTAATTGTAGATTTTAATCAAAAAAATAATAAATATGAAATAAAGGCTATAACAAAAGCAGAAGGTATTTTGAAGCTATTAGGAGATAGGGAGGTTGTCAGCAAAGGTGAATTAAGTATAGATGGATTTTCACCACAAATATTTGAATTAAAGAATAAGAAGAAGCCAAAAAAGAATATTTTGGCAGTATTTGATTCTAAAGATAAGCAAGTAAAATTAACGTACAAGCAAGAAACTAAAAATATTGTACTTAAAAAGATGCATTATGATGTTCTAACTTATTTATATCAATTTAATTTTGAATCTCTAAGTAAAAAAAATTATATTTTTGAAGTAGTTGACGGGAAAAAAAGTCGGACATATGAATACAATAGTGTTGGACGTGAATTCATTAAAACTATTTATGGCAGTCTAGAGGCAGATGTTTATGAAGGTGAGATAAAAGGAAAAAGTAACTCAACACATTATTTATGGATCTTAAGAAAGCCATATAGAATTCCATTAAAGATTGAAATTAAGACAGATATTGGGATTAATATAGAGCAAATTTTAGTAAAAACCAATTTATTACCAGTCAAATAAAAAATAGATGAGAAACCGTATTTTAATATATGGAATATTTATTTCAATTGGGATACATTTTATATTCTTATCAAATATAAAATTTAATATTAAGAATGATAAAAGACTCGAAATTCAATTAGTCCAAATGCCTCCAGAAGTAAGTAAAGATAATTTGGCCCCGCAAAAAAATATAAATCAAGAAGTCAGTGAAAAACTAAAAAAAAGTTTGAATACTAGAAAGAATGTGAAAGAAGAAAAATATTGTAAATTATGTGAACCAGTCAGAGATATTAATGAGCCTACCGAAGAGCAAATCTATGGCGAGCTAATAAAATCAATCGAAATAATTTATAAGGTTTTTCATGATCTTGGACCAAATAAGGGGGCAATAAGTAAAATAAGGCCATTCGGTGTTGATGACCAAGTTATTATGAATAATAAAAAAAATGCAATTTCAAAAGTTGGTAGTTTAGGAATTGATTATAAAGTTAATAAGAATAATTATGAAATTTACTATGAAGCCAAGGCAGAAGGAATAAGCTCATTTTTTTACTCAAAACCATTAATACAAAAAAGCAGAGGATCAATAGATATATTAGGGTTAAGACCAGACTATTATTTATATAGCCATGGAAAAAAGAAAACTTCAGAAGCATTATTTGATTGGAAAGGTAAAACTCTAACCATAAATAGAAATAAAACTTCCAATAAGTATGGTTTAATAAATCAGGCACAAGATCAGCTAAGTTTTATGTTTCAATTTATGTTCTTAGATCCATTAAATAAAATGCAAATACCAATAACTAATGCTAAAGTTTTTAAAATTTATAATTATCACTATATTGACGAAGTAAAGATAGATACTAAATTAGGTAATCTTGATGTTCTACATGTAGCAAAATTTAATTATCAGAGTCCGGAAAGAATCGATTTATGGTTAGCAAAAAAATATGGGTATTTACCAGTGAAAATTTCAATCACTGAAGATGACTTAAGCTCCATTATTCAAAAAATAGAAACTTTAAAAATAAAGAAAATTAATGAATAAAATAATAATAAAAGCATGCTCAGAAATTTTAAAAGAACATTTTTTATATTCAGGTCCTGCTGATCGTCAATTAAGTATGTTTTTCAAAAATAATAGACATCTTGGAAGTCATGATAGATCAGATCTTTCAGAATTATATTACGGTGTAATACGAAATAGACGATATTTAATTGAAAATATAAGTGAAGAGAATCCGAGAAAATTAGTTTTAATTTATATGATGTTAGTTCTGGGTAAAAGTATAAGAGAGCTATCTAATTTTATTGATGATCAAGATTTAACATGGCTTAAGGAACAAAAGGCTAATAAAGTCAACATTGAGGGGTGGGCCTCAAAGCTGAGCATGCCTGATTGGCTTTGGAAAAGCTTATTGGACCAATATGGTGAGCAATCAGCAATTAGTTTAGCAAAGAGTCTGTTAAGTCCAGCTAATCTTAACTTAAGAGTTAACTTGCTAAAAGAAAAGAGTACTTCAAAAGTTATTGATGACTTAATCATTAACTTTCCAGACTTAAAAGAAAAAATAGTTAAAACTAATATATCTCCAATATGTATTTCTTTACCAAGAGGAACATCAATTCAGAGGGGTAATTTATTTTTAGATGGGATAATTGAAGTCCAGGATGAAGGAAGCCAAATATTATCTTTCTTAGTTAATCCAAAACGGGGTTCTATGGTCGCAGATTTCTGTGCGGGGGCTGGAGGAAAAACATTAGCACTTTCTGCAATGATGAAAAATACTGGCAGATTGTACGCTTTTGATATTTCAGAGAATAGATTAGCCAATTTGAAAAAAAGGTTAAAAAGATCGGGCGCATCAAATATTATGTCCCATAAAATAATGCATGAAAACGATACTAAGATAAAAAGATTACGTGAAAAGTTTGATAAAGTTCTTGTTGATGCTCCCTGCACAGGACTAGGCACTTTAAGAAGAAACCCAGATTTGAAATGGAAACACTCGCTTGAATCTGTAGAACAATTAAACATTAAGCAAAAGCTAATAATTAATGCAGCATCTAAATTATGTAAGGTTGGAGGACATCTAATCTATGCTACATGCAGTTTATTAAAGCAAGAGAATGAGTTAATCGTAGAAAATTTTCTTTTGGAAAATAAAAACTTTAGAGTTTTTCCACCAGAATCAATATTAATAAAATATGATATACCATTGAAATCAGATAAATATATAAAGTTAAGACCTGATGAACATAAAACTGATGGTTTTTTTGCAGCAATATTAGAAAGGCTTAATTAAATGAATAATATAAATAAATTAATTTTTATAGCTGCTTTTGCCGGGATATTATTGGGCTTAATAATAAAATTTTTCCCCAATTTATTTTTCGTGGATTACCTACTAGTAGTTACTGATCTATTAGGAAAAATTTTCATAAAAAGTTTAAAGATGATTCTTGTACCTTTAGTTTTTTTCTCTATTATTGTTGGGGTTTCAAATTTAGGAAGAGGAAAAAATTCAAGTCTAATCTGGAAATCTACCTTTTTATATTTTGTTACAACTATGTCAATTGCAATTATCTTAGCATTAGTTGTTATGAATATTATTCAACCTGGCGCTGGCTTAAACATTGATTCTTGGCAATCAGCCAATAGTGCAGTAGCGAGTACTATTACGATTCCAGAATTTTTTAAACAATTTTTATTGAGTTTATTTGAAAATCCTTTCCATTCACTAGCATCTGGAAAGATTCTGCCACTAATTGTTTTTTCTATTATTATTGGTATCGCATTAAATGATAAGAAAGATAAATTTAAGGCAGCTAAAAATGTCTTTACCAGTCTTTATGAGGTTATGCTCAAAATTGTCCATTGGTTAATGCTATTTGCACCATTAGGTATATTTGCTCTTTTGGTCAATATGATTGTTAGTCAAGATACTGAATTATTTTCTCAATTAGGTATTTTTATTTTTACCGTAATATTCTTAATCATGTTTCATGGACTTGTGATTTTACCAACAATTCTTTATATATTAACCAAAATTTCACCGCTACATTTATGGAGAGAGGGAAGGCCGGCATTTATCACGGCGTTTGCTACTAGCTCAAGTGCGGCAACACTTCCAATTACTTTAAGCATTGCTAATGATAATTTTAAAACTTCTAAAGGAGTATCTAATTTTGTGCTTCCTTTAGGTGCTACGATGAATATGGATGGAACTGCCTTATATGAAGCAGCAGCAGCTTTATTTATAGCAAATTTAGTTGGAATGGATTTAACTTTAGCTCAACAACTTATATTATTCTTGACAGCTATGGTTGCATCAATCGGTGCTCCTGGTATCCCAAGTGCTGGAATGGTAACTATGGCTATGGTTTTACAGGTTTTGGGGTTGCCTTTAGAGGCATTAGCCATCCTTCTGCCGATGGATAGATTAATAGATACATTTAGAACTACAATTAATGTTGAAGGAGATTTAGTTGGGGCACTAATTGTTAATAAAATTACTAAACCCTTGATTTAATTTTCTTTTTTTCAATAAATCCTATAGATAAAGAATAAGCGGCAGGTATTACAATCAATGTCAGTAATGTAGAGGAGATCATTCCCCCAATCACAGCAACAGCCAGTGGACCATTTGATTCAGACCCAGCACCATAGCCTAAAGCAGCAGGAAGTAGAGCTAATATAAGTGTAAGAGAAGTCATTAGTACTGGACGAAGGCGGATAGGACAGGCTTCTAGAAGTGCCTGATCTATTTTTTTACCCGACTCTTTTAATTGATTTGTCATATCTACCAATAAAATAGAATTCTTTGCAACCAACCCAATTAAAAGAACCATTCCAATCATCGAATAAATATTGAGACTATTTCCAGTAATCCATAATAAAAATATACCGCCAACGACAGCTAATGGTTGAGCTAACATAACTATTAGTGGCTGAAAAAATGAGTTAAATAGACTCGCCAAAACCATGTAAAGCAATATAGTTGCAAGAATAAAAACAAAAATTACATTACTCATTGTTTTTGCAAACTCCTTAGCTTGACCTTCCAGCTGAATTGAGTACTCACCTGGAAGAATATCTTTACTAACTTGTTTTACTAATTTAAGGGCTTCACCAAGAGACATTGTTGGGTTTGAGTAAAAATTTGATGAATATTGTAAATCTTGACGACCCATCACTGCGGGGCCAAGTTCTTGATGAAAAGAGGCAATCGTATCAAGTCGAATTAATTCGCCAGATTTACTTCGTAAATATATTTTATTAAGATCATTTAATTTTTCGAATGACCCTTCTTTTGCTTTCATTCTAATATCATATCTATGACCATCCCCTGGCTCGTCATTAAATCTTGCAACATCTAATCCATTGCTAAGGACAGAAATAGCTTCAGCAATATCAGCAGCCGTAATTCCAAAGCTAGATGCTCTTTCTCGATCTATATCTAAAATCATTTGAGGAAGGTTGAGTTGCAAATTGAGATCAATCCTTCCTAATCCTTCGGTTTCAGATAGTTTTATTAATAGCTCATCGCTCAAAGTGGCAACCTTTTCAATACTTGGACCAGTAATTGAAAATTGTAATTTTTCTGAACGTCTACCACCAGCAAACGATACGCCTGAAGGAAAAGCTTTGACACCAGCAAGTTGATTAAAATCAATTCTCATTTTCGCCATAATTTCTGCTTGAGATAGCGAGCGTTGATTTTTTTCTTTTAGCCTAACACTAATAAAGCCGCTGTTAACTTGTCCACGACTCCCTAATCCAATTGATGAGAAAACGCTAGCAGTATAATCATCATATTGATTAATAATGTTCTCAATCTCTAATAATTTATTGTAGGTATAGTCCATATTCGAACCTAATGGAGTTTTGAATCTGACTGTAAAACGACTTTCATCCTGCTCTGGTACCAATGTTTTTTCTACTTTTGAGAAAAGAATACTACTTGCAAGGACTATAATAAGACTAGAAATTAAAACTTTTATTCGATTAGATAAAGTCCAGGTTAAAATTTTCTTATAATTATTATCTAACTTTTCAAAGAAACTATTTAAACCTTTTAACCAATAAATTTCTTTTTCTTTCATTGCTAAAAACTTTGAACACAACATGGGAGTTAATGTTAATGAAATAACTAATGAGACTAGGACTCCGGCTGTAACTACTATTGCAAAAGATTCAAAAAAACGTCCAATAATTCCATCCATAAAAATAACTGGGGCAAAAATA
>Ga0209710_1001336_pt1 | contig 19211 bp, 9 predicted proteins | sample ArcticOcean_MG_C_5_FD_187436 | JGI IMG/M metagenome (GOLD analysis project Ga0209710, IMG submission 187436) | Marine microbial communities from western Arctic Ocean - ArcticOcean_MG_CB4_138 (SPAdes) (version 2) | ecosystem: Environmental > Aquatic > Marine > Oceanic | place: Arctic Ocean: Canada...
AAAGAATATCCCTGATATAGAACAAGGTGAAGCCAGCGTAGACTTATCCATAGAATTTGAAGCAGGGGAAATTAAAACCGTTGAAGGTTCATTAGAGATTGAAGATCTTCGTACAATGACTCCAGCTAAGCAGCCGATTAATTTTGATAATCTGCAAGGTAAGGTGGCCTTTAGCCATGATAAGGGCTTTTTTAGTTTAGGGGTATCGGAACTAAGCCTAAAACAAGATGCTGAGTTAAAAATAAATAAGGCTAGTCTTAGCGCGGTTATGAGTGATGAAATGGAGATCCAATCACTATTTATTAATTCAGACAGACTTAAGCTTGACGATATTAATAAAGCAGCTGAATATCTTTCGGGGCCATTTTCCGAAACTAAAACGGCTATAACTCAGCTTGCTCTTAAGGGGCAACTTAAGGATATAAAGTTAACCTGGAATAACAGCAACGAATTTTTACAGGGCCTAGAACTAAAGCTTAAAGCCTTAAATGTCAGCTCAAATGAATTCTCCTTGATGCCAGGCTTGGAAAATTTAACAGCTAGCATTGAATTAAATAAAGGCAAAGGCTTTGTGGATTCGGTCTCAAAAAATCTTATTGTTAGAAAAGGTAGTATTTTTAGAGAAGCGCTCCAGTTTAACGAATTCACAGGAAAGATAGCATGGGATCAAGGAGCTTATAAGCTCACTAACATAGTTACAAAAAATAATGATTTTGAGTCAATAGTTAATGGCAAATATGAGCTTAATTCGAATGGAGGTTACGCAAACCTTAATGTAGTTATACCTTTTGCAAATATCGCCCAACTAAAACCATACTACCCAAAAAATATTGGTAAGGAGGGTTTAAGTTGGCTTGATACATCGTTACTTGGAGGCCAGGCTAAAGATATCAATATTGTCCTGAAAGGTAATCTTGATGAATTTCCATATGTAAATGAAACCAATAAACCCGACTATACAAAAGGGATATTTAAAGTTTCATCAAACTTTTTTGGGGCTAAAATTGAATACGGAACTAATTGGCCAGAATTATTAAAGTTTGACTTTGGCTTAAATGTTGATAACAACCACGTAGAGTTTGTTAGCGACAAGGGTGAAATACAATCCAATCCTATCAAAAGTTTTTATGGGTCAATCGATGCCTACAACATCAACAATCCAGTCATAAAAATAAATACTGTATTGGATAGCCCTATCCCAAAAATACTCACCCTAGTGAATAACAGCCCAATTAAGAAGGCCACGGGTGGGGTAACTGACAAGATGACAGGAGATGGGCCAGGAGAGCTTTCATTTCAAGTTCATGTGCCAATGAATGATTTGGAGCATATTGTTTTTAAGGGGCACTACGATTTTTTAGGTAGCACGATTGAAAATAAGGATCTCGATCTACCACGGCTGGACAATATTAAAGCAAGGATTGATTTTGACAACGAGAATGCAAAAATAGAAAAAGGAAGTGCTAGTTTGTATGGGCAGGATTTTTGGCTATCCATGAGCAATCTAAACGGTATAACAATCTTTAAATTAGCAGGAAATGTTGATACAACAAATCTTAAGGTAGTTAGCAAAGAGTTCTCAGATAGGATCCAAGGGCAGGCTAAATGGGAGGGGGAAATAAAGCTTCTTAAAGGGGGGATGAATCTCAGCCTGCATGCTGACCTTAAAAATATTTCGATTAACAAGCTTGGTCCATTTAACAAAAGTATCAGCCAGCCAATGGCATTAAATGTTGATAAGACAATGCTGGCTAGTCGCGAAGACTTAATTACATTTTCCATAAAAAACCTTGCGAATGCTCGCATCATACAGAATGAAAATAATTCCATTAAAAATGGCTTTATAGCAATCAATTCCGCTACAGATGTTATGCCTGCAGAAGGGATAAAACTTTATGGTGACTTCGATAATATCGACCTAGATGACTTTTCTGTTTTTTTTGAAGCAGGCAAAGAAAGTCAGCAAAGCACCTCCCCCTTCATTAGTTCAGCAGACCTTACATTTAAGAGCCTTAGCATTCCTAACGCTACAAACTTTCATGATGTAAAGCTTGGCTGGAGAAGCCAACAGAAGGGTTTTGACTTAAAGGTATCTGCAAAGGAGACAGAGGGTTCTGTGAGGTGGGATGCAGATGAAAACCGCTACAAAGTTATGCTCTCAAGACTTCAGGTTAGTGGTGATGGTATTGAAAATAAACATAAGGAAAAAGACCCAGACTATCTGGAGGAAGGAATGCCTCCTTTGCTGACAACTAAAATTGAAATGCAGATCGATTCACTGTTTATAGATGATATCAAGTATGGCGCTATTCAACTTAGGGCATCAGAGACTCGTGATGGATGGAATTTTGATTCCTTTAAAATAAAAAAAGCGTCGAACACGATTCAAGGTAAAGGTAGATGGGATTTCAAAAATAAACCATCCACATCATATGCAACGTTTGAATGGGAGCTAAATGATATCGAAAAAACTCTCAATGAAATGAACTTCAATAATTTAGTTAGCAAAGGCTATGCAAGGCTGGCTGGAGAGCTGCAATGGGAAGGAGACCCACTAGATTTTGATGATGAGCAGTTGATTGGGTCATTTTCGCTATACGCAAAAGATGGCGCTGTTCTGGAAATCGATCGCGGAGTTAGTGGCAGATTGATGGGGCTTTTGTCACTTCAGAATTTACCACAAAGGCTGACACTCGATTTTAGTGACCTGTTTGAAAAAGGTATGCCATTCACTGAAATAGAATCTAAAAATATTCAAATTAATAAGGGTCGTCTGTCCTCTAATGCATTTATTATTCAAGGGCCGTCAGCCGACGTTAATCTTAGTGGAGAAGTTCACTTTATCAAAGAAACCCAAAATCTGCATGTTTTTATAAAGCCTAAAATAAGTGACACTCTGACCTTGGGAGCATTGGCAGGTGGCCCTCTCGTTGCTGCTGCTGCATTTATAGCCCAAAAAATTCTTGATGATCCGCTTAATAAGATAACCAGCTCTGAATATCTTATTACCGGATCCTGGAATGATCCTGAAGAAAAAAAAATAAATAGTAACTATGAGAGTATGGTCGATGGAGTTATTATCCAACCTGCATCAGATCTATTTAACACAATTGCTAAGCCAACAGAGAGTGTGCTTAAAAGTATCATAGTAGATCCACTGAATAAAATTTTTGGTCAAGAAAAAAATAATGAATAATTTTGAAATATCAAACAAACATATTATGAACCCGTCTGGTCTAGCTGCATCTGATCTTGATGTCGTTATGAATAAAATTTCAAGCAACAATATTGATTATGCAGATTTATATTTTCAGTATTCGAAGAATGAATTTTGGTCGCTGGAAGATGGTGCGGTTAAAAATGGAAGCTTTTCTATTGATCAAGGCGTAGGAATGAGGGCAATTGCTGGGCAAAAAACAGCATTTACCTACTCCGATGAAATATCTTTGCAAGCGCTAAATAATGGAGTGAAAATTGTAAAAAGCATTAATAAGAATAATGAAAACAAAAGTTACCCAATAACGAATAACCCAACTAAACATTCGTTGTATCAACCCATAAACCCAATAGAAAGTATTGATAGTGCTAGAAAAATTTACTTATTAGAAAAAATTGAAGTTATATCAAAAAAATTACATCCAAGTATTATTAAGGTCTCTGCTTCGCTTGCCTCACAATTTGAAGTTATTCTCATAAAAACGTTTCAAGGAGAGCTTATTGAGGATGTAAGGCCTCTTGTGAGGCTTTCTGTCAGCGTAATTATTGAAAAAAATGGTCGCAGGGAGCAAGGTTCTGCAGGTGGTGGTGGTCGGTACTCACTTGAATACTTCACAGACGATATTCTCCGTGAATACGCATCCGAAGCTGTAAATCAGGCCGTAATTAATCTGGATGCAAAACCAGCTCCCGCAGGATCTATGACCGTTGTGCTGGGGCCTGGTTGGCCAGGAATACTTCTTCACGAGGCGATCGGGCATGGTCTAGAGGGCGATTTTAACCGCAAAGGAACTTCTGCTTTTAGTGGAAAACTTGGCACAAAAGTTGCTAGCTCCCAAATAACAGTTGTTGATGATGGGACCATACCAAATAGGCGTGGCTCCTTAAATGTGGATGATGAGGGAAATCCTACATCAAGAACTACGTTGATTGAAAATGGAATACTGGTTGGTTACATGCAAGACGCAATGAATGCCCATCTAATGAATCAAGCAGTTACTGGGAATGGGCGACGCGAATCCTACGCACACCTCCCTATGCCTAGAATGACAAACACCTTTATGCTCAATGGAAAATACGAGCCCGATGAAATTATTAAGTCTGTTGACAATGGAATCTATGCAAATAATTTCGGGGGTGGTCAGGTAGATATAACAAGCGGTAAGTTTGTTTTTTCAGCGTCACAGGCTTGGATAATAAAAAATGGTAAATTAAGCCATCCTGTTAAGGGGGCATCTATCGTAGGTAATGGCCCTGACATATTAAATGAGGTGAGTATGGTAGGTAATGACATGATGCTAGACACTGGGGTTGGTACTTGTGGCAAAGAGGGTCAAAGTGTCCCGGTGGGGGTTGGACAGCCCACATTAAAAATTGATAATATTATCGTTGGTGGTACCGGCTAGGAAATATTCAACAAATATTGTTACTTAACTCTATTTTTATACTCCAAAGTCCGAGTATCAATTTCTATTTTATCTCCAGAGTCGCAAAAAAGTGGGACCATAAGTTCAAATCCAGTAGCAATTTTTGCCGGCTTCATAACTTTTCCGGATGTTGTGTCGCCCTTAACAGCTGGCTCTGTATAGGTTACCTCACGAATAACGGAATTTGGTAATTCTACGGATATAGCCTTGTTATCATAAAAAATAACATCACAGGCCATGCCATCTTCCAGAAAATTAAGAGCTTCTTGCATGTTCTCAGCATCAACCTCGTATTGGTTAAAATCACCATCCATAAATACGTATGCTGGATCAGAAAAATATGAATAAGTTACCTCTTTCTTTTCCAAAATTACCTGCTCAAATTTATCACTAGCAGTAAAAACTGTCTCTGTTGAGGCGTCTGTGAGCAAGTTTTTAAGTTTCATTTTTACCACAGCGGAGTTTCTTCCCGACTTATTATATTCCGCCCTCAATATAACCATTGGATCGTCGCCCATCATAAATACATTTCCCGCTCTAAGTTCTTGTGCTGTTTTCATTTAATGCATACCTTATGAATTTTTGTTGGATTATACTAGATTAGTTTTTTTCAACAATAGGTTATTAGATTATCAACTGCACTTTTACTGCTTATAAAATGATTTGATCGGGATGCATAAAATTGGCTAATATCATTATAATTAATAAGGTAACTTTTTAATGTTTCCTCATTAAGCTGACCTGTGTTCCATTCGTAAAATAGACTAGTAACTATGGCCTTTAGGTTTATTTCTAGATCGAAAAAATACATCTCAATGAAGGATTCAAGTTTTTTTACGTGTGCTTCATTCTCCTGAACATATACCTGCCATACAAAAGGTTTTCCAGAAAATATTGCTCTGCAAAGACTGTCCTCGCCTCTTACAAAATTTAAATCAGAAGATTTTAAAAGATTGTCATATTTTTCAAATGATAGAAATTTAAAGATACTAGATTCAGAGGGTAATACGTTAGCAATTTTTTGATCAATAATATTGCTCGGAATCATTGCTTTGCATAAGTAGCCAATATTTACGAATTGTTCCAAGAATTCATTAATATTCGTATGCTGATAATAGAAAAAAGAGCATTGCAATCTTTTGGTTTGATTTATGTTGGAAGGCCTATGTAAGTTTTTAACGATGCATTTCTCTCTTAACAAGCCCCCCGTTTTCTCATTAAATCCTGGGTAGAAATATACTTTTTCAATCAAAGGGTTCGGATTTAATGATGACTTGAGATGAAAATCTTCCACCCAAGATTCAGCGCTTAAGTACTCATAAATAAAAATCTTAGTCTTCTGAGATAGTTCACTCATATAGCATTTTGGTATTTCGGTATTAAATACATTAATAATATATGGAGCTGGAACAGCCATTGATAAATCCCCATCTATATCGAGAAATTTATAGGACTCAACTTCTCTAGCTGGTAATAGTTCATTCAACGTGTCACTTATTTCAGTAAATAAGGTAACGTGGTTTTCAGGTATTGAAGCAAGCTGCCTTGCAAGCCTAATTGCTATAGCAATATCACCATAATTATCAATAGCCCTGGAAAAAATATGCCAAATTCTCAATAATTAACCTCCAAAATAATGTAAACCTTTATGCTATCCGGTGCCTGGACCTCAATGATATCCTTAGATGATCTTCCAATGAGTGACTTAGCGAGTGGGGATAGCCAGCTTATGTTGCCATCCTTATGATTAATCTCGTGCGCACCAACAATACGTACATCAAGAGAAGATTTGGTCTGATCGTCTAGAAGCTTTACCATGGCACCAAAGTAAACTCTTTTTTTATCTAGGGCTGAAGATGGGTGAATGATATCAGCATCCTCGATAGCCATTAAAAGAAACTTAATCCTAGAATCAATTTGTCGTAATTTTTTTTTACCATAAATATAGTCGCCATTTTCACTTCTGTCCCCATTGCCAGCAGCCCAGCTAATAACCTTGACAATCTCTGGGCGTTCACTCTTGATTAAAGAGTTTAATTCGGTTTGTAATGCCTTAAAACCTTCTGGGGTAATATAGTTTTTAATAATTATTCTCTCAAGATTAATTTAAAAGGATTGATTAAGTTCAAGTTACAATTGTATCCAAATGATCAATAAATCCTACAGTGCCATTCTATGTCAGACTAAAAATCAAGTTAATCATATTCGCTTATTGTTTGAAGAAAAAATCCAAGAAAGATCAATTCTCCTACCACCAATTATGACTTTAAGTGAGTGGCTATCAGAGCAATACCAAGAATTCTGTATGACCGGGCCGGTAAATGAGCTGTTAATTATTTTGTCCGGAATTGAAGAGGCTATGCTTTGGAAGAGCATTATTGATAATGACTTAAGAAAAAGGAATTACACGCTATTAGATACAGATGAAATCGTAAAACAAGCATTAAGTGCAGATCAAATTATTAGAAATTATCAGATAGATACAAGGGGGTTAAAAGAATCTGGGCTGTCTAAAGAGAGCGCGTTTCTATGTGAATGGAGAAATGAATTCAATGCTTACTGCGCTGAGAAAAAAATTTTTAGTCGGATGGCATTCATTGAGCATTTTATAAAACAACAAATAAAGTACAGGATTATTTCTGGTAACGATCTTCTTTTTGTAGGTTTTGATAATAATACACCCCTGTATGACAAGCTATTGAAAGCCTTCGAAGGAAGCAATAAAATATCACACTATATAAATAAAAAAAATAATCAACAGACTGTAGAGGAGATAAGTTTTGCAAAGCCTGATCTAGAGATAATGGGGGTAATAAATTGGGTAAAGCAGAAAATAGATGAAGGGGCCAAAAAATTACTCATAATTAGCCCAGCATTGAGCAACATTCAAATAAATTTACAAAATAAAATTAACAGGGAAATAGATCCAGATATATTTAAAAATGTAGGTAAGGAGAGTATCTATGATTCAGACCTACAAAGACCGCTAACAAACGAACCTATAGTTAGTGCTGGATTAGGTCTTCTAGATCTTGCTCATCCAAACCAAAAAATAAAACCTAAAAGAATCTATGAGTCATTATTATTTAACAATTGGATAGATGTTGAAGGGTATCGTGAAAGAGAGAAGTTAGGTAATTATCTCAAGGGAAGTAGAAAACCATCGTACTCAATAAATTTATTACATCAAATAATAAATAATAATCCAAGGGTAATGTCCTTGGAATTAGATTCGCTAACAAATACTCTGAAAATTTTAGACAAATACCGTGCTTCATGGAGCAAACCCTTAAAGATAAGTGACTGGATAGACCAATTAGAACGGTTTTGGCTTGAGGTAAAATTTTCAGAAATTAATAAATTATTACCGTTTGAAATCAATAATTTAAATACTTTATATGCCTCACTACATGAATTAAAAAATAATAATGTAATTGATGGATTTGTTAAATTTGATACATTTATAGAGGTACTTTACTTGCATCTAGAAAGCTGGCCCGCCCCGACAAAGAAGGGCCAATCATTAATTGATATACAAGGCTTTTATGAGAACCCAGTCAAAGAATACGATGCTGTATGGCTAATGAATATGAACGAGAATTTTTGGCCTGGACAGGTAACATATAATTCGCTGTTACCCATAAAAATACAAAAGCAATACCATGTCTTTGATGAGGAATATACCAAAAAAATTGACATGATTCACAAAGATAGATTAAAAAAATTTAGTGCTTGCCTTACAATCTCTTATTCAAAAACGGATGTGGATGGAAGTCCGCAATTCAAAAGTCTAAATTACTTCAGTAATGAAAAAGAAAATCATCCCTCAAATGCAGCCGCTGGTGCAGAAGTATTTTCTGAGTACCTAGTTGATAGCGATGCCCCGAAAATTACTGGGAATAAATTCATATCAAGAGGAAGGAGCTGCCTAGAAAATTTCCAGAGGTGTCCGGCATGGGCTTTTTACGAAAATAGACTCGGCGCCTTTATAGCTCAGGAAGATGAAGAGGAAGGTTTGTCTAAAATGTCGAGAGGCACAATTGTGCACGAGCTTTTAGAAGATTTTTGGGGTCAATGTAGGGATAGTAAAACACTTAAAAGCATCCCTGACGTAAAGATAAAGATAAATCTTGAACAAATGATTCAAAAAAAATTGAAATCCTACCAAACCTCTCATCCATTCCTCACATCACTCCAAATAGACTTAGAGGCTGAGTATTTTAGTGACTTACTCTGCAGATGGTTGTTGTATGAAAAACATCATAGAGGGACATTTATAGTTAGCGAGACTGAAAAAGAATTCACTGCACGTATTGGAAGATTGTCCTTTAATCTTAAGATAGATAGGATAGATGAGTACATTGATGGCTCAAAGATCTTAATAGATTACAAAACGGGCGCCAACCCCCCCAAAATATCTGATTATCATGGAGATATGAAAAGCGTTCAAATGCCACTTTACGCAGCATTTTCTGGTGTTGAAAATTTAGGGGGTATTGCAATCAGTAAAGTCGATATTGTTGATCAAAGAATATATGGATTGGCTTCCCATCCTCAATTACCAAAAGATGGAGAGTTGGAGATAGGTAAGAAAATGTCATGGGAGAGTTTAGTGTCTAGTTGGCATGAACAGATTTTTACGATTGCATCCAAATACCTGGATGGTGAATCAAAAGTTACATTTACTAATGAAAAGGATCTTGAGTATTGTAATGTTAAGCCAATCTTACGACTTGGTGATAAAAAAAGGCAGTTTGAGGAAGAAAATGATGTCTGAACAACTTTCAGATCATTTGGTAAGAGAAGAGGTAACAGACCCCCGTTATTCATTTGTAGTAGACGCCCCTGCTGGCTCAGGAAAAACAACATTGCTTGTAATGCGAATTCTTAAGTTGCTAGGAATTGTTGAAAAACCTAATGAAATTGTAGCTATTACATTCACCAAAAAAGCTGCAGCAGAGATGCGTTCTAGGCTAATAAATGCAATGAATGATTCGAGACATAGGGAATTAGTAAAAAAGATTTCAAGGAATGCCAGTGATCATGGGTGGGATGTGAACATTATAGAAAGCCTAGATATAATGACTATTGACAGCCTTGCATCTAAAATAATTCGGAGGGCTCCTATTCTTAGCAATGCATTTCTTGCAAATATTACTGAAGATCCAAAGGATCTTTATGAGCAAGCAGTGTCGGCAACCATTCTAGGCATGGCAAACGAGCAAAAAGAATTAATTAGTTTCCTAAACTACGACACACAAAAAATAAAAAGTCACTTATTCAATCTTCTTGACAAAAGAGATCAATGGATTGATCTAATAGCTGATTACAAGGTGTCAGATATTTCAACAATAGAACAAAAGACCTACGACTATTACCAGCTTGAACTAAAACCACATATTGATAAATTTAGTAATGCATTTTCTGTTGACGAACTTAGGGATATTGAAAGTATTCTAATTTACACACAAACGGTATCCTTAAAAAAGCCATTTCTGTACAAGCCCAATAACATTAAATTTTGGCTTGAATTAGGAAGGTTGGCACTTACCACCACCGGTTCTGTTAGGACAATATTTGGAAGTAAATTAGGTTTTTCTGGTGATGAAGAAAGCAATATTCACAGCGCTAAATTAAAAAAAATAATTAAAAATAAGTACAATATATTCATGGATTTAAATAGTATTTCTAATGTAATAGATGTAGAAAAAATTGCGGATATTTTTCCTGCTATAGCACCTAAAATAGCATCCCTACTCTACAGCTTAGATACCAATCTATCAAAACTATTTCTAATTACTAAAACAATGGATTTCACTCAAGCTCTAAGGTATGCAAACGCTACATTAGATCAAACATCGGTCGCTGAGCTATTGGATAATCAGGTCTCTCATATTCTGATTGATGAATACCAGGACACAAATGAATCCCAAGTTAAATTTATAAAAAAGCTCACTGATAACTTTTCAGGAAATCCAAAAAAATCATTTTTTGCTGTTGGTGATCCTATGCAATCTATTTATAGGTTTAGGAAAGCTGAGGTAAGACTGTTTAAGGATCTACAAAATAATGGGATAGGAGACCTTAAACCTATAAGTCGTAAACTTAAGGTTAACTTTCGTTCAAGCAAAAAAATTTGTGATTGGCTAAACTCTGAATACAGGATGGCATTTGGAGCAGAAGATTGCAATGATAAGGGTTTAATACAATATAACGCTTGCGAATCTGATCCTAACAAGCTGGAAAGTGGAGATGGCATTAAATTCCATTTGCTAAATGATGATGGGAAAAGATCGTTTACCAGCAAACATAATGAAGCCGCTTACGTATACGATCTTATAATTAATATATGTAAGGAAAAATCAAATGAAAAGGATTCTGAATACTCTATTGCTGTTATTGCTCCATACCGATCCCACTTAAGAGAAATCCTAACATTATTTAAACGTAAAGGAATTCCTGAAGGCTTTAAATTAGTCACAACCGAGATTGATGAGCTTCAAGACAAACAGTCCTTTCAGGATATTTTTTCCCTTACAAAAGCGCTTTACAATCTAAGCGACAAGATAAGCTGGGTAGCTACCTTAAGGGCGCCATGGTGTGGCCTCACTCTTGCAGACCTGTGTACCCTATTTGAAGATAACCAACAGATGACTGCATGGGAAGCCATTAATGATCCAAAGATATTCTGTAATTTGTCAAAGGATGGAGCATTAAGGCTTGGTTTTCTAAGAGGGGTGATTAATAACCATATAGATATTCGTGGAAGAGTTTCTCATAGATTTTTTATTGAATCCATTTGGAGGCAATTGCGTGGAGACGTCCTATTATTGGATCCTGATGATATTGATTACATTGACATATTTCTTGATAGTATTGACAAATCAAGCACGCCACTTTCAATCGACTTTGAGCAATTAACTAGGCTAGTAGAGCGATTACATACAAGCAGCCAATCCATTGAAAAAGTAAATAAAGAAATTAAGTTTATGACTATTCATAAAGCAAAAGGCTTAGAGTTTAACACTGTCATTATTCCCGGTCTAAGCCAACAACTTAATGTCAACGAACATTCCTTAGTCGCTGTAGATAATGGTATTTTATCTCTTAATAACTACAACCCAGACGAAGACAACCTTTATGATTACCAGCGATCTAAGGAGACGTTAAGGCTTAAAAATGAATGGGTGAGACTCCTCTACGTAGGTATCAGCAGAGCGGAAGAGGATTGCCATTTGATTGGTACAATAAAGCCAACTAAAAATGGAGAATTCAACGCACACTCCAATAGCTTGTTAAACATTCTAGGGCCAATTATTAAAGATTCTAATCAATGGAATTTTATTGATATTCAAAAAAAAATGACTAAGGGGCTTAGTAATTACGAATCATATGAACCAAAACTAAGGCGCATAAAAAGTAATCATTTCACGACACTGCATGTAAAAAAGACTGATGCTTCGGTTAAAATTAACGATCAAGTCCTTAAAATAACTAATGAGGATGTCTATACATTTACTGGTAATATTATACATAATTATTTTAAATTAATTATTAATAAACAATTAGATATAGAATATATATTAAGTAATAAGTTAGATTATATTATAGACTTGTTTGAAAAGAAGGGCTACAAAAATGAGCAAAATGTAATGGCTGTAAGTATCATAAAAAAATCTCTTAGTGCTCTTTGCAACAGCAAGGATGGCCAATGGATTTATCAAGTCCATGAAGACGACCAATTCGAACTTAAACACATAGTTATGCTAGGAGATGATTTTGAAATTCGCATACCGGACAGAACTTTTATACATAACAATACAAGATGGATAATCGATTATAAGGTTTTATTTGGCGACAAGGACCTAAGTATTGAAGCAAAAAAACATCTCCGACAGCTGAATATTTATGAGTCTCTTTTTGATGATAAATACCCTGTAATAAAAGCTATCTATTTTGCACCCCAGGGTAAATTAATTCGTCTTTAATTTATCTAATGTATCAACAATGAATGCCACTCTTTCAAAAGGATCATCAATAGAGGCAGAAATCTTAATCCTATCAGGTCCGTTCATTTTAAAACGACGATCATTTTGTAATAGATCTATAATTTGGATCGGGTCAATATTTGCACCCTTCTTAAAAGTGATCTCTGTAATCGACTTCCCTGAATCAATTTTAAGCACATCAGTAGATGCAATATCGATTCTTAGCTCATGGAATAACACTAAATTTTTTGTCTGTTCTGGCATCAAACCAAACCTATCAATGAGCTCCTCCTTAAGGTCTTTCAATTCTATGCGCGTCTTACAACTTGAAAATCTTTTATAAATTATTAGCCTTTCATTTGTGTTTGGACAGTAGGTTTGGGTAAGTATTGTCGGGGTATGGATATTAATCTCTTTGTTTGAGGTTATAGGCGCTTCAAGATCAAGCTTTTCTCCTTTTTTAAGCTGTTTAATGGCATGGTTTAGCATGTCCATATATAAACTAAACCCAATCTCATGCATCTGCCCACTTTGGTTGTCACCCAACAGCTCCCCTGCCCCACGTATCTCTAGATCATGCATAGCAAGATGGTATCCAGCCCCAAGATCTTCCATTAGCTGAATGGCTTCAAGGCGTTTTTTAGCATTAGATGTCAGCTTTCTATCCTCGTCGACTAATAAATAAGCATAGGCTTGATGATGAGACCTTCCCACCCTCCCTCGAAGCTGGTGAAGCTGAGCTAATCCAAACTTATCAGCCCGATTCATAATTATCGTATTTGCTGTTGGGATATCGATCCCGGTCTCAATGATGGTTGAGCATAGAAGCACATTAATTCTTTGCTGGTGAAAGTCTTGCATTACATGCTCCAACTCTTTTTCTTGGAGTTGGCCATGAGCAACTCCAATTCTGGCTTCAGGTAACAATTTGGATAACTTTTCACGCATTGACTCAATTGTGTTCACTTCATTGTGAAGAAAGTACACTTGGCCACCCCTATTAAACTCCCTTGATACTGCCTCCTTGATTATTCCTTGGCTAGCATTTACCACAAATGTTTTTATTGATAACCGTTTTTGAGGTGGGGTTGAAATGATTGAGAATTCTCTTAGGCCCTCCATTGCCATAGATAGTGTCCTTGGTATTGGGGTTGCAGTTAATGCTAGAACATCAATATTTCTTCTAAAAGCTTTGAGCTTTTCTTTTTGTCTAACTCCGAATCTATGTTCCTCATCAATAATAACCAGACCAAGATCTTTAAATTTAATATCAGGCTGAAGAAGGCGATGAGTTCCTATAATAATGTCTACTTTTCCCTCCTGAAGATTTTTTAGAGTTTCAGCCTGCTGTTTTTTTGACTTAAACCTTGATATCTCTTCTATTTTTATTGGCCATCTTGCAAAGCGATCACTAAAATTATTAAAATGTTGCTCAGCCAAGAGTGTTGTAGGTACCAAAACAATAACTTGCTTACTATTTAAGGCTGAAATAAATGCAGCTCTTAGGGCTACCTCAGTTTTACCGAAACCCACATCACCACAAACAAGTCGGTCCATAGGCTTTCCGGACTCCATGTCTTCTATTACGCGCTCTATAGTCTCTTTTTGATCCACTGTTTCTTCAAAAGGAAACCCCTCAACAAATGAGTTATAGTCATTGAGATTTATTTTTGAGCTATACCCCTTCTGCAACGATCTTTTAGCATAAAGGTCTAAAAGCTCTGCCGCAGTATCATGAATCTGAAGTAATGCTTTTTTCTTAGCTTTTTCCCAAGAACCACTTCCTAACTTATGAATTGGCGCCGTTTCAGAAGGCCCACCTGAATACCTTGAAATCAAATGAAGCTGAGATACGGGAACATATAATTTATCATCTCTGTCGTAATGTAAGACTAAAAATTCTGTCATTCCGTCGCCATAATCTAAATCAACTAAACCTTGGTATCTACCAACCCCATGTTGCTCGTGGACGACTGGGTCCCCAATACCAAGCTCAGTAAGGTCTTTAACAATACCTTCATTGTTAAAACTTTTATTTCGCTTGGTTTTTTTTATCTGCCTAACAAAATTTGGGAAAATCTCATTCTCAGTAATAATAAGATAATCGGTGGTCGTGAATCCGTTGTGCAATGGGCTAGATATTAGGCAAACATTATCCCCTGATGAGATAAAGTCATTCCAACTTTCAACTATACTAAAACTAATACCAGACTGTTTAAGTAAATCAGATAGCGACTCTCTTCTACCTAAACCTTCCGAACAAATTAAAAGCCTTCTTTGATTTTTTTCTATTAACTTTATTAGCTTTTGTAATGGTGGCGAAGTATTTCTTTCAATAGCAATATCATCAACAGCTTTTAAGAAACCTTTGGTTTTCTTGACCTCCTCATAATTCTTGATCGTCTTAAAAAATAGATCAGGCTGTAAAAGGAAGTCTTTGGGGTTTAGTATTGGTCTCTCAGCATCGTATGCATATAAACGGAAGCGGCTTTCTGTTTCAGACCAATATTCGTTCGCCGCCTTAGAGACATCGCCGAGCTGTAGGACTGCATCAGTTGGGTCTATATAATCAAATATTGAGTTAGTTTCTCCAAAAAATAAAGGGAGGTACCATTCCATTCCTGCAAAAGGAATTCCCTTGCTAATACTCTTATAAAGCTTTGCCTTAGATAAATCACCTTCAAATCTTTCTCGATAATTATTTCTGAATGTGCTTACTCCAGATTCGTCTAAAGGGCACTCTCTTGCAGGGAGTAATTTTATTTTGTTTGTAGGGTACAAACTGCGCTGTGTATCTACGTCAAAAGTTCTTATTGAATCAATTTCATTATCAAAAAAATCAATTCGGTAAGGCACTATAGACCCCATAGGGTAAAGATCAACAATCCCTCCCCTCATTGCAAACTCTCCTGGATTCATAACTTTTTCTACGTAAAAGTATCCATTGTCAACAAGTCTATTTTTAAATAAATGGATATCGACATCCTGTCCAGTCTTAAAGTTAAAACTAAATTTTTCTATATAGGACCGTGGGGGCAAAAGATGGAGGGACGTCGTTAATGGGAGTAGATTGATATCAAATTCTTTTTGAGTCATTTGGTAGAGCGTTAACAGGCGCTCAGACGTAAGATCGGGGTGTGGAGATATCTGATCGTAAGGAAGAGTTTCCCAGTCCGGGAAGTGGTTCACCCTTAGCTTTGGATAAAACCATGAAATCTCTTCCTTAAGCCTAATCGAGTCGAAGACACTGGCAGTAAAGATATTTAACGACTTGCCATTTTTACTTAGGTAGTCGTAGAATATCCTACCAATCTCGATGCTTTGAGAGGTATTAGAATTAATATGGAAATCATTTTCTGAAATATCTTTTGCCAAAGACGCTCACATCGATTGCTATCTAAAATCAAGGAAGTATTATAAACATGAATGAACAAAATAATCGGATAAACATGAATGATAAAGAATTAGTTGCGCATGCAGCGCTAGATTATGTTAAAAATAATTCTGTCGTTGGGCTTGGGACTGGGTCAACGGCTAATATATTTATCGAAAGCTTAGCAAAAAAAATTTCTAGTGAATCACTTAATATTCAGGTGGTTGCAAGCTCAACAGCAAGCCATGAAAAAGCTAATGCAGTTGGTTTGAATTATATTTCTATGGATAACATAACCGAAATTGATCTCTATATTGATGGTGCTGATGAAATCACAGAAAATTTAGAGGTGCTTAAAGGAAGAGGCTACGATCTAATTCGTGAGAAGATCTTAGCAAGAGCCAGCAAGAACTTTATAGTGATTAGCGATCAATCTAAAATGGTATCTAAAATCGGTGAAAAGTACCCAATTCCTATCGAAATAACGCCAATTGCATGGAAAATAACTAAAAATATTATTGAAAAACTGGCAACTAGATGTGAGGTGAGGGAAAATTTAACCAAAAATGCTTTTGCAATAACGTCATACGGAAACTATGTCTTGGACTGCGATTTCAATTACACAAACTTAAAAGAATTAGAAATGGAAATTGCAGGCATCCCAGGTGTATTTGAGCATGGGTTATTTTTAGGCATAAGTAAACTAGCTTTAATTGCTGATAATGGTCAGATAAAAAAAATTACCTCTGAATACTCTTAAGAGATAACTTCTACCCCGCCCATATAAGGAATTAGAACTTCTGGGACCTGAATATCACCATTCTTCAATTGATAGTTTTCCATAATTGCAACCATTGCTCTACCAACTGCGACACCAGAGCCATTCAATGTGTGTAGATATTTATTTTTCTTGTCATCATCACGAAATCTTGCCATAAGCCTTCTAGCCTGAAAAGATTCACAATTAGAAACTGATGAGATTTCCCTGTAGGAATTCTGTGATGGAACCCATACCTCTATATCAAAAGTTTTTGCAGCACCAAAACCCATATCACCTGAACATAACGATACTACCCGGTATGGTAGATTAAGTTTTTGCATGATACTTTCTGCATGGCCCAGCATTTCCTCTAAGGCCTCATAGCTTTTGTCTGGGTGAGTTATTTGGACCAATTCGACCTTATCAAATTGATGCTGCCTTATCATACCTTTGGTATCCTTACCATATGATCCAGCTTCAGACCTGAAACATGGGGTTAGCGCCGTCAATTTCATTGGAAGATCATTTTTATCTACAATTGTGTCGCGGACAAAGTTGGTTAGTGGCACCTCGCCTGTTGGAATTAAATAAAGGCTATCCTCACTACCACCTTTTTTTGTAATAAAAAGGTCTTCTTCAAACTTTGGTAGCTGCCCAGTTCCTAAAAGTGACTCATTGTTCACTAAATAAGGTGTGTAACATTCTTCATAGCCATGGTCTTGAGTGTGGGTATCGAGCATGAATTGTCCCAGAGCCCTATGAAGTAAGGCTAGCTTTGATCGTATAACCGCAAATCTAGAACCTGATAGCTTGCTGCCCATATCAAAATCAAGGCCTAATCTCTGACCTAAATCCACATGATCTTTTACCTCAAAATCAAAAATTTTTTTATCCCCAACCTCCTTAACAACCATGTTACTCGCTTCACTAAGCCCATGTGGCACAGATTTATGAGGAAGATTAGGGACATTAAGTAAATAGTCTTGGATTTTATTTTGAATAGAATATAAAGCATTATTTTGATTTTTTAGTGACTCATTAATTTGGGCCACATCAGTCATTAACTTCTCCGCATTATTTCCCTTGGACTTTTCTATTCCTATTTTCTTGGAGATATCATTTCTTTTTTCTTGTAGGTCCTGAGCATTGATTTGATGGACTTTTCTTTGCTTTTCCAGCTCAACAAACAATTCCTTGTCAAATACAAAGCCTCTGGACCTTAATCTTAAATCTACCTCATCTATTTCATTTCTTAATTCATTAATATCTATCATTTTGACTATTCCGACTTATTTTTTTTATGTTGTTGGTCTAATTGTTTTAAAAATAGTTTTTTTTCACTTATTTTCTTCTCTAATCCACGGTCTGTTGGTTTATAAAATTCTACAGGTTCTACCTCGTCTGGAAAATATTTTTCTCCCGCAGCATAAGCGTGTTCCTCATTATGAGCATATCTGTAATTTTTACCAAATCCAAGATCGTCCATAAGCTTAGTTGGTGCATTTTTTAGATGTACGGGTACGTTAAAGTGACCTTGATTAGCTATATATGCCTTAACAGTATTGTATGCATGGTAAGCACTATTACTTTTTGGAGCCATTGATAGGTAGATAACTGCATTAGAAAGAGCTAGCTCCGCCTCAGGAAAGCCTAGTCGCTCATAAATCTGGTATGCCTCTAATGCAATTGTTTGAGCCCTAGGGTCAGCCAGGCCAATATCCTCAATTGCAATCCTTATTATACGTCTTGCGAGATACAAGGGGTCTGCCCCACCATCCAGCATCTTAAATAACCAATACAGAGAAGCGTCAGGGTTTGAACCTCTTACCGATTTATGTAGAGCGGAAATTTGATCATAAAATTGATCGCCACCTTTATCAAACCTTCTAGTCTTGTCTGCAACAATTCTCTTAACATCATTTTCATCAATATCAGCCTTGTTGTCCTTAGCATCTGAGGCCAGTAACATTTCAGCCAAATTAATCAACTTTCTTGCGTCACCATCGGCGTAACTTACCACCAAAGCTCTTGCTGTTTCATTCATGCTTCTTTCTGGGTAAAGCTCTAAAGCCTTATCAAGGATTGATTGCAATTCCTGGTCGCTCAAAGTTTTTAAAACATATACCTGGCACCTGCTTAACAGTGCCGAATTGACTTCAAAGGATGGATTTTCTGTTGTTGCGCCGATAAAAGTGATAAGACCGGACTCAATATGAGGCAAAAAAGCATCTTGTTGGCTTTTATTAAAACGATGGACTTCATCAACAAATAGGATGGTATTTCTTTGTTGGTGCTCCTTCATGAATTGGGCTTTTTCAATTGCCTCTCTAATTTCTTTTACTCCAGACAGCACTGCAGAGATTGATAGGAACTCAGAATCTACACAGTTTGAAATGACATTTGCAACAGAAGTTTTACCAACTCCAGGAGGGCCCCAAAGAATCATA
>Ga0209710_1001339_pt1 | contig 19160 bp, 19 predicted proteins | sample ArcticOcean_MG_C_5_FD_187436 | JGI IMG/M metagenome (GOLD analysis project Ga0209710, IMG submission 187436) | Marine microbial communities from western Arctic Ocean - ArcticOcean_MG_CB4_138 (SPAdes) (version 2) | ecosystem: Environmental > Aquatic > Marine > Oceanic | place: Arctic Ocean...
GATACATGCATTTTCATGAAAATGTGAAATTAAAAAGTCTAGGCAATATAGAGTCACCCAGAAAAACAGTACTAGTTCTTCTGGGCGTCTGTTCGGTAACGCGTAAACTACTATCTATAATGTAATGATCGTGTAGTTAAAGAAAGCCAGAAATTACTTTAGCTTAATCGCAAAATGCTTTTTAATGGGTGCTGTGACTTCCCATACACCTACAAAATCAGCTTCAACTGCAAAAGCATCGCCCGCGTTAAAACTTTGCGACTCGCCACCATCTGGAGTAATAGTGCAACTTCCTTCTATAAGGTGAACAAACTCATAGGCGTCATAGGTTGCATGATAAAAGCCTGTGGTCGATTTCCACACACCCGATATTACGGACTCGTCCTTTGAAGTATGCTGGATCCATGTTTGCATTTGTGCAGCGGGCTTCCCTTCAATAGAGGTCCAACCATCTAAGTGACCTTCAATAGGGGTTGAATTAAGCTCTGGGAATTTAAAAAGTGTATTAGTCATTAAAATATCCTAATAAATTGTGGTTAATATCAAATTTTTGATATGTCTTGGGTTGATTGAGATTTAAATCAAGTCAGATTACTTATCGTGACCCTATATTTTAGAAACTAGCGTTTAAAAAAGTGAATCGAGTGAAGCATTCTAAATTGGGAGAAAAAGGCAGGTTAGAAATAGCCACAGCCGTATTAACTTCATCTTCAACTATTAATTACACAAAAAATAGTAGAGTCACTCAGCGTCAGATCAACTAATATTAATTGATGTAATTTTTATTATATTGCTCAAACTTAAATATATCCATAAAGTCGTCATAAAATTGTTAAATAAACGACTATTTCATGGTATATGGGTTAGCCACTCATCTAGTACGTTATAAAACCCTGGGGCTACCGCGTGCTCTCCTTGCCACATTAGTTTCATTAAAAATAAAAAGCCTGGCGTTTGCTCATTAAAATGTTCTGCGTCTAACATACCGTGAGTTGCATCTTTAATAACCGAAACTTGTATGCTTTGTTGATCGTCTATTAAGTTTTCGACCACCTCTTTGGTGTTCAATATATCAACATTTAAGTCCTTATCTCCAAGCAACAAAAGCATGGGTTGTTTTAGCCCTCTGTAATCATGGGTTGCATCCGCTTTGAAGTTTTTTAGTACGAACTGATACCGAGCCTCTGACATTGGATCAGGCGTGTGTCCATATTTTTTAAGGTATAGGTCGTAGCTTGGCTTTTGATTCAAGAAGTTGATTTCTTCGAGGTGTGAAGCATAAGCGGCTTCAACCACACTGGAATCGGCCTCTTGTTGCGTTAGCCGTACACGAGTGAGATACCAGCTTTGCTCTAACCAATCAATTGCGAAGCCAACGCCTATAATAAACCCAATGTCTGGATTATTATTGGCTAAAGCGGGTACAACCCAACCTGCTTGACTAAAGCCAAGAAGTCCAACTTGGCTGCCTGAATAACCGTAACTATCGCGAATAAAGGCAACTGCAGATTGAACTTCCTGTTGACGCTGCTTCATCGATTGCGCTAACCAATTGCCAGTAGATTCGCCTATACCCGGTTTATCCCAGCTAAAGATGGCGAACCCTTGACGTAGCAATCGTTCCCATATTAGTGGGTAGTAGCCATGAGCGTCATATCCTAACGGGCCATCGCCATGTACAAAAAGAATGACGGCCCTGGGTTTGCCGCTATCAGGGAATAAATAGTGTCCTGAAAGTAAATCGTCTCCATTTTTAAAGGTGACTTGTTTGGCCTCAGCAACGTTAATCAGCGTTGAGGCTAAGAAGATTATTATCAATAAATAGTGCGGTAGCTTTATCATAGTATTTTATCCTTAATGAAATTTAGTAAGCTCGCTTAAAAAGTGTAGGCAGCACCAAGACCAACTGTAATTAATGTGTCTTCTTTAATGATTGGGCTATTCTTTGCATCGCCTATAATTTGAGTCGCAGAAATCAATCCGATTAAAGTGGTGTTTTCTGAACTTGCGTATGAAAAGGTTGTGCCGAAGGTAGCGCTGTTAAAGCCGCTGCCCAAAATGAAAGACGATTGGTCTGGTATGCCATTTGTGGAGGGTTTAACGCCAAAGTAGGTATTGTTGTAATTTTTATCGGCATAATCGACCCCAGCCAGAGTGGTCATGGTAATCGGCGTATTGGGTATTATGTATTCGTGAGAGACGCTCAGGTTTGCAATCCAACCTTCATGCGTGTCTGAGACATCAAATAAGCCGCTGTTATAAATCTCCCATTGGTCTGTCAGTTGATATGACAAGTACGAACCCACCTCAAAAGCCTCATCAATATTTAATAATCCATCCAGGTTTTTGATCTTCGATCTATCCTGATCAGCCCTGACTTTACCCAGAATGCCCGTATTCAAATTATCAGAGAGTTGGTAGTCCAATCCGATCCCCGAGTTGTTTGCAAACAGTGTGCTTTGTTCAGTAAGATTAAAATAACTCTCGATGCTCGGTCCACCTATAATCTCATACTCGTCAGAGCCCGTGAACTCTGGTGTCCAGATTAGCAGTCCACTGATGACTAGTTCCCAATTCTTCTCTACTGGCAGTTGATTTTCTTTGGCGTGTGCAGTGGCCGTAAACACAGCGCTAAGGAACAAGCTAAGAATAAAAGAGGTTGCGTTGAAATATTTCACAATTATGTCCAGATTAAAGTTTAAGTTTATTAGTAAAGAAGCCTTTTTTAAGTTGCGCTCTTGAGCGGTTGCCAACCCGTGCGTCCAAACACATAGCGGACTTTATTTGAGGCACCTTTAGCCTGAACTACGTCCTTATAGATCGATCCGAATTCTTGGAAATTGATGGTCAAAGGGTTAGATGAACCCAGCTGTTTGGTAATGCCGTAAATGGGTTTTTCAGTTTCAGTCTGATAAGTGCCAAACAGTCTGTCCCATATAATCAGGATGCCACCGTAGTTTTTATCAATGTAGGCTGCGTTAGTGGCGTGGTGAATGCGGTGTACTGATGGCGTGTTAAAAATGCCGTCGAGCCAACCGAGCTTCCCTATTTTTTCGGTATGAATCCAAGTTTGATAGAGCACGACCATTAATAATGACAGCAGTATTTGAATCGCATCGAACCCTATCAGGAGCAAAGGAACAAAAAACAGCCATTCGTATAGACTCTCTAACCAAGACAGACGAAGTGCTGTTGTTAAATTGTACTCTTGAGAAGAATGGTGAACGCTGTGGACTGCCCATAGAATCCGACGTTCATGTTCAATTCGATGCATCCAGTAGTAGGTGAGATCGACCGCGATGATCGCGAGTATCCAGCTCCACCAGGTCACTGAAATTTCTGAGAAGGCGAAATGCTCAGCAGTGAAGAATCCGATGATGAAGATAGCCCCTACAATCGTGTTATCAAGAATACGATTGCCGATTTCGATCGCGCCGTTCGCCACTGTTTCGCGCCATTCATTGCGTCGCTTTGTCGCTACGTCGAAGATTGTTTCAATAATTGTGAGCGCGTAAAAGATAACGCCAATTAGGGTGACTACTGTGAAAAAACTACTATATTCTAATATTCGGGCATCAATTTCGTTCATTACCTGTTCCTGTTTTAACTGTTATCTTAATCTTTAGCGGTTCGCCGAAGTTCACCCCTTACCGTTCTTACTGGGGCGAAGTTTACTCACGCTCTGCACAGTTTTAATGGAGGCTGTGTGGAGGTAATGTGGAGACTGCAAAAAACTCTCACCTTTCAAATTGACGGGTAACCTTCCTACTAGATATCGCCTGGCGCGTGTTTTCAGTTTAAGATAAACGCATAGTGGCTCAATGTTGTAAAAAAACAACGAAAATACAGGCAGTTTTTAGTTGTTTAATAATCGTAAACAGTTAACTCAACGGACGTTTAACAAACGAACATGCATAATCAATCTATGAACAATTCCCTAATATTAGTGGTCGAGGACGAACCAGAAATTTCAGCAATCCTGGTGTCTTATTTAGAAGTAGCTGGATTTCGAACTGCTCAAGCAGCCGATGGTGACATTGCCTACACGTTGTTCAGACAATTCAGTCCAGACCTGATTCTTCTTGATATCAAAATGCCAAAGCGCGATGGTATCGATGTATTACGTGATATCCGTAGGGTTTCAAATACGCCAATCATAATGCTCACGGCAATGTCAGAAGACATTGAGAAGATTTCCGCATTGCGGCTTGGGGCTGATGATTACATTCTTAAACCCTTTAACACGCTTGAAGTAATCGAGCGAGTTAAGGCCGTGTTACGCCGCACAAAAGGCACTGCTGATCTAGAGTATCTAGTGCGAGTGGGCATGTTAGATATAGATTCAAGTGCCCACGCTGTATTCGTCTGTGAGGGGGGGAATAAAAAGATTCTTCCCTTAACACATACCGAGTTCTCATTAATCGCACATATGTCTGCGGCACCCCGGCGTGCCTATAGTCGTTCGGAACTGATTGATGCCTGCCTCCCTGAGGGGGAAGCATTAGAACGCACCATCGACAGTCATATTTCAAACGCCAGGCGAAAGTTAGAAACGGTCGGTGTTAAAGGATTTCTGCAAACGGTAAGAGGGGTTGGCTATCGTCTCGAGCCGCTGCTATGAGATACAAGCATCTGCACCTGCGTACGCAACTGGCAATCGCAATGATCTTTACCGCAGTGATCACTCTAGCGATTTTCATCTTTGGTATGCTTGGGTTTTATATTTACGTTCAGGAAAGCTGGATGGCGAGCTTGAGTGAAAACAACCGTGAAACAATAAAGGGACTGATCGAGAATGACGTTGTTAATGTTCAAGCGTTGACAACGTTAGTCAATTTGTTTTCAACTTCTTGGACCGAAGGTTACGCCGTTAGCGAGCTTGCTGTTCTACTGGTTTTTATTTCACTTGCCATTATTTGTTCGGTTTTTATTGGTATATTGATGGCGCGACGTCTGAGTCAGCCGATTGAATCGGTGACTCATGCCGCTCTAAAAGTAGCGAATGGCGCGTTTGATTTTCAGGTGGATAACAACCTTGCGGTATCACTAGAGGCACGTGACCTACTTCTTTCGTTTAATAAAATGACACGCTATCTAGAAACTGCAGAACGTGAATCAACCGAATCAGCCGCCGCAATTGCCCATGAACTGCGCACCCCATTGACTGTGCTAAGAGGGCGCCTTCAAGGAATGTCTGATGGTACTTTTCAAGCGTCGAGGGATTTACTTGAAGCTCTAATTGGTCAAGTCGATACCTTGTCCTACATAGTAAGTGACCTCGAAACAATCTCGCGACTCAGTTCTGGACGATTTAAGTTTGAAAAAAATGCGATCAATCTTGCTGATGTTGCTCTGTCAGTAGTAACCAGCATGGCACACGAGATGGAAAATAATGGCATTATATTCGAACACGAACTCCAGCCTGTGCTGGTAAGAGGGGATGAAGCACGGATTCGACAAGCCCTAAACGCACTGATTGAAAATGCCAAACGGTACGCTGCGTCTGGTAGATGTATACAAGTAGAGACTGGCCTCAGCGGCGAACATGGTTATATTAAGGTGTCAGACAAAGGGCCTGGAATCAGCATAATTAATCGTGAAAGGGTATTTGACCGTTGGTGTAGAGCTGAAAACTCGAGGTCTCGCGTGAAAGGAGGATCAGGGCTAGGTTTATCCGTTGTTAAAGCGATTGCTCTCGCCCACGGTGGTTTCGCCAAAGTTTTAGATGGGCCTCAAAGCGAAGGCGTTACTTTTGTCATCGGCATCCCGCAGATGAGTTAAACCTTGTGTCGAGGTAACCCCTTGTGTCGAAGAGTTTACTCGTCATATACCGCGCTCAAAAATTGTTACTATCGGTGGCTTTATGTCTTTGGTAAAGGCCGTTGAGGGCGATAGAATTTTGACTGCGGCCACCGCAGATAAAGTTCCGAAAATAATTTTTGAATCCAAACCGGCATTGCCGGTAGTTGATTCTGAAGGTCAAATAAGAGGAGGCGCATGCAACGCTGGCTCCAGCCAACAAAAAAACAAGCCTCAAGCGGTCGGTGTTTGTGTCAGCATCAGTAAGTAATTGTGATGCTGAGCTGGTCACTGTAAACCCCCTGGGCCACTAGTTGCGCTGGCGGGACGCTACCATAGGCAGTAAGGGTTTGAGAGACGCCAGTTCCGGTAAGCGCCACACCCGTGGGGGCGGTATTTCCCCAAACCGTGCTGCGAGCCGCATCTGAATAAACTTGATAGACTAGATACTCGCCTGCTCCAGCAGTCATTCGGCGAACTGGCGCTTCAGCCAAACCGGATCCCGGGGAGGCCCCAGCACTCATGGTGATCAGGGTCGCTGCGCCTGAGGTGCAGGTCGAAACTATCGTGGCTATGGCTTCAATGGCGTTCGATGCGTTGCCATCATAGGTTCCAAACGCCATTGGATTAGAGTCTATGGAGCAGGAATGCGCAACCGATACGCTAGCGTTCATGGTTGAAGTAGCTGTGCCAGCGTAGGTATAGACGCTAAGAGCAGCTGAGCCGAGTGCCATGGACGATATGATTGCGAGTTTAAGAGTGCTTTGATTGAATTTCGCTTTCATACTTTGCTTCTTTTGTTAAAAAGGGCCGTTTTCTGCAAGATGATATGTACTACTTCCTCATCAAACTGATCTGAGCCGTCGCGAAGCCGTTAAAAAACCCAAATATACTGACAACAATCCTACACAAAAAAAGTGAGAAAAACAAAAGAGGCTTGAGAATGAAATAAAAATGAGATAATAGAAAAGTTTGAGTTTGATATTTACCCGTTAAATGCCCGTTACAACCCTAAACGCGTAATAAATATATAAAGGTATGCTACATGAGTAAGGATAGCACATTAGATTTAATCGGCTTAGGATACTCTATTGGCTCTAGAGTAGAGCATTGATGTTAGGCCACCGCACCTCGCTAACAACCAGAACCAGAAACTAAGCAGGGTATCGGCCTCCAATTTGCCGCTAGCCAGTTTCCGCTGTTCGCCTATGCAGTGACAATTAAGCGTTGCCCCTTGATCATTTTCTTTGCGTAATCAAAAACGCTCGCATGGCTGCCACCTTCATCCAACAGTGCAGCATTATGACCCTATGGGCTTGCCCGCTTTCGACGCGCACTTTTTCACGTATATTTTGTCAAAAAATTAGCTCCACGATGATGATGTCGCTGTAGCTGCCCGCGTGGACGTTCTGGAGGGCGGGGATGCGTCCGTATACCCCGTGATTTACGCTCTCACCAATACCGGTACCGTTTACTGTAACGCTGCCGCTGGTGGCATCGCCCCAAACGACGGCGCGGTCAGCGGTGGTGTAAAGATTGTAGTTGATCCTGTGGTCGCCACTGCCCATGACACGCTGCGTATGGGTCCCGCCGCCCGCGGTGAGGGCCATGGAATACCCGACGCCGCTAGGGCAGTTCACGTCAATGTTGCCGGTGCTATTAAGCGGTGTTTTGCTGAACACATCATAACTTCCGAAGTTCACCCCTGTAACGTTAAAGGTACATGCATGACCCTGCTGCGCTGTTAGCGCAAAGGCTAATGCGACCAGCCAAGGCACCAGCGCGTTGCGTGTGCCCGCAAGGGCACACGCCGCTGCAGAGCGAGCTGGTTGACAAGTGCGGCAAACGCGGGATTTCAGGCTGATAAATGTCCTCATGGTTCTACTCCAGTGATCAATGACCCATCGGGGTTACTCATGTTACTGTTTAAACGCTAAATCAGCGGGCGGCAACAATTGATCATAATCCTTGGCAAGCGCTACAAAAAAACGTGGTTAATTAGTACGACGCCAAGATAATCATTTCGCACGTAATCAGCCCATGAAAAATGTGAGCCTTTGACGAACCCATTAAGGTTTTCTATCGGGTGGTCATCCACGCGCGTGCATTATGCGTTGATTGTATCCAACGCATTGCTTTCAAAGCCGCTGACCTGTTTTTAAAAGCGCCATAGGCGACCCTATTTAATCCTTTTGGTGAAAAGCCTGATAGATGAGCTTCGAACCCTAGCAAATTAAGTTCATCTACCAATTTTCTTGCATTTTGAAGCGATTCAAAACTTCCAGCTACGACGATGTATTTACCGTTGTGTGATTCTTCGCCGTATAGTCCATCGTCATACAGTCCATCGCCGTTTGAATCAGTGCTGTCTGCTTCATTTTTCGAGTGATTTGTGTCGGTTTCTTTGTTTATTTGACCCTGCTCAATGGTGACGTCACTTTCAACCTCGATCGTCAAAGTGGACGCTATTTCACGAACCAAATCAGTGCAGATATAAGTCCCCAGGTGCGGCAGCGGGTCGGTCGACTCAGGGTAAGGCAATACGAACTCGCAACGCTGATCTAGCCAAGTGACTCTCAGTCGATTGCTCGCCGCCAGCCCGGTCAGATAAACCTCGCCCCTCAAGCCGATGGGGAAGACTTCATTGTCTTCGACGTCATCTCCAACTATTTGCGCTTGTGCGCCCGTTGGCAAAGGTTCCCCGTTTTCCAGCACCACGGTGAGTAGCGCCCCGCGCGAGCGCTTAACCGGAAACCTCAGCAGCAGGCCACTGCGCAAAGATGGCACGGCGTCCAGCTGAACCGCGTCGATCTGCGCATCGAGCGGTAAATCAGCCTGTTCAATGCGTACTGTGTTCTTTTGGTACGGGCGTAACCTTGGCAACAACGCATTGCCGTCGGCGTCAGTGCGCGCAACCAGTTGGTTGTCTGCGTAGATGCCCACGCCGGAATAGTCGGGCACCTGCACCACGGCGAAGCTGTCGGTAATACGCCGGCTCAAGAAGGCGCTACTCCCTAGGAAAGCCACACCGCCGCTTGCACTGCCGCGGAAGGCCGTCTGGCTGAGGGACTGGTCTGCCAACAAGGTATAAGTACCAACCTCATTTTGCAGCTTGACCTCCACTGCACGTTGGTCTGAATCGCCTGCTCCGGCGACTAGACGATAGCCCATCCCGCTACCTGCTGGCACACTGCGGCTCACGGCTAAATGTGCCTGCTCGCGGCCTGGTTGCGCCGACGTGCTGATGTTGGTGATGGTCCGATTGCCTAATGGTATAGAGAAATTCAGGTTGAAGATCGTCTTTGCGTCCCCAGTGAGAAGCCTAGTCACAGACGCGCTCAGGTTGCCTAGACGCCCTACTTTCCTGCTATAACTCGCGGTCAGTATCCTATTCCCCGTCCGGTCACGGAGGGCCTGCTCCATGTAGTTCGCTGTGAATGAGCCGTGGCCGCTAGTCGCCAAATTGACAAACACCTGGCTGTTTTGTTGGGGCGCAAGCGTTTCGGGCTCCAGCCCCAACTTCGCGAAGCGCTGGCTGGCGAGCTGAGTGTTCGCGCCGAAACTAAAGGACCGGCCCTGACGCTGCAATCCAAGCGCCAGTAATCCGCCCACGCCCCGATCGCTATGGCTCGCAGCAAAGGAACCAGATAATACGCCAGCGGCAGGCAACATCAACACGCCGCCCAGCCCTAAGGTCTGCTGATGGCCGAGCAGCTCACCATGAATCTCGCCGGTGAACTGTTCGGTGATCCCTAAGCGGTGCGTACCGACCGCTAGGGCGCGGCCGTAGTTGTTGCTGTCGGTGCCAAAATTCCTGCGCACAAATCCCAACTCGTAAGAATAATCTTGCAGGCCCTGCTGCAGCAGGCGAGAGGTGGCATAAAAGGGCTGGGTTATGATTTGCTCGCGGCCTAAAATATCGGTTACCACCAAACGAGCATCCCCTTGGCCAGTCGTAACTGGCAGATCCTCGATGCTGAATGGCCCGCTGGGCACTTCGCGGCTCATGCGCAACACATTATCAACATAAAGGTCTACCGTGGAAGGCAGCGCCGCTTCGCCAGACATCCCTGGCAGCGGGAAAGAGGTGAAGCCAGGCTGGGTGGAAAAATTGGTCGCCCACTGCACCCCACCAAAGCGTATCGCTCCTCCCCAACTGCTCGTGCCGCTGATTCCGTCACCGAAAAGCAGGCTAGCCATTTGCATCGGCTGGTCGCGCGTCCAGGTGGTATCGAGCCGAACAGCCCTCGCTTGCCTGTTCAGGTCTAACGCCAAAATACCAGTTTGGGCTGTACCCCAGCTATCAAACCCCCCAAGTTCCAGTACCCCGCCAGTATTGGTTTCCCCCGCCGTATGACTGGCAGTCACATCGTAATTAAGAAAGCCGCCGAGAGACGCCGGGCTGGGCTCACCGAAGTTGGTCACCGTTCCCTTTAGCAACGTGGCATCAAATAAGTTTGGTGGCGCTTGAACCGTCAGCACTTGGCTAGATTCATCAAATCTATACGACAGGCCTGCCAGCGCATCAAGCGCGAAGAAGTCCTCGCCGTAGTGGGTAAGAGGGGTAGTATCCGGCAAGCGCAAGCGCCAGCGTCGCAGATCTTGAGCTCCCGCGAACAGACGACCGTCGCTGCGCAGTATAACGACGGTGCCTTGTGTTTGCTCGTTGATAAGCACCGCCATAAATACTTCCTCTGCATCATGAACTGGGTCTTTCGCCAGCGCCGCTGGCGGTGTTAGCATCAGCATAGCCATCAGAAGTAGGCGTGCATTTAGATACGTGATGGCATTAAATTCATGAGCGACCATTCCCGCCTGATACACATCAAGGCGCAATAATGACTTCGGCCTCAATGTCACCGGCATCCGTCTGAGCAAAAAGCTGTAAGGAAGTCCCTGGTGGTGGGACTGGGTATTCCGAGTTAGCCGGCAGGGTCCAGTCGCGACTCTGACCGGGCAGCACATACTCAGCAGATTCTTTGGTCACCCAAGGTTGCACGCTACCGGGCAGCGACAACTTGAAGTTGGCGATTTGGATATGGGCATTACCGTTGTTGGTCAGGCTAATCTTGAGGGCGCCTTGCGGGGTGCGAGCCGCCTGCCACAGCAGCACGGATTTAGCGTCGACCTTAGGTAAAACAAACACTGGCAGGCTGATGCGCATCAACATGCGTGTACCCATAAAATCGGGACTGGGGGGGGGCGGCAATTCCTGGAGGACAATGCGATAGGTAAGCTCGCGCTGCCCATTCGGCGCTCGCCGAAGTCCGACTCGGACCAACTGCGAACCACCCGCTGGCACGGTAAAAATAGGCGGGTTGGCCAGCAGCTCTCGAGTGGGCGTTAAAACATCCTGGCCCTCCGCTTGTGACCAGTTCAGCATCTCCATTTGCAGCGACGCCGGCTCAGTGCCGTCGTTACGCACGGTGAGTGCGCCCATCGGCTGGCTCTCGGATAGCGTCACTCGCACGGGGCTCACCCCAAAAGAGGCGGCACTTGCGACACTGGATCCCATTACGAAAAGAATGATGCCGAAAGCTGCTTTGATTATTGCACGCGCGAGCATTAGAAAAGCACCGTTACAGTGACTGTATCATTATAGCTTCCCGCCGCAGCAACTTGCTGATTTTGAAAAACTTTACCATAAACAGTCAAATCATCAGAGGTACCAGTACCAACAACGCTTCGACCTCCTATTAGAGTCCATACATCTGTATGGCCTTCGTCCTTATAAAGCTCATACTTCAGCTTACTATCACTTCCTACATTTGACATGTGGCGACTAAAGTCCCGTGAAAACATCATGCGACTCCTACCAGCTTTAAAGGTTGCGTGGAGCCCATTACCCATTTTAACATTCACAATTGCACCTAAAGTGCAGTTCGTTGATACCGTGGCAGAAGCCGTAAGATCTTGCGTTGCGTTGGCTACAATAGGATCATAGATGCCAAAGTCTAAGTTTGTTACGCTCATCGTGCAGGACGCGTTAACATTGGCTGTCACGGCCATGTCTGAAGCTGATGTGGCCGCATAGACTGGCAGGCTAAGGCCCGCAGCGTATAGCAGCACAGGCCATAGGCCCAATATTTTAAGCAGCTTTTGGTTTCTTGTTGCTTGCACATGTTTGCCCTAACTAATACGTAAAGTCAAAAAGAACAGGCCGCAAGCGGCCTGTTCTAGCACTGGTATTAGCATCAGTAAGTGAGTGTCACCGCGACGCTGTCATTGAAAGTCCCTTCGGTAACTGTTTGGTTCTTAGGAATCCGGCCATACGCTATAAAATTCTGCGCGGTGCCGTCTGCAGTGATCGATTTACCTGTTCCCGAGGTATTTCCCCATACAGTTCCGCCGGCGCTATCACTATACAAATAGTAAGCCAAATCTTCTGGCGCACCTTCGCTCCCATTAAACATCGCACGCAATGGAATCGCGTCGGTCGAGCCCCCTTGTGCACGACTACCCTGACTCATTGTTATGACTGCCGCTCCGCCCGAAGTGCAGGTCGATGTTATGGTGGCAGTAGAATCATTATCCGCCGCGGCGGTCGGATCATAGGAAGCGAACGTCATCGCTCCGGCTGAAATAGTGCAGGACATTAAAACTGACGTGGTAACAGCCATGGTGCCCGTTGCCGTGCCAGCGTAGCTAGTGGCGCTAAGCCCCATGGATCCGGCGACGATTGCTGATACAATCGCAAGTTTAAGTTTGCTTTGATTAAGTTTAGTTTTCATACTTTTTTCCTTTTGTTAATAAATGCAGTTGTCTGCAAAGAGTAGTTAGTTCGCATCGAACTGATCTGAGGCGAGGCGAAGCGAAACGGATACTATCCATGCGTTTTCAGAAAGTCAACAGATTTTACTTGCAATAAAATTTAATTACTAATAAAATCTGTATTATGGATCTGTCACCCAAAAAATCACATGAAAACCTGCGTAAGTTCACACTTAAGTAATGCCATTCACTGTGCAGTCTATAAAGTCGATTTTGACTCTCAAGAGCTGATAAAAAATGCTATTTCTGCGATCAATAAAGAGTGAAGGGTCAAAGAGTTAACCTACCGCGTTGAGACTGGCGAAATTAACAGCCGCGTAAGTTAAGGGAAATCAATCGCCAAACCGGGGTCACTTTGATCTTGATGACCCACAATCAAATTGACGTCATGAGTTTTGCCGATGAAATTGTGGTGATGGAAGATGGTTTATTACAACTATTAGGTACTTCAGAGGAGCTCTTTTCATGCTCTCAGAATGATTTTGTAGGCTATTTCATAGGCTCATTACTTATGATAATGACCAAACTTGAGCCATGCCAGCGGGAGCTAGCCACGGATGCCCTTAGTTTGACTCATCAGTCGTACACTGAAAGCAGTAACCTACTGTATTAAATGGGTATTAACACCTTTTTATAGCTGATCTTATTTCGTTTTTAGTGTATAAAAAAGATCCAGATTGACGTGTATTATTTTTATTTTTGAGTTTTTAATGCGAAAGTTTCAAAATTATTGCAATGACATCTCTAGTATTAGCTTTCAGAACCGTCTGCTGTATAGCTCGGGCATTGTCAGTCACGCACTCAAAGAGGCGGCAATGGGTGTCTTTATCCTGTTTTACTACAAACAGGTGCTGGGCCTGTCGGGGACGCTAACCGGTCTTGCTATAGCCATTTCAATTATCTGGGACGGTATCAGCGACCCTATGGTTGGCGCCTGGTCAGACCGTTTGCGCTCGTGCATAGGTCGCCGCCATCCGCTAATGATTGCCGCTGTTATTCCACTGGCTGCAGGTTTTGTCATGCTGTACGGGCCACCCGACAGCGTGCTGAGCGACCAAGGGCAGCTGTTTACCTGGCTGCTGATCAGCATCCTGCTGGTACGCACAGCCCTGACCTTTTTTATGGTGCCCTACCTAGCCCTGGGCGCAGAGATTACCAACGACTATCAAGAGCGCTCACAGCTGGCTGGCATGCGCACCATTATGGCTTGGTTTATCGGTACTCTTGCTTCGGCTACCGCCCTGATTTTTTTATTCAACGAAGAAAATGGCCTAGACGGCCGCTTTGTCATCGATAATTATCATTTTTTTGGCTGGATCAACGGCTTCCTTGTCATACTGTTTAGCGTCATCTGCATTGCCGGCACCTGGCAATACATTCCCAAGCTCTCCAGCGGCGCGGCAAATGCCAGCGGTAATATGCTGCGCGATCTATTCAGCACATTTCGCAACAAGAACTTCAGATACATGGTGATTTTGGATATGGGCCTGGGTGGTATAGGCGGCATTACCGCGACTTTGCTAATGGTGACTTACACCTATTTCTGGCAACTGGATGCGACCCAAACTTCCATACTGTTTGCCGGTCCCATTATTCTCGCGATACTGTTGTTGGCCGTGTTTTCCGGATTACTGAATCGACTGTTTGAAAAACAACAGTTACTGCGCCTGACTTGCGTTTTGACCACCATCAACCTGCTCTGGCTGACACCGTTGAAACTGTTTGACCTGCTACCCGATAACAGCACGGTGGTATTTGCCTTGATCTACGCCAACTGGGCAGTCCATGTGACCATGACTATTCTGCGTGTGATCGCCGTCCACTCGCTGCTGGCCGATATCGTGGATGAGCAGGAGTTGGCCACTGGCAAGCGCCAGGAGGGCGTGATTTTTGCTGCGGCATTCTTTTCCGCCAAATTCATTAGCGGCTTTGGCTACCTAATAGCCGGCCCGTTTCTGGACCTGATAGGCCTGCAGGCTGGAGCACGACCAGGCGAAGTGACCAGCACGGTATTGTGGGGTCTGGGCCTGATTATGGGGCCGGGTCTGGCGATTATCATGCTGCTACCCCTGTGGATGTCATTCAAAGTGAAAATGAGTCACGCCAGTCAGTTGGAAGTTCGCCAGGCCCTCTCACAGCGACAACAGGCAGCTGAAAGCGGCAACAACGCCACAGACTAATGGCCAATAACTAACTTGATGGTGCTATAAACAGCAGGCTGTTGAGTTCATTGATTTCTTCACTTAGCCTAACGTGAAGTTCGGGACTGGCATCAGACGCGTACGCCAAAAGTATGCTCTCTAAAACCTGATGGCGGAATTGATTCAAATCAATGTAGCCACCAACCCAGTCAAGTCGCCCAAGTCGGTTGCTATTGTGAACTGTCTTCATCATTGTGGTGGGTGGGATATTCCCTAAAAATAACCCACTTTCGTACCACTCCTTCCTCGGCGCTGCTATTTGTTGTGCCCGCTGGAAAAATCCACCCGGAATTCTAGGATCAAACAACTTTAATTGCTCTGCCGACATAAATGCGGCACGATAAAAATCCGCATCATGATCGAATTCAGTAACCATTTTGTCGAGGAAGAACTTGGCATTTTCAATAGGGTCGATAGGCGGGTCAGATAGGAAAATACCCTGCATTTTTTCAATTAAACTTGACACCAACTCTTTAAAGATGTCACTTTTTTTCCCGAATAGGTTGTGAATTGTTGGTGTTGATACCTCCGCTTCGCTGGCAAGCCGGTTTATCGTAAAGGCTTCTGCACCCTCCGACGCCATTAAGTTAGTGGCAAGTACGAGGATACGTTGCCGGCGCAGCTTTTTATTCGACTGGCGAACCGTGTTTCCATATGCAACACTCAGAGTCTTCATGACAATTTCCGATTTATAATCTGTTATTTTAGCATATTATTTACGTTTTTTACGGCTTTCTTTAGGCAGTTTTGTTTTAAAGTAAAAGCTCAATATTAGGTTGGGAACAATGACCTCGCCACCCCACATGGATTGACCAATACGCAAACTTTGGCTCTAGTGAATTTACCACTCCTGATAGGCATTGGTGTCTGGTGGTAAACGCATTAGGCAAGCATGCCTAGTCACTATTATGATGCGATTTAGCCTCATAAATTAACAGTTATATGCCAAGGAGACGCAGGTGTTAAATTCGTTTCATCACGTAGCAATAATTTTTTTTGATTATCAAAAACCAAAGTATTTTTATACTGATTATTCTAGGTATAGAAATTATAGATAAAACCGAGGCTCCTATAAGCTAGATTTAAAGCTGCCAAGTGGTGAACAAATTGAGTTATTTGCGTTTCCTAAGTCACCAAAAAGCAATTATAGGGGTTAGAGCCCTTAAGGTATTAGTGTTTCAAAGTCAGCTACTTAAAACTAAATCAATGTCATTGTTATAAAGCATGTCAAGAATTTTTTTGGGTGGGTTTTGTTCGGTTACCAGCACATCAAACGTGGAAGGTGTGCCCAATACTATTGGCGAAGACTTTCCAAATTTTGCACTGTCTGCAGCAACAATCGTTATACGAGAGCGAGCTGAAATGGCCCTTGAAAAGGCAGCTTCACGAATATCCTGAACCATAAATCCACATTCGGCATTAATGGCTGCGACAGACAATACAGCATATTGAACGTTGAACTGACTGACAAAATCGAGTGCTTCGGGACCAAATGCACCTGCATCATGGGCGCGTAATTCTCCACCCGCTAGGAATACACGATTATTTTTTATAGTGGCGAGTGTTTTCGCTACCGTGATTGAGTTAGTGACTATAAATAAATCACGGTGTTTGGTGAGGCTTTTGGCGATATAAGCAGTAGTTGATCCGATATCTAAAAATAATGTGTCACCTGACTTAATGATGTCTGCCATTTTTTCAGCTATTGAGTGTTTAGCGGGTTCATTTTTAATGAATCGCTGAGTGAATGAAGGCTCAATATGGCTCTCATTAAGGTGAACACCGCCATGAACTTTCCGTACAACGCCAGAGGCAGAAAGCGATTTGACACTGCGACGAATGGTCTCCTCAGATACATTTAAATGTTTAGCGAGTGCCTGAATTCTGCAGCTACCGCCCAAATGGCGCAATGCTTCGAGTACTTCTCGCTCGCGGTGATTGCCGTGATGTATTACGTGTGTATTAACCATAATTAATAAGAAATGATTATCTCTAGGTTCAATATTAATTACATCATACACAATAAAGATTGCAGATTCCCAAACATAAAGGTTCAGTGAGTGAGTATAAATGAATGACTTTGTGGCTTTATGGTGATAAATGTTGACAAATGAGGGTATTTATTTAAATATAAAACGGAGATAAAATTAGAATATAAAAAGGTGCTGGTGGTCTTGGGTATGACGTACTTGCTTCCTTGCGTCGTCTTGATATTGGGGCAGGTATAGAAGCAGGTGTGGCTATCGTAGTCCTTGCTATCGCCTTAGACCGCTTAAGTCAGGCATTCGCCCAACGACGCGTTGGTCAACATTCCAGTAATAAAGATCACAGTTTAATCCGTCGTTATCCGCGGTCAATGATCAGTGGGTTAATTGGCATTACTTGCTTGCTTGGTGGATATCTTATGCCTTTGCTTCAGACCTATCCAGAATCGATGATTTTAACCACTGGAGAGATTTGGGAAGACTTAGTACGGCACATTAATGTTAATTTTTTTGATGAACTAGAAGCCCTTAAAACATTTTTATTAACCGCTTTTTTGTTGCCAATAAAACGCTTTCTAACGGGTATTCCTTGGCCATGGGGACTAGTTGTTATTAGCTTTATTGGCTATCGGTTAGGTGGCATGCGGATGGCCGTATTGACATTTTGTTTAACCGCGTTTATCGTCATCAATGGCTTGTGGATTAAAGCGATGACAACTGTTTATCTTTGTGGCGCATCAGTCATAATTGCGACCTTGATAGGCGTACCAGTGGGCGTTCTATCAGCCACTAATAAAAGAGCTGACCGCATTGTTAGTACCGTAATAGATACCCTTCAAACGTTGCCTAGTTTTGTCTATTTAATCCCCGTCGTGATGCTTTTCTGGGTGGGTGATTTTTCAGCATTAATTGCTGTTGTGTTGTATTCACTAGCACCAGCGATTCGATATGCGGCACATGGTGTTAAATCAATCGACCCCCAATTAATCGAAGCCGGTATTGTCTCGGGCTGCAAACCAATGCAGTTGCTGCGACGTATTCGAATACCGCTTGCACTGCCTGAAATCATGCTCGGCATCAACCAGACCATTATGCTGGCGTTATCAATGTTGGTGATTACCGCATTAGTGGGTACTAGAGACCTCGGCCAAGAAGTTTATATTGCGCTGACCAAAGCAGACACGGGACGAGGGCTGGTGGCAGGACTCGCCATAGCCTTTATTGCGATCATAGCCGATCGCCTGATTACCCTGAGTGCGCAACGAGCACGGCAGCGGTATGGTGTAAATCAATAAAAAGCTTATGAAAACTACAATCGAACAAAAACTTCAACAACTACCTTGCTGGAAAGGTGAGATTAGCTTTCAGCCACTGAGTGGTGGTATCACCAATGTGAATTACCTTGTTACTGACCGAGATGGAGACCGTGAGTCTCAATATGTGGTCCGCATAGGTGAAGATATTCCAGTGCATCAGGTCATGCGTTTTAACGAGCTTGCGGCCAGCCAAGCGGCCTTTGCTGCCGGTATTTCTCCAGAAGTGATCCATCACCAAGTGGGTATCTTAGTACTTCAATATATTCAAAGCCAAACACTTAATCCAGAGATGGTTCGGGCGCAGTCAATGCTTGAAAGAATTTTGCCATTGATCAAGTCGTGTCATCAGGAATTACCAAAACATTTTCGGGGTGCCGCTTTAATTTTTTGGGTGTTCCATGTTATTCGTGACTACGCGTCAACCCTTAAAGAGGGTAAAAGTCAGTATCTACCCTTGTTGCCTGAACTACTTGAAATGGCACAAACGTTAGAGCAGGCCTCAAATCCCTCACAGATTGTGTTTGGGCACAATGATTTACTCGCGGCTAATATCCTCGATGATGGGACACGATTATGGTTGATCGATTGGGATTATGCAGGATTTAACTCACCACTTTTTGATCTAGGCGGGCTTGCCTCAAATAACGAGTTGAGTGAAAAGCAGGAAATATGGATGTTAGAAAACTACTTTGAAAAACCAATTAATGACTTATTACTAGAACAATATCAGGCGATGAAATGTGCATCGTTGTTGCGTGAAACGATGTGGAGCATGGTATCTGAAATTCATTCTCAAATTGATTTTGATTTTGTCCACTATAGCCAAGAAAACCTTGCTGCTTTTCTAAGTGCTTATCAACTATTTAAAAAATTCTGAGGCTCAATATGTCTAACATTCCAAATACAGCAAAAGCCGTCATTATTGGCGGTGGTATTATTGGTTGCTCTACTGCTTATCATTTGGCCAAATTGGGCTGGACTGATACGGTTTTAGTTGAACGTAAGAAACTGACGTCTGGCACCACATTCCACGCTGCTGGACTGGTTGGTCAATTACGGTCGAATGCCAATATTACCGAGCTACTGGG